>Ga0209541_10004835_pt1 | contig 23737 bp, 25 predicted proteins | sample RifCSPlowO2_01_FD_184027 | JGI IMG/M metagenome (GOLD analysis project Ga0209541, IMG submission 184027) | Groundwater microbial communities from Rifle, Colorado - Rifle CSP2_plank lowO2_0.1 (SPAdes) (version 2) | ecosystem: Environmental > Aquatic > Deep subsurface > Groundwater | place... | reverse complement strand
AAGAATATTCTCTTTGGTTACGTAAAACTTTCCCAGTAAAAGGTTTTTGAAAATAAAAAGCTTTTATGGGTATTGAAATATCTAAATTTTTAAGATATTTTTTAATTTTATCGTAACTATCCCCAGCATGTTTACGTAATAGCTCTTTTCGAAAGTGTTCCCAACCTTCTTTTAGTCTCCAGTTTGGTAAAGTAAAAGTGGTTTAAATTTTACATTTTCAATTTTTGGCAAAATTTTCTCTATTGGAACAACCTTGCCTAGGTTGTCCTTGGGTCTAGGTATGTTCTGTTTTATCATTTTATTAAGTTTTAAAAGTTCGCCTAAATTATAGTTTTATTGAGAATAAAGTCAAATTTAATTGCGGAGAAGGTGGGATTTTCTCGCGACTCAAGGCTCGTCGTCTCTCGCCTTAACCTGAGCACCAGCTCGCCATCTCGCATGCTTGCTCGATATGGCTCCGCTGTTCAAATCCCACAAGCAAAAACATTTGCGGAGGAGGTGGGATTTGAACCCACGATCCAGTTTCCCGGATTCTCGATTTCGAATCGAGTGCCTTCAACCTCTCAGCCACTCCTCCTTCTCACGCTTATAAAACATAGCATTTTTTGCCATTTTCGTAAAAAATTGTTATAGTATTCATGTTTCTATTTGGCCTAAATCAAAAACAGGTTTTTGATCGGCCGAACATTTTATTTTAAGTATAATTATTGGCTAAAATATCTGTCTATGCAGATATTCGCCCGACCAGTTTACTGGTTTATGGCCCTATCGTCTAACGGTTAGGACAGAGGCTTTTCAAGCCTTAAATCCGGGTTCGATTCCCGGTAGGGTCACCGCGACAAAAAATCCCAACTGCTTGGGGTTTTTTGCTACGCGGTGAAGACGGAAGCATGTTTTTCTAGTAAGAAAAACAGCTGAGTCCGGGTCTGGAAAATTTGCTTTCAACGGAAAGCAAATTATTGTGGATCACAGCTACGCTATAATCATAGGCAAAATATTATAAATAAAAAACCCATTACAGATGTAACGGGTTTTTAAAATAAGAAATAATTCCTTTTTCGTAACCGCAGGCAAGAACTGGCGAATTATTAAAAAGATTTCTTATAAAATCCAAGCTCATGTCTCCACTAGCGCTTTTTATAAGAGCAAAATCTTTTTCATTTTTTAAAAAAATCAATGTTATGGTGTAATTTTTTGAAGATGCTTTAATCTCATCCCACAAGAAATGAAAATTGAAAAAATCGTCACCCCAGCCAAATTTCCAGTTTTCACGATCAAATTCTGCCGATGTTTTAATTAAAAGATTACCTATTTTGTTTTGAATAGATATGTCTTTAGAATAAATAGCGTATTTTCTTAAATAATTTACTCCCGTAAAAAAGTTGACCATGTCATTAATTACTTTCATTATTCCTTGTTCTGTTGCTTTTTCAATTAAAATAAATAAAAGAAGTTTTTGTTCTGGGGTCAATTTTTTATTTTTCATAAAATTACAATTTTTTCCATTAAAACTATAGCATATAAAAAACAAAAAAGCGAGTATTTAAATTTGCTAAAACTTTTTTTTCTTTGTAATCTTATTTATGATGCGTGGTTACCTACCTGCCGGCACGCAGGGCTCAGGTAACTGAGCAGACCAACATTTTAATTAAAAACGGGCGGTTAGCTCATTTGGCTAGAGCGTGTCTTTGACGTAGACAAGGTAACAAGTTCGATTCTTGTACCGCCCACAATTATTAACAAGTTTCGAAAAATTCCTGAGGCCTTGCCTCAGGAATCCAAAAAAAAACGCTTCACCTTTTTCCCTGTTGGGAAAAAGGTGAAGCGTTTAAATTTTATTTTAAATTTAAGTAATTTTTCTTTGTCTCTGATATTGTGGTTTTAGATTCGGTAATTTCATGAGTCTTTCATAATAACTCTCTTCTTTTTTTTCCTCTTTTTTAGTTACCGTTAATTCAAGATTATCCGGTAATGGTGTTGGTACTGGAACAAATGGATTTAAAAATCCCTCAACGATTCGTTCTGCCTTTACCATAGAATCTGTCAATTTTTCATTGAAGATTATTTTGTCGGCTTTATACATAAAAGCCATCTCCTCTTCAACCTTTGCCATCCGTGTATCTAAGGCTTCTTGTGTTTCAGTATTTCTTTTACTGATCCTTTCTCTTAATCCTTCAATTGAAGGTGGGGCAACAAAAACAAGTAAAAGCTTTTCTTTAAAAACTTTTTTAAGATTAAAGGCACCTTTTACATCGACATCAAAAATGGCAACTTTTCCTTCGGCGTTAATTCTTACAAGCTCCTCTTCGGTTGTACCGTAAAAAATACCTGGGTAAACTTCTTCATGTTCAACAAATTCTTCATTGTCCACCTTAAACATAAACTCTTCTTTTGTTAAAAAATAGTAATCCTTGCCATGAACTTCATTTTCACGTTTTGTACGAGTCGTTGCTGAAACCGAAAATGAAAGTTCAGGGAATTTTTGCATTACTGCATGCACAAGAGTGCTCTTGCCTGCGCCCGATGGGCCACAGAAAACTATACCGACTTTATCACGTTTTTTACTCATATTATTTAGTTTTAAATTTTTCATAAATATGCTATCATGCAATTCTATAAATGTCAAAGATTATTTTAGCTATAGAAACCAGTTGTGATGATACCGGTATCGCAATATTGAAAATATCGGGTGGAAAACAAAAACCCCTTCTTCGCTCTTCGAGCTTCGCAGGACAAGCCACCTTCACTCTACTTGCTAATGAATTATCATCGCAAGCACACCTGCATTCCCCTTACGGTGGAGTATTTCCAAATCTCGCAAAAAGAGAGCACACAAAAAATCTCCCAATACTTTTAACACGTGCGATAAAAACCGCTTTCAAACTTCCTCAAGGTCGGACCTTAAAGGTGCCCCAAGGTCCGACCTTTTCCCAGTTTGAAAAAAATCCAGGAATAGATGCTATTGCTGTCACAATAGGCCCGGGACTAGAACCAGCGCTTTGGACAGGGATCGTATTCACAAAAGAATTGGGGAAAAAGTGGTCTGTGCCGATAATCCCAGTAAATCACATGGAGGGACATATCTTTTCCGTTTTTAAAAAAAACGGAAAAAAATTTTCAACCCGCCCGAACGGTCGAGACATCTCGGTCGGGCGGGTTCCCAATTTTCAATTTCCAGCGCTTTCACTTCTTATTTCTGGTGGACATACAGAACTCGTGCTTATAGATAAAAAAATGTCTTATAAAATTATTGGTGAGACACGTGATGACGCAGTTGGCGAAGCCTTTGATAAGGTTGCGCGTATATTGGGACTTCCCTATCCCGGTGGACCGCACATAGCTCGCTTGGCAAAACAAAAAAGAAAGTCTCTTCAAGGTCGGACCTTGGGGATTCAAAAAGGTCCGACCTTTTCCCGACTTTCTTTTCCTCGCCCAATGATTTATAGCAAAGATTTTGATTTTTCTTTTTCTGGACTCAAAACTGCCGTACTATATTTTTCACAAAAACAAAAAGTTTTAACTGATAAGATTAAATGTGCAATATCAAAAGAATTTCAAGATGCGGTAACTGATGTTTTGGTTTATAAAACAAATAAAGCCATAATAAAATATAAAATAAAAACACTAATCGTTGGTGGTGGAGTTTCAGCCAATAAAAATATTAAAAAAGCACTTACAAAAATGACTAAAATGCAAAAAGTTAAAATATTCTTCCCCGAAAAAAATATGGCTATGGATAACGCCATAATGATAGGAGTCGCTGGATACCTAAGGTCTTTCGAAAAAATTAAAAAAGGTAAACTACGTGCCATTGGTAACCTCCGCCTCCATAAATAGCATCGCAAGCTTCCAAAAGGGGCTTTAAAATGGTATTATTGCCTCTAATGACCCCCGAAAAGTTATTAAAGCCATATGATCCAAAAGAGACAGAGACTCGTATCTACAAGCTCTGGGAAGAGAGCGGTTTTTTTAGCCCGGAAGGGCTACCTTGCGTAGACTTGGCGAAGCAGGGTAAAATTCCAGAACCAAAACCTTTTACTATAATAATGCCTCCACCAAATGTTACAGGTGTTCTTCATATGGGTCATGCTCTGGCAATAACACTTGAAGATATAATGATTCGCTATAAAAGAATGCAGGGATTCAAAACTCTTTGGCTTCCAGGTACTGATCACGCTGCTATTGCCACACAATCAAAAGTTGAAACAGATATAAAAAAGAAAGAAGGAAAAAGTAGACATGATATTGGACGTGAAGAAATGCTTCGTAGAATAAACGAATTTGCTAGACAAAGTCATGATACAATTGTTTCTCAAATAAAAATAATGGGGGCGTCTTGTGACTGGAGTCGTGAAGCTTTTACACTAGATGTAAAAAGAAACCTAGCTGTAAATACAATGTTCAAAAAAATGTATGATGATGGACTTATTTATCGTGGTCACCGAATCGTGAACTGGGACCCAAAAGGACAAACAACAATATCGGATGATGAAATAGTTTATGAGGAAGAAAAAGCAAAATTCTATTATCTTAAATATGGACCATTTACTATAGGCACGGCTCGCCCAGAAACAAAGTTTGGAGACAAATATGTAGTCATGCATCCCGAAGACAAAAGATATGAAGAATATAAACATGGGCAAAAAATTGACTTGGAGTGGATAAATGGACCGATAACAGCGACTGTGATAAAAGACAAATCCATAGATATGGAATTTGGAACAGGAGTAATGACAATAACACCTTGGCATTCAAATATAGACTTTGAAATAGCTGAAAGGCACAGTTTAGATAAGGAACAAATTATAGATAAATATGGGAAACTCCTCCCTATTGCTGGTGAGTTTACTGGGATAAAAATAAAAGATGCGCGAGAAAAAATAATTAAAAAATTAAATTCAAAAGGTTTAGTAGAAAAAGAGAAAGAATATACACATAACATTGCTACAGCTGAAAGAACTGGTGGAATTATCGAACCTCAAATAATGCTCCAATGGTTTGTTAGTGTTAACAAAGAAATTCCTACCAAAGGCAAAACTCTAAAAGATTTAATGCGTGAACCATTACAAAATGGTGATATAAAAATAATACCCGACCATTTTAGTAAAACTTATTTCCATTGGATAGAAAATCTCCGTGATTGGTGCATATCTAGGCAAATTTGGTACGGTCACAGAGTGCCTGTATGGTATGACAAAAATAATAAACCTTATTTATTTAAAGAACAAAAAATAATATTAGTCCGCCATGGAGAAAGTGAGGGTAATGTTAAAAAAATATGGTCTGGTCATAGTGATTCTCCGTTAACAGAAAAAGGTGTTAATCGGGCAAAAAATATAGCTGAAACATCATTACGGTCTGAAAATATAACAAAAATTATTTGTTCCGATTTATCTCGAGCCTATGATACTGCAAAAACAATAAAAAATGACTTGGGAATTACTTGTGATATTGAATCATGGCAAGATCTTCGGGAAGTAAATCCTGGTGAGTTCACAAATATGGCAACAGACGGAACACCTATTATGGTGAAAGCTTTTGAATCTAAAGAAGGAGAAAGTTATGAGAAATTAGCTGAAAGAGTAAAAAATGTATTTGAAAAAATCAAGAAAATAGAAACCGAAGGAACTATCTTAATAGTTAGTCATAATTCATTTTTGGCTGCCCTATCATCTTTGATAGAAGGAAAATCACAAAAAGAATCCATGATAAACATGAGAACGAATAATGCATTAAATAATGCGGGGGCACGAGAATACTTTTTACAAATTCCACCAAGCCCTGAAATGACACAAGATGAGGATACTCTTGATACATGGTTTTCAAGCGGTATGTGGACATTCTCAACTCTTGGTTGGCCGAATCAGACGGAAGATTTAAAGACTTTCCATCCAACAGATATTCTAGAGACTGGATATGAAATTCTTTTCTTTTGGGTGGCCAGAATGATACTTATGAGTGGATATGCGCTTGATGAAGTTCCATTTAAAACTATTTATCTTCATGGAACTGTTCGCGATATAAAAGGACGCAAAATGAGCAAATCGCTCGGTAACGGAATTGATCCACTAGATATAGCAGACAAGTTTGGAGCTGATGCTGCGCGTATAGCTCTGGTCTATGGCTCTGCCCCAGGGACAGACATGCGTGTTGATGAAAATAAAATAAGGGGCTATAAAAACTTTGCAAATAAAATTTGGAATATGACAAGATTTGTTTTAGAAAATACAGACTTGGTAGTCGGAGTACCACTTGGTACTCCGACTACCAAGTCAAACGAACTGACAGAAGAATTTCAAGCTCTCGCAAAAGATATAACAAGCGATATGGAAAATTACAGATTTCACTTGGCTTCAGAAAAAATTTATCAGTATATTTGGCACAAGTTCGCTGATGTGATAATTGAAGAGAGTAAAAATAATGATGAGATAAAAAAAGTTCTCTTACCCATCTGGACTGATTGTTTAAAAATCCTCCACCCATTTATGCCTTTTGTAACAGAAGAAATATGGTCTACAATAGGTAAATCAAATTTGTTAATTGTTGAACCTTGGCCCTGCTCCGCAAAAGCTTCGCAGGACAAGTCCAAAAAATGAGTGATCCAAAAACAATAATCATAGCATTTATAAGCGGAATAGTTCCAGCACTTATTTGGCTTTGGTTTTGGTTAAAAGAAGACAAAGAAAACCCAGAACCAAAAGGTCTTATTGCTATGACTTTTATTCTTGGAATGTTGTCTGTTCTTTTAATCTTACCTCTTGAAAAATTTGCTAAATCCCAAATAGTAAATCCTGCAACCTTAACAATAGTTCTTTCTATAATGGAAGAAGTAATTAAATATCTTGCCGCTGTTGCAATAGCAATAAAAAGCCACAAGACAAATGATCCTGTAGATTTTGCTATTCATATGATAACCGCGGCACTAGGTTTTGCGGCACTCGAAAACACCCTTTTCTTAATAGAACCTATAGCATTAGGTCAAACAGCTGTTTCTGTCCTTACTGGCAATCTACGATTTATAGGGGCTACTCTATTGCATGCAACAGCAAGCTCATTTATTGGAATAGGGCTTGGTTTAGCGTTAAAAAAAAGTATATGGGAAAAAAGATTTTATCTCCTTGGTGGGTTTTCCGCAGCCATAACCTTGCATACAATTTTTAATTTTTATATAATGAAAGCAGAAGGAGTTGGTTTTCTACAAATATTTGCTTTTCTTTGGGTCACAACAATTTTATCTCTTCTTATGTTTGAAAAATTGCGACGCATAGGAATTAAAATAAAGGAAAACGTCACGCCCTCTACTTTAGTAAAATTATCGTAAAAAATTATTAATAAAATTTAAGCCACCTACGCAAAAGCTATGGTGAGCCGAAAAAAAATATGTTTACAAAAAAAAAATCTTTTTTTGAAAGAATTACTGGTGGAATGAAAATGGAAGAAAATGATATTGAAATAAAAAATAAAGATGGGCAGTGGGCCGATGGCACTGAACAAGGCGACGAAGAAGCTCAACTTACCGTAGATGTATACCAAACAGCTACAGATATAATAGTGCAAACAATGATAGCAGGTGTAAAGCCCGAAGATCTTTCCGTTGAGATAGGTAGAGATATGATAACAATCAAGGGTAAGCGTGATGAGAATAAAACAATTACCGAAGATGATAAATTTATTAGCGAACTTTACTGGGGAGCATTTTCACGAACAATACTTCTACCTCAAGAAGTTGAACCAGAAGAAGCTGAGGCGGTAGAAAAACATGGCTTAATGATAATTAAACTTCCAAAAATAGACAAGAATAAGAAAACAAATTTAAGAGTCAAGTCAATTTAAAAAGCATAAAAAAATCCCGACCTAGATCGGGATTTTTTTATGCTCTATGTTTATTAGCGAGTAACTAAAATTGTCTGTGAAAGTTCTGCTGATGGAGCAGAGACAGTAACACGCCCTGTTGTTGCATCTTTCATAACATAATACCCCGTATCATAATCTGTATTGGAAGTATAATGCGCACCCGTTGCACTTGGATCAAAAGGCATACTTGAAACATATGTTGGGACTATGCATGGAGCAATGTCGTAATTACCAACTCCACTCGCCATTTTTGTGCTCGTAGATGTTGGAATAGCTCCGGCTGCGCATCCTGTCTCAAAAAGACCTCTATTATCCGCTGTGCGTTGCCCTATGGCATCCAAAATAGTTGTTGTATTAGCTGATCTTTGTGTATTTCTAGCTTGAGCAAATTGTCTTGCTGGGTTTAAAGCAACAATAACAACAGCTGCTAAAATAGCGATAATACCAATAACCACCAAAAGCTCGATCAGAGTAAAACCTGATTTTTTTGTTATTTTTAACATTTAATTTAAAATTTATTTATTAACTTATTTTCGACCTATTATTTTTACTCCCCAATTATACCATAAAACAATCCTACCTCTATCCACAACGGGGTTAAAATCACTGTTTTTCTTCAACAAAAATAATAGCTCGTACTCTTGTAAAATAGTTGACAAAATTTATATATTATCGTAATATATAAAAGTGGAAGGCCAACAAAAAACAGCCTCTTTTAAATGTTTTTTTAAAAAATAATATTTACATGGAATACGACAATAATAATGCTTCAAAACAATTTGAATCTTATAGAGACAGAAAAATTTTTATACCTAGGGTGCATTGTGAAAAAGAATCCTTCCCCTCAAAAAAAGCTGCGGTCAACGAACTCCACAGAATCAAAGCAAAAAAAGAAAAAAGAAAAAGAAACCATTGAGGGTATATGAGTGTCCAAGGTGTGGTTGGTGGCATTTAACATCTGTCACTTTAGAAACATTTCAAAATAAAATAGGTGCCATTGAGTCACCCGTTTCGTACGAAACTCCAATAATTATTCTGCCAAGCCAAATTAGAGCACGACTGGCAGAATTAGAAGAAAAATATTCCACAAAGCCGAAGGATTGAATCCTTTGGCTTTTTAAATTTTTAAAAACTTTGTTTTTCTTCGAGTGAAATCATCGTAAAAAATTATAACGGGAATGGTTCTTGCTATTCCCCAGTAAAATAAAAAGGCCGACACATAGTCAGCCTTTTAAAATAAAGTTTAAATCTTTAGGAAAAGTTGCGACAATACAATAAGTTAAAATTGTGCCGCAACAATACATTAAAATATCATAGAGGTCTGTATCGACTGATATCAACTCTAAAGTCGTCCAAATAAACAAAGAAAAAAGTGCGTAAACAAAGATGTGCTTTTTTAAGAAATCAGATTTTTCAAAATATCCAATTACTACAATTCTCATAAATATATAAAAAGTTGTAAATGCGGGTACGGTTGAAAAATCAGCTACGTAAAATCTTAAAAATCTAGGTCCATAAATATACGCCTTGCAGTATTCTCCTAAAAAACCAATTATCAAAAATGCTGCTAAAAAAAGAACTTGCCATGGTTGTTTCTTTGTCATAAAAAAGACAACGACTACGACAGAAACCACAATAGGAGATAAATGTATAATTGCTTTTACTGTTTCGGTGTTCATTATTTATTTTTTAAAGAGTGAATTTACACGTTGAAGAACAATTCCACGATAGCATAAACATGCCCTTTCGTCAAGGGGGTTTTTGGGGTCTATTTATATTTTTATTCTATATTAAAAACTCTGTTTTTCTTCGAGTGAAATTGTGCTTAAGTCGGTGTTGTTAACGATAAGTTCCAAATTGGTCACTTTGTTTAATATGGATGCTTTTGTTTGTATTGTTTTGTAATTAGAGCCACTTGTAATTGCAAGTATTTCGCAACTATACGGCCCAGTGGTAATCGTTTCGCTACCAACATAAGATGAATTTTGCGCCAGACGAAGCCTGGCATGTTCTAAACAACCTCTCGCTAAATCCATACTCAAACTTTTTGATCCCAATGCGACATTATCTATGCGCCCCAAAAAACTAGTGGAGGAAGAAATAGTTGCCATCAGTAAAACAACAATCATAACAATAATTGACGCAATAATCGTAATATATCCTCCATTGTTATTTTTATGGTAATACATAAGAAAAAGTTGAAGAAGATTTAATTGATGAGTAAGGTGCACTTTCAATTTCAAGTAAAACTCTCAAATTGGGTAATTGACCAGCTGTAGAAAAATATTGCACTGAAAATTGTTTTACTCGCACACTACTACTTGTTATTGGAGTGCTTGTTCCACTGCCTAAAATTAAATTTATTTTTTGATTTTGTAAAGTAAGCTCGGCAGGAAATAAATTGCTCGTCCCGTCAAGTTTAAGCGTGCTTGTGGCAGATGAATCACTTGGCGCAAGAACTGAAGTTGCTTGACCCGAAAGCCATGCAATTTTGGAATTTATGAATTCCTGATTTGTAAAAACCTCATTACGGGCAATTATTCTATCGTTTGATCCCAATATATTGTTAGTAAAAACAAAAATACTTCCCGTAAAAATTGCCACAAGCGCCGAATATATCAGCATTTCAATCAAGGTAAAACCCCTTGTTGTGCGATTTGTAAATTGTAAATTGTAAATTGTAAATTTTTTCATATTATGGGCTTGAGGTTATAATTCTAAGACTATCATTTGATCTAACTGCCACATAAACAAAATTATCTTCATAGTCTATGCCTGAAGCAACCTGCGGAAAGTTGAAACTGGCAATAAGATTTATATTGGAAAGATTAGAAATATTCCATGTTTGAAATTCTTTATTTGAATTCTCTGTGGCCAAAAAAGCATATGATCCAGCAACGACAATGTCTCTTGTCTTTGCACTTATTATTCCATAATCGAGAATAGAAGTATTGGTTGGGTTCGTGGTACTAGCAGTATAAAATTCACTATGGGAACCCAAAAAAACTTTTGAAAAATTCTTTACATATACTCCATAAATATGGTCGCCTACATTAAAAGACCCTAAAATGCTTGGATTTACTTTATCAGTAATATTTACAATAATCATTCCGCGCGAATTATCTTCCGTGCTTATATATGCTCGTTCCCCACTCACATAAATATCATTTATTTCATCACCAACATCAGACATACCAGAAATAATTTGTGGTGAGATTGGATTAGAAACATCAATTATTATAAATTCTTGACTTGCACCACTGGCTCTACCAACAAAAGCATAACCATCTTTATAAAAAACAGTAAGTGCATCAGCACTACCTAGAAGATCTAAAGTACTAACTACGATGGGATTAGATGAATTACTTATGTTAATAATTTGAAATTCTTTTGCATTATCTTTGCCAACAACATAAGCGTAATCACCTGCCACATCAACACCCCAAAGTCCTGCCCCAATATCAATACTAGAAATTTTAAACGGACTCTGTGGATTATTTGCGTTTATTATAAAAAAATCATGTTTGCCAGCAGTAGAAGCTTCAGCGCTCATATAAACAATTTTATTTAAAACATCAAGATCTGTACCAGCATTACCAGCACCCAAATCAAGCGTGCCTGCCGTTTGTGGATTGGTCCAATCTCCAGATGGCGCCGATCCACTAGTATCACCTCCTAAAGTTTTTGCATTTTCCCAATTTGTTATCGTTTGAAAAAGCTCAACAGAAAGTGGTCGCGCAATAGATGGCGACCAACTAACAATACTTTTTACATCTTTTTCATTATCTTCTTTGGTTATTATATTTATTTTTCTTGTAAACATTCCATCAGTGTCTTGTGTGCCAACAAATTGCCAAACACCATTTGAAAACAATAAGCCATGATCACCATCAGAAACAGTGTCCCAATTATTTCTCAAAATCGAAAGTGCGCCATTTAATCCATCTCTACTCATTGCTCTTGCTGTGATTTCATTTCCGCGATCTATAAGCACGCTCTGAGCTCCAAATATAACGATAATAGCAGAGCCAACAGAAAGAGCCATTATAGAAAAACCAATCAGCACATCAATTAAAATAATTCCTTTATTTGATTTTTTTTGTTTGTTTTTCATTTTTAGCAACCTAAACATATTGATGTGGAAAACTCTTGCTTTTTTCTAATAATTTGTTATACTCTATTTATCCTTACGAAAAAGACCCTTATGTGGCTCGTCCACATCGGGGGCTTTTTCTTTTTGGGCTTGCAATATAGTCTGCTGATCGGTTATATAAGCAATTTTTACTCCTGTTCTTTTTAATAAAACAGAGCATTTTTTTGTTTCATAAGGAGAAATGATAGTATCAATTTTATTTTTGCTTATTAAAAATTTAACAAGTGGAGTGTAATCACCATCACTCGAAACAAGAATTGCCAAATTAAACCTATTTTCATATGCATCTTGCATTGCAAGAACAACAATATCTGCATCGCAATTTCCTTTTGCTTTGCCTTCGCCGTCAAAAATCACCTCCTTAAAAACAAGTGTATATCCCAATTCCTGCAAATGCGTATATAAATCTTTATATTTCGGTACCAAGCCCAAAAATAAGTACGCTTGCTTCACTCCATATTTATCGTGAAGCCATATACGAAAACGTCCATAATCAAAATCCCAACCGAGCTGTCTTGCCCCGTTGTGTAAATTCGCTCCATCTATATATGCAACATTATTTATATCTTTTTTCATCTTGTTTTAATTTTAAAAAATTACCAATCAATAACTCCATGACCATTTATATTTATCTCTAAATTATTTTGCCCATTGCTTATAATAATACTGGATATTGCATTTGGGTTACCAGATAAAGACTCAAAAACTATTTCACTCGGGGCAGAAACCGTAACCGCTGTAGATCTTGGATAAATTTCATCAAAAGATTGATTCCTTGTGTTATAAGTATCGCCTCGAAACAAAACCATTTGGTCTGCCAAAAATGCGACACCATAGCGACCTTCATAAGTATTTGTTATTGCAAAAGTTTGCGCATGGCGCAAAATAGTTACAATATTTCTTGTTTCAAAAATCATCAAGTAGTTACGAAAAGCATTTATGCCAAAAGGTAAAGCAAGCACCAAAATAAGAGCGATCAAGGCAGAGGTTAAACTTATTTCTATCAATGAAAAACCTCTTTGTGTACTCATCGTAAATTTACACCTTCGGTTACTTTGTAAATAGGAGTGATTATTGACAATGCTATAAATCCAACCATCAATCCCATAAAAAGCAACATGATGGGCTCAACAACTGCTGTTAAATCTTTCAAGACCTCATCAACCTCTGCTTCATAATATTCTGCCAAATAAGTAAGATTTTCTTCAAGATTTCCAGTAGATTCACCAATTTTTATCATTCCTGAAAACATTAGTGGAAAAAGTTTGGGATTTTTTTCTAAAAAACGAGATATTGTCTCTCCTCTTTTTATAGATTCAATAAGATAATCTATTTGTTTTTTGTAGTAAGTGTTGCCAAAAGTTCCCTTTGCTACTGTAAGCGCATCCACTATCGTCATTCCGCTTTTTAGTAAAACCCCGAGTGATCTAGAAAAATTAGCTAGCGTTAAATTAATTAATATTTTTGAAATAAATGGAGTGCTTAACATTATTTTATGAAAAAAATAACGCACTTGTTTTATACGCAAAAATAATTTTAATCCAATAATAAAAACAGTGAATAAACCAAGAATAGCAACACCATATTGCTTAAAAACAGCAAGCAACCAAATAATAGTCTTTGTCGTGAAAGGAAGTTCAATTTTAAGACTGCTGAAAACAGGAAGGATTTTAGGAAAAATAAAAACTGTTAAAAAAACGGTGATACCTATCGTAACAAAAAAAAGTATTATCGGATAAATTAAAGCTGATTTAACACGATGGGCTATATCACGTTGTTTTTTTAATTCAGCAGCAAGATAAAGCAGACTTGAAGATAAATTACCGCTTGACTCTCCAACTTGAACAATATTAATAAAAAAATCTCCAAAAATATTCTTGTATTTTGTTAAGGCTTGTGCTAAAAATTGCCCACTATTAATATGAGTTATGAGTGCTCTAATAATAACAGAAAAATTTTTCGATGAAGTCTGTTGTTCTAATAATCCTAATATCTGAGTAATAGGTATTCCACTTTTAATACCAACCGAAAGATTACGAGCAAAATTTATTTTCTCCTGCAGTGGCACATTTGAAAAAAAATTAATCATAGATAATTCGAAGGGCCTCTTCAATTGTTGTTACCCCTAATAATGCTTTTTGTAAACCATCTTCAAGCATGGTAACCATGCCTTGTCTAATAGCCTCTTGTTTTATTTGCCCAGCGTCCATTCTATTAACTATTAATTTTCTTATTGCATCATTTACTTCAAGCACTTCATGAATTCCAATACGTCCATTGTATCCTGTATATTCACATACGCTACAGCCAGGTCCAACAGTAAAAATTTGATCTGACATCATTTTTTTTGCTAAATCACCCAAACTTTCCATTTCTATTTCAGTCATTTTTCTTTGTTTTCTACAAGTTTTGCAAACAACACGAACTAATCGTTGTGATATGACTAAATTAACAGTTGATGCAACAAGGAATGGCAAAACACCCATATCCATCAATCGAGGAAAAGTAGTGGCTGCGTCGTTTGTATGAAGAGTTGATAACATAAGGTGTCCAGTGAGAGCGGCATTGACAGCAATGCTTGCTGTTTCAGAATCACGAATTTCTCCAACCATGATCACATTTGGATCTTGACGCAATATTGATCGAAGCCCTGTAGCAAAAACGAGTCCAGCTTGAACATTAACCGGTATTTGAGTAACGCCCGTAAGAGAATACTCAATTGGGTCCTCAATTGTGATTATGGAAATTTCTCTGGTATTTAATTTTTTTATAATCGTATAAAGTGTAGTTGTTTTACCAGATCCAGTTGGACCATTGGCTAAAATCATTCCATAGGGTTTCTTAATAGCATTATTTATTATATTGATTTGTTTTTCAGAAAAACCTAAGTCCCCAAGAGTGTATTCTGTTATTTCTGCCAAAATTCTCATCACAACATCTTCTCCATAGTAGGTAGGTGAAACAGAAACTCGAACATCTATATCTCCAATTTCTTTTATGGCCGCCTTAAATCTACCATCTTGTGGAACATGGTGAATATCTGTTTTAAGTTCTGATAAAACTTTTATTCTAGTTATTACTTCTGGTTGAAGTTCTTTTGGAAAAGAAAAAGCATCTTTTAAAATTCCATCTATTCTAAAACGAACAGCAACCTTATCTTCTGCGGGCTCTAGGTGTATATCAGACGCCCTGGAAATATAAGCGCTCTCAATTAGCATCTCAACAAAATTGATAACAGAAATTTCCCCAACTCCCTTCTTGAGTTCGTTTTCTATTGCTAATTTTATTGATTCTACTGTTTCCGAATGAGGTTGAGATCTTTCTGATTGTGTTTTATCCATAACTACATTATACCTCAATAATTCAATCAATTATAGAAAAAACGCTGGGGATACAAATAATGTTAAAATATGAGCTTTTTAAAATTTTAATATTCTACCTTTATAATTTAGGGCCTCTTTTGTAAATTTTTTTCCAATTTTTGTACTATGTTCAATTGCGTGACAATTTGCACACAATAAAATACATTTTTTCATCTCTCCTTTTATAGAATCCCAACTTTTATTTGCCACATTACCAATAATAAAATCTTTTTTCTTTGAATTTTTATGATGAAATTGTAAAGCAGCTTGATTGCCTTGCCATCCACATTTTTTACACTTACCTCCTAAATATTTAATAGCTGCTGCTTTTGCACGGAATCGTCTAATTTTTGTATTACATGATCCACATCGAGCAGCCTGTCTATTTTGATAATCTTTAAATTTATGATTACATAATTTACAAATTCTCATACATAAAATCTATTATAACCCGTTTTGTCTATATCAAGTAAAAAATAGGGTTGCAAAAAAAATAATTTTTAGTTAATATAAAATCAGTAAATTGCCTGGGTAGCTCAGTTGGTAGTAGCGCTTCCCTGAAGAGGAAGATGTCGCCAGTTCGAGTCTGGCCCCAGGCACCATAAATATTTAAGTAATTCAATATTACTTAAACGTGGTCAAAAACTTATTGAAAGCTTCCATATCTAAACTTCCAAGAATTGGCACTTTGTTGTATATATCAACAATTTTTGCAAAATATGGTTCTATATAATAATACAAACCAAAAGCTACAATAAGTAAAAATAACCACCTAACAATACTGGATAAGGCCGCACGTTTTTGGACAGAACGCACATTCTTCAAAAGTTTATTATTTTCTTTTGAAAGCTCATAATTAGCCTTCAATAGCTCTTTCATTTCAGCACTGTCTTTTTCTTCCATCCCGTTAGAGGTCATTATGTTAAGAAGCAACACTGACCTGTTAAATTTAACTTTAATAATGTTCATGCTGTCCGCTAGATTCCTACGGTCCGACAATATGTCGGACCTACCTCTAACGGGACCTATTCTAAAAATATATCACAAAATATTAATATCGCCAATTAAATTTATTGCCTACTTCTTTAGTTTTTTGCGAATCAAATCTTCAATTTCTTCTGGATTTTTTATACCACTAAAAACAATTTCTGAGTTTGGTGAACCAGCTGTATTTATCTTAAGCTTGCCAATGCCTAAAACTCTATCAATGATTCCCTGCTCAACTGACATGTCTTGAATTTTATCAAAGTCAGCAAAAATTTTTAAATTAATCAAAAACTTAAAACCTCTTTCTACTCCTGTTTCTAAAATCCTAAATGTTTGTGCTCGTCTAAATATTTCTGTAAAAATAATAATTAAAATACCAATTAAAAAATTATACTTATTTGTCCAAAAAATGCTTACGGTCACAAAACCACCAGCAAAATAATAAAAAAGATAAGCTAGTGGATGCGGTCTTATTTCTTTGATAATTTTCTGTGGTGTGTTCATTGTATTGTGTCCTCGGCAGGAGGGAATTTAATTAACAGGATAAAAACTTATTTTCCCTTCGTCTAAGTTAATCACCATATTTCTGATGTCATCGTAGTAATTTCGAGGAATTCTCATAGAACCGCCACAACCGTCGTCACTATCTACGCTTTGAAAAATTGTTTTTTTAACGTTGTTTAATTTATCATTATATACCAATTCGTAAATTCGGCTAGGTCGATTGTAAGTATTAGTACAGTAATTTGTATGGTAAAGATAGTTCCCGTTATTTGTTACACCCTGTATATATATTGATGTTGTAAATGGAGCAGTAAAAGTTTCATCATTAACAATAGCTCCGCTATCATTAAAAACTCTTATTCGATTTGCCCGATTTCTATTAGCATCAAGATTTTCTGGATTATCAGTAAATGCAACAAAGCCATCGTTGTTGATAACATGATCTCCAGAACCATACGCCCTGCGTACATCGAGTTTAGTTGATTGTTTTGTACTCAAATCAAAAATATAAAATGATTGATCAGTTGCAACATTACTAGGAGAAACAAGAACTGTTTTTCCAGGAATAATCCATTCTGCCTCAAAAACAGAATTGAGACCAGTAAAGCCAAGATTTTCGTATTGTCCTGAACTTATGTTAAATTTGTAGATTTGATTAGGAAAATCATTGTAGGAGCGATATTCGGCAGATGATTCAGGTTTAGCACATATTATATTTTCTGAATCAGGGAACCAATTCAAAAAAGCACATTTGATTTTGCCAAGTTTATTAATTTCTCCAGACTGGATGTTATAAATTAAAATCTTGGAGTCATCCCTTGTCGTCGCATCACTTGATAATTGTTCGTACCATAATTTTTCCCCATCAGGTGAAAAAGAAACATTTCCAATGCTACCATTAACTTTTATTAATTTTACCAATTTTTGATTACTAGTATTATAAATTTTTAGATTAGATACGAATAAGTCAATTCCGAATATTTTCCGTATAAATCCTGGCATCCAAGCAACTCCGCCACGCTCATTGGATTCTTTTGTTGCAAGATAAGAATTCGAAAGTCCCACCAAAGGAACATCACCACCTACAGAATAGTTATTGAGAGAGGTAACTGTCTGAAGTTTTTCATTTTTTGTATCAAAAGTAAAAATTGAGTAGGAATCATATCCGATTTCATCTGTTACACGAGCAATAAATGCAGTAGTTTCTTTGTCTGGAGAAACAATATATTCCATTGGTTGCACTCGATTTCCCACAGACTTATTTAGATCAAAACTTGTTTCTTGTGCATAAATTACTCCGAAGTTGCAAAAAATAACAACAAAAACAAACAAGGCTAAATATATTTTTTTCATGTTTATATTATATCCCTAATATGCTATAATTTCAATGTCAAATTATGGAAGCAACACCAAGCCAATTTCAAAAAATAATCAGTAAATCTCAAAATATTATAGTGATTTCTTGGATTATTTGTTTCTTTGCTGTGGGGGCTGGTGCTCTTACTATACTTGGTATTTCAAACTGTGAAGAGATAGGATGTCTTCTTGTACTAGCCCCAGGATTGTTTGCTATACAAGGCTTGTTTATTGTTGCCCCTATTATGATAATTCTTCTTTTAGTAAGAATACGAAGGAATAAAAAAATACTCCAGTCGCTTTCTATAGAAGAAAATAAGAAAGTACTAATTAAAAATCACTTACTTAAGATTTGTCTAATTGTAATGATTTTGCTTCTTGCTGGAGCTCTTTATTTTCCGATTAAACAATATGTAGCTGGTAGGGAGGAAATAAAAAAACAAGCACAAGAGGAAGCAGTACATCAAAAAGCACTTCAAGATTTGCGACAAATGAATCATTTACGAGAAGAGCGAGCAAAATTTCTCACTGAAGATTTGAAAAATCCTCACACAATAGTCGGTTTTAGTGATAGATATATAAATCTACCAAACGAGAGTAGAGAAATTTATATGAAACTTGATAATAACTCGCAACTCGGTATTGGGCATATTGAACCATCAAAAGTTGATGAGCTTTTACAAAAACTCAACAAAACTGAGTTAATTGGGATGAAGGTTATTGTGCAAATGCAAAAAGATTTTCCATTTACTAGCATTGACGCAGGTTATGTTTGTGAAAATCCAAATTTTTCGAGCAATACATGTAGTCAAGATATAATTCTTATGGGGTATAGCGACATAGAAACAACTGATGGTAAACAGTTGGACTACTACAGTACCATTGCATGTAAAACAGGATGGCCGAATCCTGCATCTTGTCGACAGTAATGGAAAATTATTAAAACAAACTCATAAGAATTAACTTTTTTCTTATTTGCCAAAAATTCTGAATTCGTTTGGAAAATTCGGCGGGAATCCTTGGGACGCGCTTCGCGCGTCCCGCATTTTGGCTTCCAAAAAATCATTTAGTTTTGTGATGGTGCCCTCAGCAGGAATTGAACCTACATCTATCCCTTAGGACGGGACTGTTCTATCCGTTGAACTATGAGGGCAAAATAAAAGACATCTACTAATGTCTTTTATCATACTACACGCTAAGAAGAAAAAATTAAAGCCCTAGAAGTTCCTTTAGTTTAGGTTTATTAAAACCAACGATAAGACTATCTCCAATAATCATAACTGGCACACCCATTTGCCCTGACTTGTCTATCATTTCTTGTCTCCTTACTGGATCCGCTGCAACATTAAAATCATCAAAAGCAACATTGTTCTCTTTGAAGAAATCTTTTGCGTCGTGGCAAAAATGACAATTTGGTGTTGAATAAATTAAAACTTTTTGCATGTGTTTATTTAAATTATTTTTAATATATCTTATTGTATCACGACAAAACAAGAAGCAAAACAGTGTCTAAGTTCAGATACATATTGCACTCCTTAGAACTAAGGAAATGAGGATATTTAATAAGTGGCGCGGTGTTATAGGTTCTAGAACTTATTCCTAACCAAAAAGCCGAAATCTGAGCCAAAAATAACAAGGGAGATTGTGAATGCAACTCTAATGGCAGTTGGGCCACACAAGATTGATTTCAAAACAGATGAGCATGCGAAGGTAAAAAAAATGGATCAATCTGATGCTCCTGCGATTTTTGATGGCGCAGAATGGACATGTTTTATGGAATTCAAAAATGTTGCAGGTATTATCTTTGATAATAAGAAAAATGAGGCGCCAAAACAAACAAATCCGAAAACATTTTCCAAAAATTTCAGTGGTTTGTTCCGAAAAATATGACAAATCCCCCTCACCAATTCGTTAGCTAACGAATTGGTGAGGGGGATTTTTTTGCTTACCTCCAGTTAGAGCCTAAAGCTCTAACTGAGCATTTTGTGCGGGATAAGAGAATCGAACTCTTGTCTAATGCTTGGGAAGCACTCATTTTACCACTAAACTAATCCCGCTGATTATTTTCCAAACAAGCTTTTTATTTTCATCCAAAAACTTGCATTACTGGAATCGGAAGTTGAGCTCCCGATTATTTGATCTGTTATGATTATGAGCCCCTCACCTTCCTTCCCTGCTCCCAAATTCTCTCTTATTCTTTCTTCCATACCACTTGCAGTATTTAAATTGGCAACTTCGACCACAATACTCGCATTTTTAATTTGAAGTTCTTTTAAATTTGCTTTGGATAAATCCTTATTCTTTTTCGTTTCAGTAACCATGGGTATTACACCAAAAAAGCTGTAAATCAAAAGAAGTGTCGCCAGGAAAAAAAAGAACAAGAAAATCTTGGAATAAAAAAACTTTTTGACACTTTTTTTCTTGTTATTATAAAACATTGCGTTATTCTGTAATTTTATTATACTTAAAAAATGATATTTAATCCAAAGCATCGCAAGAAAATACAAGCAATCTGGTCAGTAGTGGCTATTCTCATTATAATTATGATGATTTTGCTCTATACGCCTATTTTCAACTAGTTTTCACCGCCTTTCATCATCTTTAGAAAAACATCTTGTGGAATGTTGACTCGTCCTCGTTCACGCATTTTTTTCTTACCTTTTTTTTGTTTTTCACGAAGCTTCATTTTGCGAGTTATATCGCCTCCATACATATGCTGAGTCACATCTTTCTTAAATGCCTTTATCGTTCTGGAAGATATAATTCGCCCAAGCGCTTTACCTTGAACTTTTGTTTCAAACATCTGGCGAGGTAAAATTTCATGAAGCTTTTCTACTGCGCGCTCGGCTTCTTCCTCGGCACGCTTCTTAGACACAACTCTACAAAATGCTGGTATTGATTCATCGGCTACTAAAATATCAAGGCGCGTAACATCTGCTTCACGCATCTCTCCTATCTCATAAGAAATAGATGCGTAGCCGGAAGAAACAGATTTGAGCTCATCAAAAAAGTTACGCATAAGTTCTCGAAGTGGCATTTTTAAAGATAGCGTAGACCTATCCTCACCAAAATTTTCTGTCTCACCAGCTTCTGCTTCGTGGTCAAAAAGTATTTGCATTATTGCGCCAAGATAACTTGAGGGTGTAATTATTTTCATATTTACCCATGGCTCTAAAACTTTTTGTATATTTCCTTCATCAGGGAAAAAATATGGCGAATAGATTTTTTCCGTCTTACCATTTTTCATAGTTACCTCATATGTTATAGATGGCATTGTGACTACAAGAGCCAAATTAAATTCACGGCGAAGACGCTCGGTAATAATTTCCAAGTGAAGCATACCGAGGAATCCACAGCGAAACCCACGACCTAAAGATCCTGAGGATTCTTCTTCATAAGAAAAAGATGAATCAGACAATCTAAGTTTACCAAGTGCCATTTTTAAATCAGCAAACTGGTCAGCGTCCTCAGGAAAAACAGAAGCCCAAACCACAGGACGAGGCCTGTCATAACCAGCCAGTGCTGGTAATGGATTCTTTTGAAGACTTATTGTGTCTCCGACGCTGGCTATTCCCGGCTGTTTGATGCCAGTGACTATATAACCAATCTCGCCCGGACTTAAAAATTCTTTTATTTTTTCTTGCGGAGAAAATATTCCAACTTCAAGAGGAATAAATTTTTCTTTTGCCGCTGAAAAAGTTAGATTTTCACCCTTACGAACTTTGCCATCAAGAATTCGAACATAAACTGTCACTCCGCGATGATTGGAATATTTGAAATCAAAAACAAGTGCGCGTAAATTATTATCACCTTGGTAAATTTCAGTAGGTGGTGGCACTCGTGCTATGACTGCCTGAAGAAGATCCTCGACGCCTTCACCTGTTCGTCCAGAGACAGTCAATATTTCATCAGGGTCACAATTGAGCAGTTCTACAACCTCTTCTTTTACATCTTCAACCCTAGCCAAAGGAGAGTCTATTTTGGACAAAACGGGTATGATTTTAAGCCCTCCTTCACGCGCCATAGCGAGAGTTGTAAGAGTTTGCGCCTGTACGCCCTGAGTACAGTCTACGAGCAATATAGAGCCTTCTACGGCCTTTAAAGCACGGGAAACCTCATATGAGAAGTCTATATGCCCAGGGGTGTCAATCAAATTCAGGTTATAGGTTATAGCTTCTAGCTTATAGTGCATAGACACAGGGGTCATCTTGATTGTGATTCCTCGCTCTCTTTCGAGCTCCATCATATCGAGCACTTGGTCTTTCATTTTGCGCGCCTCTATCGTATGGGTAATCTCAAGCATGCGGTCAGCCAATGTGGACTTGCCGTGGTCAATGTGAGCGATTATGGAAAAATTTCTTATATGTTTAATATCCATCCCGTTAGAGGTCAATTTGTTATAAAAATAACACTGACCTTTCGAATTTAAATTAAGTTAATATTCTTGCTACCCATTTACACACTACGGTCCGACTATCGGCGGACCTACCTCTAACGGGACTAGCCATCGCCCTATATTAGCAGAAAATTTGGAATAAAAAAACGCCCCGTTTGGGAGTTGAGCTCCCAAACGGGGCGAAAAAATATAGCAAGTGAGACTAAAGCTCCTCTTGGGGTGCGGGGGTGACTTTGATTTTCCAAAATTTTGTTCGAAGGGCGGCAATAGTATCTATAAGTTCTTCTGAGCGCATCAAGAAAAGAACCAGAACACCAACCAAAATACCTATTCCCCCCGCAAGCACGCCTTGCATAAATATACCGAGGAAAGTGTTTAGATCAAATATATTTGCGAAAATATTTAGTCCATAATACGACACAACGCCTATGGCAACAGAGGCAAGGAAACTTTGCCAAAAAGTCTTACTAATTTTAAAATTAAATTGCCTAGAAAAATTCTTTTCAAAGAAAAACCATAGTAAGAAAAAGTTAAGTATGAGCCCTAGAGAAAAAGCGAGTCCTAACATCAAGATGGTTGTTCCGCCTACACCCGAGACTCTAAATATTTGCTCTATAAAATCTCTGAAGACAAAATTATTATTAAAAGTTGAAACAAGAATTTTTGCAATAACCACAATAAACACCGAGGAAGATAAATTTATCCAAAGTGGTCGCCATGTATCCCCTGCTGCATAAAAAGCTCTAACCAAAAGAGTGTTCAAGCTTTGCGCCACGACAGATAATGCAAAAACGGCAAGCATCGCAGCCACAAGACGAGTATCATCCCAATTAAATTTTCCTGTTCCTAGTATTACTCTAACTATTTGCGCTCTCAAAACCACAAAGAGTGCAATACATGGCATTGACCAGAAAATAATTTGACGAACAGCTGACATAACTTGTAAAGAAAAATCTTTTATCTGGTTTTTTGAAAAAAGTGCGGCAAGTGTTGGAAAAGCAGCAACAGAATAAGAAGTACCGATTATAAATATTGGGGTTGTATACAAATTAAAAGCAAAATTAAAAACTGATATTGAACCACTACTAATAAGAGATGCCATTGAAATTAAAATAAGTACGGTAA
>Ga0209541_10004833_pt1 | contig 23749 bp, 26 predicted proteins | sample RifCSPlowO2_01_FD_184027 | JGI IMG/M metagenome (GOLD analysis project Ga0209541, IMG submission 184027) | Groundwater microbial communities from Rifle, Colorado - Rifle CSP2_plank lowO2_0.1 (SPAdes) (version 2) | ecosystem: Environmental > Aquatic > Deep subsurface > Groundwater | place... | reverse complement strand
ACTTACCTTAGAGATTATACAAACAGAATCCCGGTATTTGAAAGAGAAAACGGATTAATGGTTGGGACAGCAAAATATAATTATTCAAATTTTACTAAAGAAGAAAGAAAATTAGTTTGTTCTAATAGATAATTACCAGAATTTTTCACCTTTATACAATTTTGCAGGCCTTATTCCTATATTTTGAAAGACCCTTGTATAAGGAGTATAACCACAATTAAAATATAACCATAAAGAATTTAAAGCTTTCACCCGAACAATTACACTATTTCACAATTTTTATAAACATAGAGCCCATTACAATTTCATGGAAATTAATAGAGAATTAATAATTAAAGTTGCCAAGAATGCAAGATTAAGTCTTTCAGAAGAGGAAATAACCCAATTTACAGATGATTTTAAAAATATATTATCAGCATTTTCAGAATTAGATGAACTAAATACAAGCAAAGTTAAGCCAAGTTTTCATCCAATAGAATTAAAAAATGTATTAAGAGAAGATAATGCAAAAGAATCAGTTCCAGTTGAGGAAATATTAAAAAATAGCAAGCATAAAAAAAATGATTATTTTTTAGGACCAAAAGCACTATGAAAGCACTATCAATGAAACAGCCAGTACCAGAATTAATATTAAATAAAAAGAAAACAATAGAAACAAGGACATGGAAATCTGATTTCAGGGGAGAATTTCTAATACATGCATCAAATAATTTTATGGATTCTATGATTGAAAAATTTAAATTAGAAAAAGAAAGATTGGTAACAGGTGCAATTGTTGGAAAAGCAGAAATTACAGGACTAAAAGTTTATAACACATTAGAAGAATTTAACAAAGATTTAGACAAACATCTTTTGGCAGAGCCTAAGAAATTACCAACTTATGGTTATATTCTAGAAAATATAGAAAAGTTACAGAACCCAATTAAAATAAAAGGAAAATTAAATTTCTTTGAGGTAAATTTAGATGAAAAAAAAGAATAAAATTATTTTATTAATTTCTAGTTTAATATTAATTTTATTAGCCTGGGCTCCTTGGATTAGTAATAATTATGCAATAAATAAAGTTATAGAGGATTTTGGTGGATCAGATAAAGCATTTACTGACTTTCACGGAGCTAAAACTATAGGTGAAGCAAAGTTTGTGGTTAGTTTGTTTCCATTCGGTAGGTCTGTAAGTGTTCCTAGTGAAGCTATCTGGTTTGTAACTTTCTATGGAGATGTAATATGAAAGCAATAGACTTTATAAAAAAAGTGCAAAATAAAGAAATAGATATAATAGAACATACACATAAAGTTTTAGAAGAATGTAAAAAAATAAACAAAGAATATAATTACTTAAATACAGTATCAGAAGATTTGGCAATAAAACAAGCAGAAACAGTTAAAAAAAATCCGAATGGTCGTTTATCTGGACTTCCAATTTCAATTAAAGATAGTATTTGTGTAAAAGATGTTGAATCTACTGCTGGTTCAAAGATATTAAAGGATTACAAACCATTATTCAATGCTACTGCAGTTCAAAAGGCAATAGATGAAGGAGCAATAATAATTGGAAAAACTGCCCAGGATGAATTTGGTTTTGGTGGATTTTCTACAAACGTCGGTTTAGGCTTCAAAATACCTTTAAATCCATTTGACAAAGAAAGATCAACAGGAGGTTCTTCTGGAGGAGGAGCAGGTTTAACACAAAAAGCTTCATTTCCACATCTATCATTTGGAGAATCAACAGGAGGTTCAATTGTAAATCCTGCATCTTTTTGTGGAGTATTTGGTTTATGTCCGACATATGGGAGAATTTCACGTTACGGTTTAATAGATTATGGAAACTCATTAGATAAAATAGGTCCAATGTCTAAAAATGTTTATGACTCAGCACTTTTACTTAGTGTTATATCAGGTCACGATATTAAAGATAGCACAAGTTTAAATCAAAAAACAGAAGATTATACTCAATATTTAAAAAAAGATATTAAAAATTTAAAAATTGGAATAATAAAAGAAGCTTTTGGAGAAGGAGTAGATAAGAAAGTAAACAAAAAAATTCAGGAAGCAATTAATAAGTTAGAAAAATTTGGAGCAAAAACAGAAGAAATTTCTCTTAAGATTCCAATAAAATATGGTATACCAACTTATTATTTAACTGCAACAGCAGAAGCATCTTCAAATCTGGCAAAATTCTGTGGAATGAGATATGGTGCATATGAAGAATTAAAAGGAAACTTTGATGAATATTTTACTAATGTAAGATCTAATAATTTTGGCAAAGAAGCAAAAAGAAGAATAATGCTTGGGACTTTTGCAAGAATGTCTGGATTTAGAGATGCATATTATATAAAAGCGGCAAAAGTAAGAACTTTGATCATAGAAGAATATAAAAAAGTTTTCAAAAAAGTTGACACATTATTATCTCCAACAGTGCCAATATTACCAATAAAATTTAATGATATTTCTAAATTATCAATTATGGAAAATTATATGATAGATATTATGACAGTTGGCCCTAATTTAGCAGGCTTGCCACACATAAATATCCCTGTTGGATTTGAAAATAGTTTACCAATAGGAATGATGCTTGTATCAGATCATTTAAAAGAAGGAGTTTTATTACAGGTAGCAAAAGAATTTGATAATTAATCATAAGCATATATCTTATTCATTCTATATTTTATAATTATTTAAAATTAAAACAATTAATAATTCTATGAGAAAGGAAGTATTAAATCAGATGTTTATATTCATAATTGGCGCATTTAGTTTAGTAGCCGCTCTTGCCTGGAATTCCACAATAGAGTCAATATTTAAACAAATTTTTGGAACCCCAGATAAAATAAGTGCTAAATTAATATACTCAATTTTTATAACAATTATAGTTGTCATAGTAATAACAACATTTTCAAAATTAAATAATAAGTATTTCAGTAAAGAATAAAAAATAACAATTCTTTTAAATAAAACAAATAATTTAATTTATTATGGAATTTTCTAAAATTAGTAAATCATGGCTATTATTTTTAATAATATCAATATTATCGATATTATCTTTTGTATTTATTTCAATACCTACATTAATAACATTTTTAATATTATTCTTACCAATATTAATCTATATTTTATTGTATAAATGGATAAAATTAAAATTTGTTTCATCTGTATTTACATTTTCAGTATGGCTCAATATAATCCTGTTATTAATGCCTGTTACATTGGGTTTTCTCGCAATGGATATTATGGATTTTTCAGAACAGTTGCAAGAGGAAGAAAAGTATATAATCATAGGAGAAGAAGCATTATTTGGAATAAAAATTAGCTCGTATAATTCAGATTATAACATAATAAAAAAAGAGGATTTATTGAAAATAGACAAAAATTCAAAAGATAAAATCACAATTGTTATACGAAAAGAAACATTCAGAAATGTAAAAAACATCAAAATAGGAGACAATTTAGAAATCTCACAAGATGAAGTCTTTTCAATATTATCAAATAATCAGATAAGTAGCATAATAAGCAATTTATTAACTTCAAAAGAAGATAAAGAAGATGCACAAACAAAAATATTTTTTCTATTAATAGGAGAAACTTTAGAAAATACTAATCCAGAATTTTTAGCTGAAGAAATTAAAAATGGAAATATAAAGATTTACCCGGAAAGATTCTCTATAAATTTTTTAATAAAAGTAATGCCTGAAGAAATTATTGCAAAAATAATAGAAAATTTAATTTAAAAAAAATAATTAGGGAATTATTCTCCCTCATCAACTCCGCTTTCATCTCCATCATCAACTTCAGTTTCATCTTCCTCTTCTTCATCTTCATCAACGTCAAGGTCTTCATCTTCCTCTTCATCTTCCTCTTCGCCTTCATTCTCAAGCCATGATTTAGGTTTAGCAAATAATGAAAAATCTTCTTGAACTCCACCTAAAACACTTATATCTTTTAAATATTCATTTATTGCAATCACTTTTTACCTCCAAATGAGTTAATATCAAAAATTTGCCCCTCAGTAGTTTATATATTTTTCGGTAACCCAATTTATCAAATTTTTTTATTAATCCTCTCCAAAATTTGTTGTGCACAATTTAATTCTGGGGATATGACAAATATAGCACCTGCTTTTTTAAGCATTTTATTATATTCCTCACTATCGCTTCTGGCATAAATCAAAAGATCTGGATTCATCTCTTTTGCAGTTAAAGTTAAAAGGACATTTCTTTCAGTCTCTCCAAAAACAACAATTAAAGATTTAGCTTTTTTAATTCCTGCTTCTTCCAATATCTCTTCATGCATTGCATCTGCTTCTATTACACTATAGCCTTTATTTTCTAAATGATTTATAATACCATGGTTCTTATCTATAATTACAAATTTTTCTTTTAATCTTTTTAAGCCATCTGCAATGGATTCACCAACTCTTCCGCCTCCACAGATTATTATATGATTATTTAATTTTTTTAAAGTATCCATATGTTTTGCCTCCTTAAAATATCTTTTAAACTTTCCCTCAACTACAAAACCAACTAATTCAGCTAAGGCTGTTGAAAAAGTAACTAAACCAATAATAATTAATAAAGTTTGGACAACAAATGCAGGACCTTGTTGCCTGTCACTTAAAAAAGAAACACTCTCAATTGTAAGTACAAATGCATCTGTTAACGAAACATTTTTAGTAACTGCATACCCAATAGTGCCCAATATAAATGGTATGACCAATAACGCAGTAATCTTATAGAACATTACTTTAAGCTCTTTTTCATACCTTGCAAGATTAGATCTCATGAAAAATTTAATTTTAAAGGATTTAATAAGTTTAGTCAATTTTGTTCAGTAGTAACAATGCTGGAAAGATTATAGAAAAATATTTAAATTAACAATCTAAAACAGAAATAAGTGAGGCCAGATAAATGAATAAAAAATATCTCATAATTATATCTATGTTTCTAATTAGTGTACTTTTAGTATCTTGTGGAAATAAACAAGAACCTATTAAAAATAATAATGAAATACAAAAAAACACACAAGATAAAGAAACAGAAGAAAATGTAAGCCCTGTAACAAGTACAGAAGAAACAAAGATATACAACTGGTGCAACCCTGGTTCTAATGATTATGGAGAAATAAAATTTGAAATAATTGGGATAATAGAAAATTATCAAATAGAAGGAAAGACATATACTGTATGCGAAGAGAAAGTTTCAAATAAAGAAGGCGTATTGACCAGCCACAAATGGTATACTGAAAATAGGAAAATATTGAAAGAAATAATGCTTGATGTTGATAATAAATATGCTACAATAACAAATTGGATAAATGACAATAATCAAAAATGTAAACGTATCCAAAAGGAAGGAGTAGAAGAATTCCTGCAATGCAGATAATCATTTATGTATTTGTTTAAAAAATTCCATATTTTGCAACTCTTCCAGCCATTTTTTAAGTGATTTATATTTAGATAAATCAATTTTGGAACTTTCTGCATATTCTAGAATAGAAAGTAAGTTTATATCAGCCAAAGTCAATTCATCAGATGCAAGATACCTGTTCTTTTCTAATTGGCTGTTTAATATCGGCAAGAACCTATCTAAAGCCTTTAAACCTTCATTTATTGCATTTTCACTTATTTCAACATTCATAGATTTGGCCAAAAGCCTGTAGAAAGCAATATCTGAGGTTGCATTATCTAAATGTATAGAGGCAATATCAATCCATTGGTCTATTATGGCTCTTTCTTGTAAATTTGCAGGATAAAGTTCACTTTCCACTTTATTGCATAGGTATTTGGATATTGCATTGCTTTCAAAAAGAATAAAACCTTCATCATCAATAACCGGAATTTTTCCTGCAGGATGCAGTTTTAAATAATCTCGGCTTTTCAAGTCTTTAAAATCCATCTTCTTATATTCATAATCCAAACCAAGCAGTTTCAGCACATATTCTACCTTATTTGTATGGTTTGAAATTTTATTTCTGTATAAGATTAACATAAAAGAAATATGCCTAAAATTACTTAAAAGCTTAACTTATATAGAGTATAGTAAGTTTTAGTAATTGTCAGCAAAAATCTAATTATTTCTAAAATAGGTCTTTATTTGTAGGCAGTTCACCATATCTTTGCCAATATTCAATTCTCTTCATTTTCATAAGCAATTGTTTCTGTCTTTCTTCTTTTCTCATTTTCCGCCCCCATATATTTTTAAGATATAATAAACCACATAAATTCTTAGGTTAAAAGTGGTTTAATGTCCAGTCAACAACAACTTTCAAAAAATCTAATTATCTTGTTGGTTGACTATAATTAAAAAGAAGAGATAATAACCAGAGAACTATTTAAAAATTGTTTATTTCTTTTTTAATCATTATTTATACTCTATATAATATATTAAAGTAAATATTTTTGGTAAATTTTAAAATAGGAAAACTTTTATAGCTTAGAAAAAAGAAGATTATATGAAAAAATTAAATTTATTCCTAATTACAATAGCAATAATCATTTTACTTGGAATTATCTTTTTAATTTCAAGCATTAGTTTATACAATCCTCCTGCTGAAGTTAAGAATTTAGAGTATGAAGAAAAAATTCCTGAAAATTTCACATTTTTAAAAGAAGCAATAGGACAAGATTTGCCTAAAGAATTATCCACAATATTAGAAAATGAAAAAATTAATTTTTATATGCCCTCTGACAATGAAAAAGGTTCAGTATTTAGCATAGTCACAGAAGAGAATAAAGTAAAAAATATAGATGAAAGAAAAAATGAAAATCCATCAATTGAAGTTTATGCTTCAGAAGAAATAATAAATGAAATGATTAATTCTGAAAATATAGCAGAAGATTTTCAAAATGCATTAAACACAAAAAAAATATCAATTAGTGGAATAGGTTTAAAAAATAAAATAAAGTTTTCATCTATATTTATGTTAGGCAGGCTATTGAAATTAACTGATTTGCTGCCAAAAGGAAATATTCCTGTTCAAATAGGAGGAAACAGAAATATAATTGAAGTTCCAAGAGACAATATACCAGAAGAACCTCAGACCTGGGCAGGGATAAGAGAAAGTGGAAATGTATTGAAGTCTGGAGAAAAAAGATATCAAACTCCAGCACTTTCTTCAGGAAGTTATATTTTCACATTGTCAGGAAGTGGAGATTCAGACTTATATATAAGAAAGTTAAGCCCTCCAACTTTAAGTGAATATGATTGCCGCCCAAATTTGCCAACCAGTAATGAAGAATGTATCATAGATTTAGAAAATTCTGGAATAATTCATATAATGATTAAAGGTTATGATACAAATTCTGATTACGTGCTTGTTGGAAGACCAATATAATAGATACTAATTAAATTCCTATTTTTTTTATAATTTTCAAAATTAGGTAACTTAGTTGGAAAACTGGAATAATGTCGGTCTTAAAATCTTTTATCTAACTTAAATCACATTAAAGACTTTAGTATCATCACTTGTTCAGTTTTTCTTTTTAGTTCTTCATACAGTTTTTGGCATTGCGTTAATTCTTCATAAATATTCTTGCTATGTGATTAAAAATTATAAACAATATATAGAAAGGTATGTATATTAATTTAGTTCAAAGCAATATTGAGAAAAGAATGCGCGAGCCGGGAAAATCATAAACTAAGCAATAAACTTAATCTAATTTGAACCCGGGTCTCAACGTTGGCAACGTCGAATACTAGGCCACTATACTACTCGCGCAATTATAAAAAAGCACACAAACTTGATTATTTAAAGGTTTTTGTAATGAAATTTAAGAAAAATATTAAAACAGCTAATATTCAACAAGAATAATCAATAACTATCCATAATACATATCATTATCTTCTTTTTTAGCATTTTTTTCTTTAGTCTCTATTTTCTTCTGTTCTTTCTTAATCATGTCCTCAGCTTTTTTTAATTCAGTTGGTTTTTTAATCTCTCCAAATTTATCTTCATAATCTTTTACTGCTTTATTTAAGACATCAGCAAAACTTTTGGCATGAAATGGAGTAAGAATAATAACATTATGGTTCATTGTAATAGCCCTCAAATTTGATGCATCCTGTACATGTGTTGCACATCTAAAATCTAAAACAAATTCTAATGGCCCAAAATTTATTGTTGTTTCATTTGCATAAAATTGGTCATTATCTTTAATTCTAAGATTAACTTGTGTGATCTTTGCATCTTCATCTTTTGTCATTAAGTTCTAACATAATCTAAAGTATAAAAAGCTTTAGTAAATTTTATTCAGGCCTTAAAAAATCTATATCTAACATTAATAATTATTGTTCAGGACAATTAAAGGAAACTATCCTTGAGATTACTATACCAAAACTTTATAATGTTGTTGCAGAGCATATTGGTCCTATTGCTACTGAATTAAAGGATAGTACTAGAATTTAATTATATCACTATGATTATACTTTTTTACTTTATCTGAAGTAATATGTGTAACACCATCATTTCCTATTACATGTATTCCATATTTATCTAGTAAAAGACCAGAACCTTCAGGTATTGCTATAATATTTCTTTTATTTTTTTTACATAATTAATATGTTCATTCAACTGATTCTCTTCAAAATGGCATTGTAGATCATTATTAAAAATTAAATCTAAGCCATTAAGATCTTTGAGGTTGACTTCATTATTATCAGGAAATTTGCATAATCTTGATGTTGATATATTTTTACCTAAGATAATAGCTCCAGCAGAGCCTCCATATACTATACCCCCATTTTTATTGAATGATATTAATTTTTTATCAAAACCAGAAGATCTGAATAATTTAAGAAGCTTAAAAGAATTCCCGCCGCCAATGTATATTGCTGAAAACTTATTTAAATCGATCTTTTTATTCAAATCAGTAAGCATGGTAATATTTGAGAATTTATGTTGGGCCATACATTTTTTGAACCATTTTAAACAGTTTTTATATTCATTATCAGAAGTCCAAGCCAGAGGAATATAAAGTATATTTTTTACTGAATGAGTAAATAATTCATCTATAAAAAAAGATTTCTTTTCATCACCACCACCAGATAAGAATATTTTGCCTTGCATAATCTTAATATATTTTAAGGATATATAAAACTAATTACGACATAAGACACCACCATTAAATAATAAAATTTATATAAAGCACAAATTTTATGAAAATATGGTATCAACCACACAAATTGAAGCAGAAAGATTTTTAGAGAAAAGAAAGTGGATTAAAACAAAAACTGATGATAATATCTCAATCTATAAAAGAAAAGATATTGAATATAAAAGAGGTGATTTTCTAAATGGTAAAAAAAGATTAGTTAAAATAACAGAATTAAGCAGAACTTTTAAAGAAGAATTAGATAAAACACCAGAAATAACTAGAGATTACTAAGATAAAAATCTAAAATTATTTTAAAATGATAGAAAATAATATAAACTTTCTAAAATTATTCATTCCTATGAACAAAAAGGGGTAGGTTTTCTTGATTGCAGCTATTTTTTTAAATGAATGGTGGGCCCACCCAGAATCGAACTGGGGACTTACACCTAACTTATAACCAAATAACGATTTCGTCACCTAGCCTATTGTAAGGGTGTCGTCATTAGCAGAATATCCTAGAACTTTCTAAGATATTTAGCCGCTAGACCATGGGCCCATAAGAAAATTGCAACAAATAAGCTCTTAAAAATGTTTCCATTACCAAAATTAAAAAGAGTTTATTGTAAAGATAGTAATTATATCTCTTAAAGCCATTTTTTTCTTCTAAAATAAATAATCATACTAAATCCAATAACAGCCATTAATCCTAAAGAAAAGAAATAACCATATTTCCAGTTAATCTCAGGCATATATTTAAAATTCATTCCATAAATACCTGATATTAAAGTCAATGGTAAAATAATAGTTGCAATTATAGTTAAAACTTTCATAACTTCATTTAGCTTATTTGAAATTGAAGATAAATACATCTCTAAAATATTAGATGCAGTTTCTTTAGATTCTTCAAGTAAATCAATAGTAATTAATATATGGTCATAAACATCCCTAAAATAAGTGTGTGTATCTTTCCTGATAAATTGGTCTGCATTGCTTATTAAATTATTCAAAACTTCTCTTTGATAAGAAATTACATTCTTAACATTTAATAAAGATCTTCTGATTACAAATAATTTTTTTATTTCTGGTTGGTCTGGTCTTTTAAGTATTATTTCTTCAATCTCATTTAGTTCCTGAAATGCTTTTTCAATTTCTTTTATATAATTATCAACTTCTGTATCTAATAATGTATGTAAAAGATGGTCAAGTCCGCCATTCATTGCATTTACAATCCTATTTTTTTCTTTTTTCAAATTTTGGAAAGTTTCAATAGGTTCTTTATGGATTGTTATTAAATGTTTTTTATCAAAAATAAAATTAATATCATAATGTTTAAGCTTATTGTCATGGTATCTTAATCCATAAGCAACTAGGAACAGGAATTTGTCATAAATCCTTAAATTTGGCCTTTTTCTTAAAGACTTGCTTTCTTCTATTACATTTGATGGAATATTAAAATTTTCTTCAAGATGAATCAGTTCTTCTTTTGTAGGATTAACAACATCAATCCAGATTTTATTTACATTATCAAATTTCTCAGAGAAATTTCTGAATTTTAAATCAGAACCTTCAGGAAATATCACCTCTATCATTCATTTTTAAATAGAATCTTTATTATATAAGCTTTTTTAATTCCCCAAATTTATACTTGAACTGAAAGTATTGTCATTATAACTTCTTTCGCTTAGTAATCTATCCGGGTTCGCAATCACATGGATATTTAATATTTTATTTTTAGAAATGGCAAATTCTGCTAATTTTGGAGAAGATACAATTAAACAATCATGAGATTTTATGCTTTCATTAACAACTACTGTTCTTTTAACTCCATTTATAGTAAAATCAACATTGATAGACGTCTTTGTATCAACCTTTGCATTTCCTGGAATATTGCATACTTCAGCATTTACTTTCATATTATAAAAATCATAACCGCTTACATCAAAACCTTTTGTTTTAAGGTTTGGTGCAAAATCAACAAGACTAAATAAACCATAATTAATATTATCATTTTCATTCATTTCATCTATTCTGTTTTCATTATCTGCGATTAATTTTAAATTTATATTCTTTTTATTATATAAATCCAAATCCTCGAATTTAACTAAAAAAGTTTTACATAATCCAATATTTATTGGTTTTCCATCTACAATAGCAAATCTTCTTGGATTATTCACATCAATCAGTTTTAATTTATAATCTGAAACAAGATCTGAAATTCCTGAATTGCATATTCTCAAATTAAATAAATTATTTTCAAAAATATCATCCTTTGCAGCTTTTGTAATCCATATTGAGTTTGCTTGTAAATCCGGTTTCCCAGTTTGAAGCCCAGTATATTCAAACCCATTATAAACTTCAATTGAACCAAAAACCCCTAAAATTAAAGCAACAACTAAAATTAAAGAAATGTTCTCTTTTTTCATTATTTATTCTAAAATTTAGGAATATATAAAACTTATCAAATAATTATAAATTCAAAAAGTTTTAAAAGTAAGGTTAATAATCCAAATTTATGGAAGAAATGATAGGTTTGGAAATTCACGTAGGTCTCAACACTGAGAGTAAATTATTTTGCTCATGTAAAATATCAGAAGATGCAAGTCCAAACAGTCATACTTGCGATATTTGTGTTGGTTTACCAGGATCAAAACCAGTTTTAAATAAAAAAGCATTTGAGTATGCATTAAAACTATGCTTGGCATTAAACTGTGAAATATCTCCAGAACTTATATTTTCAAGAAAAATTTATTTTTATCCAGATATGTCTAAAAATTATCAGATAACCCAATATGAAATACCTTTGGGAAACAATGGAAAATTAAGTTTAACAAATAAGGAAATAAAAATAAGTAGAATCCATATAGAAGAAGATCCGGCAGCATTAATCCATCAGGGATCAACTGTATTAGTAGATTATAATAGATCTGGCACTCCATTATGTGAAATAGTTACAGAACCAGACATGAGTTCTCCAGAAGAAGCAAGAGAATTTCTAAAAAAATTATTGACAATATTAAATTATCTAAAAATATTTAACATTAAAACAGGAATTATAAAAGCAGATGCAAATGTAAGTATTAAGCCATATGAAAGAGTTGAAATAAAAAATATTAATGGATTTAAAGAAATTGAAAGAGCAATAAATTATGAAATACAAAGACATAAAGAATTAATTAAAGAAAATAAGCCAGTAACTAAAAGAGAAACAAGAGGCTGGGATTCAGAAAAAGGAATAACTTTATTTCAGAGATCAAAAGAAGAAGAAGCAGATTATGGTTATATTATTGATCCAGATTTAGTTCCAGTTGATGTCACAAAAGAATTAATTGAAAAAACAAAAAATGAACTTCCAGAATTGCCAAAAGAAAAATCATTAAGATATCAAGAAGAATACAAAATAAAAAAAGAAGACGCAGAAGTAATAAGCAATGATTTTGAACTTGCATCCTTATTAGAATCATCTGTCTCCAATAAAATAAATCCAGTTTTTGCTTCTGAATGGATAAGAAGAGAAGTTACAAGAGTTTTAAATTATAATAAAAAAGAATTAGATGAAACTTTTATCTCAAAGCATTTAATTGAAGTAATGGAATTAATAAAAGACAACAAAATAACAAGACAGACAGGACAAAAATTAATGGAACTCCTTATTGAAAAAGATTTAGGTGTAAAAAAATATGTTTTAGATAACAATCTATCTTCTCTTTCAGATACAAAAGAATTGGGAAAAATTTCTTTAGAAGTTATTAAAAATAACCAGAAAGCAGTAAAAGAATATTTAGAAGGCAATGAAAAATCTTTTAATTTCTTAGTTGGTCAGATTATGAAATCTACAAAAGGAAAAGGAGATCCTAAAATAATAAATGAATTATTAAAAAAATTAATACAGAATCAAAAATAACCAATTAATACATATATTATCCCAATCAGAATTAAAATATAAATTAATCCTTTAATAAATAAATTATCTTTTAGTTCATACTCTGGTTTTCTGTCACCTTTTTTCTTGCTTCTGGAATGCATAAGCAAAATTAAAAATAGCATAATACCAATAGCAACTGCACCACTTATTTCTAAAAAGAAAATAAAATTCCCTAAATTAAAAATAAATAAAAAAAATGGAATAGAAATTACTAATAACCAGGACAACCAGTTTGGCAACCTATAATCTAATTTAAAATTATCCTTTAAAGCAAATCCCAAACCAACAAAAGCAGTAGTCATTGCAAGCAAAGCAAATAAATTAGCAAATAAAGAAGCATTTTTTCCAATAATATTAAAAGATGTTGTACTAACTTCTTGAACATTTCCATCCAAAGAACCAACAACAGCAAAAACAAATAAAAGATATAATAAAATAGTTAAAATCCCCCCAATAATTATAGCTTTCTTAAGGTTTATTTTATTTTTAATCTCTTGATTCATCTCAGGTATAGCACTAAAAGAAGTAAATGCAAACATAACAACACCATAAGGGATTAATAATTTATAAAAATCAAAATTAGCTAAATAAGAAAAATTAATTGTTTTAACTAAACTAAAAACAAGTACAAGAAGAAAGATTATCTTTAATGGATTTAATATAAATTCCACTTTTGCAAAGAAATTAATTCCAAAAAATATTACTATTGATAATAATATAAAAAATATTATTGAAAAAATTAATTCATTACCACCAAATATTCCATGTAATGATGCACCAGCACCAATAATATAAGCAACTAATGCACCATAAAGGCTTAATGCATTAAATATCATCATAAAGGGTTTTCCAATTTTTCCTAAATAAATTTCTGCCAGTCCGGAAATTTGGTGTCTTATCCTTGTTCTTAATAAAATCTCTCCCAAATATAAATTAACCAAAATCATCAATAAACCTAAAACAATTATAACTAAAACACCAGTTAAAAAACCAGCTTTAGCAACAACAAAAGGCAAAGCAATTACACCAGCTCCTATAGTAATACTAAGTATTGTCCAGATACCTTCCAACAGCTCTTTTTGCATAAGAATTTAAAATTATTTCAATATAAATATGTTTTGATGTTTAATTATTTTTAAGAAACTCAATTAATGGCTGCAAGTCATCCTGGTACAATTTTCCATCCTGAAATCACCATCTTCTAAATGTAAAACTTGCTTTCCTTTGCTGCCGTATCTAAAAACAGTTATTCCTTTACATTTTAATCTATAAGCTAATAAATATGATTTTCTTACAGCTTCTTTATTTGCATTTTCAGGAAGGTTTACAGTTTTAGAAACACCATTATCCACATATTTTTGAAAAGCTGCTTGCATTCTAATATGCCATTCAGGGTGAATATCAAAAGCAGTCACAAAAATTTTTTTTACATTATTCGGTATTGAATTAATTCCTTGTAAACTTCCTTGTTTTGCAGTTTCATCCATTAATTCTTTTGAATAAAATTTTCTTTGCATTGCAATTTCCTCAAAATTTTTGTTTATTTCAATAAGATGAGAACCTGCTAAAGCTTCTCTTATATAACTTACTGCAAACAAAGGTTCAATTCCGGAAGAACAGTCATTTGCAATTATACTTATTGTTCCTGTTGGAGCTATAGTTGTCACAGTTAAATTTCTCATAGAATCATATTTACTTTTTAATTCACTCTTGTAAAAATTTGGAAAATTTCCTCTTTTTAATCCCAATTCAGAAGATTTTTCCCTTGCTTTATTTTGTATAAATTGCATTATTTTTTCTGCAAATTTTAAAGCCTCATTGCTGTCATACTTAACATTTAATTTAATTAAAAAATCTGCCCAGCCCATGATTCCCAATCCAATTTTTCTATTTGAAAATGTTGCTTCTTTTATCTTTTCATCAATATAATAATTAGCATCAATAATATTGTCTAAAAAATGGACAGCTATCCGAACGACGATTTTAAGTCTTTCCCAATCTATTTTTCCACTATTAACAAATTTGCTTAAATTAATACTCCCAAGCACGCATGACTCATAGTCGAGTAATGGTTGTTCTCCACAAGGATTTGTAGCTTCAATTTTTTTATTTATTCCATGTTTTCTATTAATTTCATCAATAAAAATCAACCCAGGATCTCCGTTTTCCCATGCTTCTTCCACAATAGTCTCAAATAATTTTCTTGCATTTAATTTAGCAAATAATTTATTATTAAATTTTAAATAGTGATCTTTATTTTTTAACACTGCCTGCATAAATTTATCTGTAACAGCAACTGAAATATTAAAATTAGAATTATTACATTTATCTTTACATTTAATAAACTGGATTATATCAGGATGTTCTACATCTAAAATTCCCATATTTGCTCCTCTTCTTCTTCCACCAGCTTTTATTACTTCAGTCATTTTATCAAATAATTCTAAAAACGATAAAGGCCCTGACGCAGTACCTTTCGTCGTCCCTACAATATTACCTTCAGGTCTTAATTTCGAAAAAGAAAATCCAGTTCCTCCCCCAGTTTTTTGAATTAGTGCAGCTAATTTTAAACTGTCAAAAATACTATCCAGACTGTCTGGTATTGGCAAAGTAAAACAAGCACTCATTTGTTGTACAGAAGTTCCTGCATTCATCAAACAAGGACTATTAGGTAAAAACTCAAAATTTTTCATAATTTCAAAAAATTCTTCTCTGCTTTTTTCTGCATTATCACCATATTTTAAATCAACTACAGAAACAGCATTGCTAACCCTACTTAACATTTGTAACGGAGTTTCTACTACATTCCCTTTTTCATCTCTTAACAAATATCTTTTCTGTAAGACCTTAATTGCATTTAAATTTAATTTTAAATCATCTTGTTTTAATTCATTTATTCTATTTTGTTTATAATTTTTAACAATATCTAAATAATTTAAGTCACTTAAAACCTTCTCTATAATATTAACTGCATCAATTATATTAGGTATTTTCCCTTTAAATTTTTCAAATAAAACTTTTTCAATTTTATCAACAATAAGATTAATATCTGTAATATGCTGATTTGCAGAAAAAGCAGCATGAGTAATTGAAGTCATAATCCTATTTCTATCAAATTTAACTATAGTTCCATCTCTTTTTCTTATATAGGAAATTTTTCTTTTAAACATAAAACCTCTTTTCTAATATATAGAATCAGTTATATAATTTAAATATCTTTCTAAGTCTAAATTAGAAAACTTAGACAAACTTGAAAGACTTTTTTATTGAATAAAATAGTTATAAACTTTCTTTACAAAAATTTTAGAGTTTCTTCACTGCCTCTATAAAAATCAGGGTTTGCTATTTTAAAATGATTACAAAAAAGGAGGTTATGACACTAGTTATTTTATGTTTATACAGCTCATAAACCCAATTTAACAATGACTTCGTATATATATAGTTATACGCAATCGTAAGAGATGCCTACACGAAAGGCTTTGTTTAATTAGTCCTTATTTTAGCTTACATTTTAAACACTCTCCTGACTTTTTAAACAGAATTGAGGATTAATGTTTAATTCATAAACGGCTTCAATTAAGCAACAGATATTATGACATAACACTTTCAATAATAATTCATTTACTTGTGCAATTTTGGTTTTACTTCTTAGATAATCTCCCAATTTAGATTTTATCATATGGTTTGTTGTTTCTATATTGCTTCTTAGATGGTAATGTTCTAAGAATTCTTCTTTGTTAAACTGGAAGTAATGAAACATTTTATTCCATGTGCTTGAACCTCTGCTTTTTCCAGTAGCGTTATCCTTGAATGGAATAAAAGCCGTTCCACCTAACGAATTTACTAAATCGTGATTTTCTCTGCTTGAATAAGCCTTATCTCCAGTTACTTCATCTATTCTAAAGTTCTCTGCTGTTTTTTCTATTAATGGCTTGAATTCTGGACAATCATTAGAATATTCTCCTGTTATTGATACTGCTGTAACTATATTGGTTTTTATTCCTACGCTTAAATGTGCTTTAACCCATTGCCTATATCTCATGTCCTTTTGGTGCTTGTAACTAAAATATCTTGCAAATCTACAAGTAGAGAATCCACTACTATCTACTGCAAATTTAGTTTCTACACTTTTTAATGGCAATGAACTTAATTGTATTAGGTTTTGGAGAATAGACGTTAGTTCAGGTTTATTCATTATGTTACTTATCGTTACATAATTACATGGCTTCTCTATGTATTTCTTTTCTAATGCTATGTTTGTCATTCCAGTAAATCTTCTTAATGAAAAAGTTGAGTAAACCTTTAATGCCGATAAGTATATTCCGTCTTGCAAAGGGAATGATGGTCTACCAAACCCATATTCTTGCTGTTTGACATTCTTAACTAAGTCAGCCATTAGTTCCATAAATAAAGGCTGTTCATTGCACTTAGCCTTATTATAACTCTTCCAGTCTTGAGGATAGCTTACTTTAATGGTCTTAGTTTGTGTTATTACAGTGTTTCCTTCATTATCAATTTTTACTTCTTGATTTAATATGTATTCAACTGCGTAGATATGTTTACATTTTCCTTTTCTTGTTTGATAATCTGGGCAGTCGCATTCTTCTTTCATACTAGACATTTTTACAATATAATTTCCCATTCCAAACTGGCTAGGAACTTTAAAGTCTCCTTTGTCAGTTCTAGTAATATTATATTTTTGGGCAATTATCTGTCCTCGTTCTTCTCTTGTCAGGTTCTTGTAGTTTGTTTCGTTTAGGTTGGTTTTCATTGTTTATTATCCTTTACTTATATACCTAATAGGTATAGTAAGTATATAAAGATTATTGTGGTGTAGTATATCAATTAGGTATATAACATTAAACATAACTTAATCTTATATATATTATAACACATATCTTTAAATATAAAAAGAAACTATTAAATACGTGAAAAACATCATTAATAGCATGAAAGAGGGTTTTGGTGTAGGCGTTCTTATAAAAGGTAATCGTTGTTATCGTTGTGAGCATTTTTGGGTTCCTAGAGATGAAAATAAAGTTGCCACCATATGCCCTTCTTGTAAAAGCCCTTATTGGAAAACTCCTAAAACAAGATTTAAAAAGGGAGAGAAGAAAAGATGAAAAGTTTACAAAAAAACGGAAAACTTTTCAGAAAAAAAGGCACAAGCAATATTAATTCTAAATACTATAATAAAAGGATGTCAAATAATTTAAGCATACAAATTCAAAAAAATAAGCCTACAGTTGTTAGTTTATTTTCTGGATGTGGGGGTTTAGATTTAGGATTCAAGAATGCTGGATTTGAAATAATCTGGGCTAATGATTTTGATAAAGATTCTGTAGAAACATATAAAAGAAATATTGATAATAGAATAGTTCATGGGGACATAACAAAAATATCTAGTTCTGAAATACCTAAAAATGCAGACGTTTTATTGGGTGGTTTTCCATGCCAGAGTTTTTCTGTTGCAAATAATAAAAGAGATGTGAAAGATAAAAGAAATTTTTTATATAAAGAGATGTTAAGAATAATAAAAGATACTCAACCTAAATTCTTTATAGCAGAAAATGTTAAAGGGATATTATCCCTTGGAAATGGAAAAGTGATAGATATGATAATAAAAGATTTTAATTCAATAGGATATAAAGTAGAAAAACCATTTATTATTAATTGTGCATATTATGGAGTTCCACAATTTAGAGAAAGAGTAATAATTATGGGAAATAGAATTAATGCACCAAATACATTTCCGAAAATAACTCATAAGAATGGATATAAGACTCCGATTCCAGATTTTATAAAACCTGAAGATTATCATAATTTACCATATGTAATATCGGTAAAAGAAGCGATAGAACATTTACCAGAACCAAATACACCAGAAGGTAAAAATATTCCCAATCACATTGGTTCTAATAAAGTAAGTGGAAAATATGTTGCAAGAAAAAATGAAATAGACCAAGCAGAAATATGCGATTATCTTAAAACATGGAGAACTAAAGCAAAGATAACAACGCATAAAATAGATGAAATTTTAGGTTATAGACATACAGCAGGACACTGGTTTAGAAAAGATATATCTGGTTCTATACCCTCACCTAAAGACTGGGCTAAACTAAAAAACATTTTAGGTTTCGATAATAAATATGATAGATTAGTTACAGAAGTTGAGATAAGAAGAATAAAGTTTGAACAATCATTAAGAGTTACTAACTGGGATAGACCAAGCGATACTATAACTGCAAGTGTTCCAGAGATTCATATAAACAAGAAAAGAAGATTAACAGCAAGAGAATGTGCTATACTTCAAAGTTTCCCAAATAACTTTGTATTTTATGGAAGCCTATCAAGTCAACATAGACAGATAGGAAACGCAGTACCACCATTAATAGGTGAGCATTTAGCTAGAGAAATTAAAAAATATATTGAAAATACTAATCCAGAAAAACATTGGAAAGAGTTAAAAATGGTTAATACTACGTTAATTGGTGGAACTTACCAATACTGAACTAGTACAATTAGAAAAAAAGTATATGGATATTGTATGCAATATTCTTTCTAATAATATTGGAAGATTCGTTAATGAAATCAATAGCCAAAAACATATGCCTGAATACTTACCTACAAATAAGGTAAACCCTATTGAGACCGCTTCTGAAAATATCATGAACGCAATGATTGCAAGACGTTTAGATTGGGGAGTAGCTTCAATGCAAGGAGCATCTGATTCTTGTTACGAATGTGGCGATGCAATAATTCACATAGACGCCAAAACAATTTTAGATACTGATGGAGATGCTAGAAAAAAGAGCAATAGAATAGATATAAGACAAAATCAAACTTCTTTTGATTTTGATTATGCTCATAAAGTAAAACACTCAAAAACTCATAAAGAATATACTTGGAAACCAAAATTACATAGATATGAAAACCACGCACTTTTTGGAAAAGTACCTAACCTTAGTTATATATTAAGAGTGACTTGGTCACAAAAGAATCTTGTAGAAGAAATATCTTTTATCTGTATTCCTAATGGACAATTCTTTAATACCCATCAAACTATTCTGGCTGGTGTAAAATCATATCCTAATGAAGGTACAGATTTGGAACACATAAGATTTGATATTAAAAGGCTAATAGAAATAGACAACTGGAGAGAAAAGGTAATTTACAAAAGAATTAACTAAAATAGACTTATTAAACAAGATTAGCACTTTTTAAACAAACATTACTTATTAAACAAAGCCTACACGAAAGAAAGCTTTATTAATTCACCAATTTTACTAATTTTATGGAGAAAAAAACACTTTTAGATTTCATAGCAAAGGCACACAGGCATACTTATGCCGCACCAAAAGAAGTCAGAAAACAACATAGGTGTGAGGTGCCCATTCAAGAAGGTCATAAAGATTATGAATTTGTAGAAGAAGATTTAAGATATCACGATTCTTATGCAGGAAGCCAATGGGCACCCGGAAGAGAAGTTGTTTTCTTCCAAGAAAATCCTATTTGGTGCATGGCATATCAAGGACAACATAATCCAAAATTCGATGACGCTTTTTTCCAAGAACAAGCATTTCCCTTTCTGAAAAAAGCTCTAATGAATTTTGATGATAGTGTGCCTTTTAGAGGACCTAAAGAATTCTCTGATGGAGATTTTAAATATACTTTTGAAATGGAAGGCGATTATGATTATTTCAAAGGACAAGAGAGAATTCTTTATAGAGGAGAAAGTGTTTTTTTCCAAGATGTGATGGGTTCATTAATAAAATAGGACGGCATCTCTTACGACTTCTTCGGAATTTTTTCAAAATTCCTCGACCATGTTGCACTCTCGCCTTCGGCTCGGGGCGTATAACAGGTATTATGTTCAATAAGCTCTCCGAGAAATAGATTAAAATAATAAAATAAGCATCTTCATTATTAAATTAAGAGGAGTAATTCAACTCGTATTGAGAGCTTACTCTTCGTCGCTTCGCTCCTAGTCCTCATTTCATTCGGAGAACTTAACAAGGGAAGCCATCCCACAATTATATCGAAGAAGTGAAGAAATTTCTCAAGAACACAAAAGAGACATAGCTCTCTCTATTAATCCTCTTATTTTCCCTTATCATTCGATGAATTTTTCCTAAATTATGTGCAATTGAAATTAAATTCATTTCAATTTTAACTTTCTCGAGACCTCGCAAGAGAAATTCTCTAAATCCGAGGTTCTGTTTTATGTGGCCATACACAGGTTCCACAGTAACTTTTCGTAAGGAATAAAAGCCATATTTTCCAGAGAAATAAGGCAAACAGAAAATCAAAACCTAATAAAGATTATAAATAGCAAAATTTTCTTAAGTGGATGCAATTATTATTTTCACATGAATCAATAAGAGAATCACAAAAAGAGTTAATAGATGAAATATTAAATACTATAAAAAATAAATCAAGTTTATTAGTACATGCCCCAACTGGATTAGGCAAAACAAGTGCTGCAATCTGTCCAGCATTATCTTATGCTTTAGAAAATAAATTAACAGTAATTTTTGTAACTCCAAAACATACGCAGCATAAAATAGCAATAGAAACAATAAGGACAATAAAAGAAAAATACAATTTAGATTTTGCAGCAATTGATTTGATAGGAAAAAGAAGCATGTGCGCCCAGCCAGGCGTTATTTCAATGTCACAAAATGAATTTACAGATTATTGCAAAGATATGATAGGTAACAAAGCCTGCCATTATTATAACAATATTAAAAATAAAGAAAAGTTAAGTTTACAGACAGAAGCTTTACTAAAAGAAATAAAAACAAAAGCCTTGCATGTTGAAGAATTAAAAGAATTATCATCAAAAAATAAACTATGTCCATATGAAGTTTCAATTATTTTAGGAGCAGCTTCAAAAGTGATTGTTGCAGATTATCACCACATCTTAAACACTTCAATAAGAGAAAATTTGTTGACTAAAATAAATAAAGACTTATCAGAAGTAATAATCATATTTGATGAAGCCCATAGTATCCCAGAAAGATGCAGAGAATTATTAAGTTCACAAATATCAACATTAACAATTGATTTGGCAGCAAAAGAAGCAAGAAATTTAAAATATGAGGAAATTGGTTTCAATATACTAAAATTAAGAAATATTCTGGAAAAGTTAGTAAGTGAAAAAACAAGTTTTGAATCAAAAGAAGGACTTGTAAAAAAAGAAGAATTCATTAATTTAGTAAACAATGATTTAAATTATGAAGAATTAGTTAAAAATGTAGCATTTATAGCAGAAGAATCTGAAGATACAAAGAAACGTAGTTTTGCTAAATCTTTATATTCATTTTTGCTAAATTGGCAAGGCCCGGATAATTCATTTACAAGAATAATTAAAAAAGGATTTACAGAAAAAGGACATGGAATAATAACTTTAAGTTACAAATGTTTAGACCCTTCATTAATAATAAAACCCATAGTAGAAGATAGTTATTCAACAATTTTTATGTCAGGAACACTAAATCCAATTGAAATGTATAAAGATTTATTTAACACAAATTCAAAAGGAGTAGAATATAAAAATCCATTTCCAAAACAAAATAAATTAAATATTATAGTTCCAGACACTACTACAAAATTTACAGCAAGATCTCCTGAAATGTATAAGAAAATAGCAGAGTATTGTGCCTCTATTTCAAATTCAGTCCCTGGAAATACAGCAATATTTTTTCCAAGTTATAAAATAAGAGATGAAATAAACAATTATTTCAAAATACTATGTAATAAAACTACATTTTTAGAATCTTCTGGTTTATCGAAACAGGAAAGAACAGAATTAATAGAAAGATTCAAGCAATACGAAAAATCAGGAGCAGTTTTGCTTGCAGCATCAGCAGGTTCTTTTGGAGAAGGAGTAGACTTTCCTAAAAATATTTTAAAATGTGTCATTGTAGTTGGGATCCCATTAGACAAACCAGATTTAGAAACACAGGAATTAATAAATTTTTATGATAAAAGATTCAAAAAAGGTTGGGATTATGGTTATGTTATGCCTGCATTGATAAAATGTTTTCAGAATGCTGGCCGTTGTATAAGATCAGAAAACGATAAAGGGGTAATTATTTATTTAGATCAAAGATATTTATGGGAAAGTTATTTTAAATGTTTTCCAAAAGATATTAATTTAAGAATTACAAAAGAGCCCTTGCCTAAAATAAAAGAATTTTTTGATGAGCATAATATCACTCAATCATGAATTATTTTATCAATTAAATCACATATTGCCTGTTTAAATTTTTCTTCATCTTTTCTTGCATATGCTAATTCTACTTGAGTATATGATAAGCCCCAATATTGGCCATGTGCAGGAAATTGTTCTCTTGGATGAATATATTCCTCCCAATTTCTAAATTTAGTAAAAAATTCATAAATATTATTGATTGGTAAATCTTTAATATTAAAATTAAACTTAGATTTTCCAAATACTTCCATTTTTTCAGTAATATCATTCCCAGTAAAATCTAAAACTTTGATACATAAATTAATTAATTCTTTATCAGTTGCTCCTGTAATTGCCTTACAAAATGGGTTTTATAAAATAATTCTGGTTCAATCATAAAAAAAGAATATTAAAAAAGAATAAAAAAACTATCTTCTTGCAGTTTTCCATAAAAACCAAAAATATTCTAGAGAAATTGTTATATAAATTTACTAATTTCATAAATCTAAAAGTCTTCTAATTTTATTTCTAAACCTTTCAGGATATC
>Ga0209541_10004831_pt1 | contig 23753 bp, 25 predicted proteins | sample RifCSPlowO2_01_FD_184027 | JGI IMG/M metagenome (GOLD analysis project Ga0209541, IMG submission 184027) | Groundwater microbial communities from Rifle, Colorado - Rifle CSP2_plank lowO2_0.1 (SPAdes) (version 2) | ecosystem: Environmental > Aquatic > Deep subsurface > Groundwater | place... | reverse complement strand
TAGAAATGTTTGATTTTTTTCAGCTAGTATCTGCTAAAATAACAGCTTTTGTTACAGTCGTAATAATTACTGTAACCAGTATCCTACCTGGGATTACCCCGTATGCGGATAAACCTGTTGATACCTCTACAGCGACATCTTCTGCTACTGTTTCAGAATCACCAACGCACACTTCCAGCCCAAAACCCCAGAATAAAACTGTAATTAAAACCACTCCTACCCCTACTACAATCAATAAACTGGACGATGGCAATAGCACACAAAGAGAATTTGAGCTTAAAAAAGAATTGAATAAGATAAATTTGCAGAAACAAGTTTCAACTAAACCATTTTCAACAGAACCATCACCATCTGCTTACTCGGAAGTTGAGTGCGAAAAGCAAATTAAGGAAATATTACCCAAGGTAGAAACAAATTATATTGACTGGTGGAATCAATTCCAAGAGGCTAGAAAAACAATAAGCCCATGTTACGAACAGGAAATAATTCCAGTTTGCGACAATAAAATGAGTAAATTGAATGTGGAATGGCAAAACAAGATAACCGAGACTATAAATAACTACAAAAAAAGTTTATCAGCTTGTAATCCTAATGATATTAGCTTTAGTAAATATTCAGACGTTATCAGTACCAGTTACTAATTCAAATAGACAATATGGAAGCAGGAAAATGATTAAAGGAAATAAAAATAAAGTGCTTTTGATTCTACTATCCTTACTTCTAATCTCCGGTTGGTTCTACTGGTTTGAATTAAGACCCACCAAGATAAGACAAGAGTGTTCCTGGGTAAAGCATACCGAGGAAGCTATCCCTGCTAAACCGGCCATGACAGAAGAGCAACTGAGAATAAATGGCATATTGGAAGATTGTAATAAGCATAATTATGAAAATGCCGAAACAAATAGATTTATAAGGCCTTTAAGAGAGCTTTGCGAATCAGAGAATAAGAAAAAAATTGAAGAATACAGGGAGGGTAAAGCGGCTGTGCCAGCAAATGAATGGTGGGTGCAAGCCGATGAGGAGGAATATAAGTTTTGTCTGCATGATAAAGGGCTTTAATGAATCAAATTTTTCAAAGCAGTTACTCTGGTAAGATTTTTAAGTATATTGATCCTAAACTACTTATTTAGGTAAGTTTAATTTAAAATATGAGTTTATGTATTTCAGTAAGACAATCCTCATTCTGGAAGACAACTTAAAAGTTTTATCTAAACTTCTAGACAAACTTTATACCCTTGAAGGTGATCAACCCAATGAGCTAAGCGTAATTGTCCTAACTAATGGCCAGCAAGTTCAGGATTATATAAACAGCAATCCTAAAGCTGAGTTTGATATTGCACTCTTGGATTTTGACGATAAGCTTGGTAGATCATTCCATACTTTAGAAATTGAGCGCTTTGGGGCTGAAAAAGTTATAAGTATCTCATCAGTACTTAAATGGAACGAAAAAGCCGAGAAAAGAGGCGTTAAGAGGGTAATTTTAAAGGATTATGCAAAGATGGATGAATTTGTAGATCAAGTAGTAAAAGAAGTGGCTGAAATGATCCGATTATAGATATTGGTGTAAAATAACTTAGATGTGAATAATAAGAGACAATGGTTAAATGAGTTTATTACAGAAGTCATCGATGGCTGGATGCTCACAGACCTTAGAAGATTATTAAATGATATTCCCCATCGACCAAATGCAGCCGGTAACTGCAATTTTCCTATTGCTTTATATGTTTTCGCTTGTATTGAATTTCTTGGTCAACTTACTTCCGTTACACCCATCAACACAAATCAAGGCGGCTATACGACAAACAGCATAATAGGGTTTATAAACGACTTTTTCCCCGATGATTTCAAGCAAAAGATACAACCATACCAAAATAACTTTGTTAATATCTTTCGGAATGGATTAGCGCATAATTATTTTGCAAAAAATGCCGGTATAAGCAGAACCGAAATAGAACCATTACAAGTAAATGAACAGGGAATGTTAGTTTTAGATGCAGACCGCTTTGCAGAAGCTTTTATTGCCTCAATTATAAAACTTAAAGAGGTTATTAGAATCGACAGTAATCTAGCTGATAGAATTGTTGATCGCTATGGTAATTTATACCAAGATCATCTTCGCTTTCAATTCACTCCTACCACTACGCGTATTTCGACTGCTTCGCTTGCACATCCAGACACTAGACTCACAACTACAACACCTCCTCCACCTCCAAAAGAAACTAGTTCCTGACATCTAAATATTGTTATTTTATAGACAAAAGACAATCACTATCCTTAGAACATTCATAATAGAGGGAGATTTCTTCAATGATCGCAGGCTTCCTTGAAGATATAAAACTTATAAAATCAACCTCATTGTTAGGTATAAATAATTCAAACCAACTTGTCACAGCCGGGGTAAACCTCTCGTTATAAGGGATATCAAATAAGAAAGGAATATAATTTAACGCGAATAATAGTTCTGTTTTATCGCTTTTTGGTACTGCAAGGCTTTGAGGTCTAAAAAGATGGCCACCCCGATCATTCATTTTTACATATATACTTTCCCATTGAGATAAGGCTCTTCCATCAAGCGAGAGCCTGAGATAAATATACCCCTTTGCAAGACTGCCCTTATTGAGAATAATCTTTCGACTCATCTTTGAGGGGTCTAGTACAGATTGAGGAGTCCAAGATTCAAAGTTAGGTACAACCTCTAACTTCTTTAGACGAGTCAAGGATTCATAATCAGGTAATTCGGATGGTTTTTGCTGAACTGCCTCATCTACAGTTTTTTGTATCTGTTCTTGGAGAGCTTCAGATCGTTTCTTTTCATCAAACTGTTGCTTAATCGAGAAAATTAACAGAAGCACAGCGAGGGAAAATAGGAAAATGCTCAGACCAATATTTGCTGCCTTATCTTTATTTACCATAATTTATGCCTTTCTTGAGTTTTTGTACGACATTGAGTGGTACTAAGAATAAAAGATAATTCATTATTAGCAAAACAACTATCAATTTAAGTAATAGTTCTGAACCAAAATCATAAAAGAATCTCCCTTTTAGGATATTTTCGATATATTCGGGGATTATATCATCAGTTATATAGTCAAGTATTTGTTTTGCACCAATCAATAACAAAAATAAGGCAGATGAAGATAGAGTATCCTTTATTGGAGTAATTCTTATGTAAACCGCATAAATTAATAAGATCCATAAAACTTGTGCTGTAAAAGCCTGTAAATGATGAGCATATCCCCCACCTTGCTTTATCTTCTTGGAATATTTTTTATGCTGTTTTTTAAAATATGTAGGTATTTCTCCTAATTTCTTAACTTTTATCATTAATATTTTTAACTGTTTCGAATATATCCAATAGTAGAACTAAGTGCAATCACTAAAGCATGATCAACCAGTACCAGCTTTTTCAGGGTATGCGTAGTGTACAATGTTAGAACTTTTCAGAAATTAGTGACTTAAATCATAGATTTTTATACATCTACGAAAATGCCTACATTTGTTGCTTATAGTCAATCCTCGCGAAAAATGCATAATAGTAATATGCAATTCCATTATGGATTCGTCAGTTCATTATATCTTAAAGGACTAAAAACTCCTTGCAATTTTAAAAAGCAATTTATTATTTACTCTTATGAAGATAATTATCCTAGAAAAAAAGAGGTAGAATCGTTTCTGAGAGATAACTATTCTACTTTAGGCTATTCACACATATTAATTACGAGAACAAGAAACCCTTATACTCTTGCTGGAGACTTTGTTATTCCCTCGAGAACAAATTTTCAAAGGTTTTTAAGTTTTCTTAGGGTAATCTCACCTAACAACTCTTTCTTAAAGTTTGAAGCTTTCCACGCCGGAAGAGAGTTTCAATCTTCAACTCGTTATGATTCAGAGGATATTCCGCACTTTCTTTCTATAACTAAAGATAAAGAAGTACCTGAAACAGACCTTAAATTAATAAGCGAAATTATGAATAGCATCGCTCGATTGAAACCTCAACAAGAACATAGGATTAACAATTTTTACAGCTATTTAGAGCAATCCATCAGAGGCCCAATTGTCCATAGAATTATTTGGCTATTTATAGCTTTAGAGAGTCTATTTCATTTAGAAAGAGAACGGGATAATTTTACTGAAAAATTTTGCAAAAGAGTTGCTTTTACTCTCGAACCATCTAATAAAGTAGAGGGGGTTAAATTCTATAACGCACTGTATAGAGCAGGGAAACTCCGGGGAGCTCTTGTACATGGCGCATTGGTTGATTATAAAAATATCCAAAGAGAATTGATTAAATTAGAGCCCAATCTTTGGAGGATTGGTAGATTATTAATATTGGATAGAAAATTGCTTAAACTATTCTCATCTTTGGATTCTAACCTAGAAAAGTATTTTAAAAGGCTAGATGCTATAGTGATTTGATCTATAAAAAGTTCCAACATGGTCAACCGGAGCCACTAGTTTTAATCAAGCAAAAGATTCAACCATCCCTTTAAATCTCTGTTTTCTATATTTTAGGTTTAAGCAAATCCTACAGCCAAATATTTCTTCTGTGGGGTACTTGTAAATTGTTCCTATTCTCCTTCCACAATTAGGACAAAGAAACCAAAACCTCTTCCCATTGAACTTAGTTTTAGAGGTAGTAAAGCACACTTCTACCCCTAAAGCCTCAACATGAGCCTCCAGGAGCCTCATTTTCAACCCCTCTTGAGCTTTCTTTACCAGATCATCAACTTTGACCTTGTAGCAGTTCTCCGCTATCAGAAAATCTCCTAAATCATATGGGCTTAACATTTTGATTCTCCTGTATTAGTTGATTCTGTCCCACAATGGCTGTATTGGTTTTAATGTTTACATTAAATGAAGGTTGCTTAATCATTCTTAGTGTTTGGATTGCAGTTAAAAAGTGCCTATTTGCTCTATCTAGCTCTTTACTTATGATAGCTAGGTACTTAACTCCATTATCAGTTAAAGAATTCATATCTAAATAGGCAGTAATTCGTCTTTGGATCTCAAGTGTTCTTATGTAGTTTATGGTTGCGAGTTCAGCAATAGCCTTTTCGCTTATTGTTATGCAAGAGTATTCTTCTTGTATTTTTCTAAACATGTCTATCCCAAAAGTTCTGTACTGTTCCGGTACACCACTAACCATTAAAGCCCCATTGTGAAATTCAGATAAGGTCATTGCTTTAAATAATGGATCTTTTTCTGTAAGCTGATTATCTTCTTCGTCTGGACCATCATCATCCTCATTACTAAGCAGCTTTGGCTTCTCTATCTTTTCTTGAGCTTCTCTCAAGACAGCATCAGGATCATAAATTGTATGTAGACGCTCATTAAGTTCATTTTTAACTTCTTCTAAAGTTTTTAGCTTATTTGCAGTTTTTGGTTCTTTATTATCGCTCATAGTTGTGGCATTTCTGGTGGCTTGGAATGAATAATCCTTCCCAGCACATCCCTTTCCCAAATAATTCTCTCTTTTCTTGGATCAGGTAGCTTGAAGTTGAATTGGAAGGGGAAATCTATCGGATCATTAGTTGTAGTTGCGTGATGTGCTTCCCAACCTTTAAACTGGACATTGAAAATTATCTCCTTCCATGATAGAATACATTTATCACTTAAGAATACTTTATAATTCTGAAACTGTGCTTGTCCCTAAATTTAAATTTTGACTATCAATGAAAGCATATATTTTTGCCATGAGGAAATTATATCATTATTTCCAAGCGAGCTTTAAGACTTTTGTAAGAGGATTACCAGATAAGGATTTACAGGCTTAAATCACCGCAGGAGACGTAGACTTTTGCTTCTTCTACAGATTTGTGAACATTTATCCCTAGAGGCAATTCTGAATTAAGCTGAGCAAGTGTTACATCAAGCATAGTTTCAGAGACTCCATCTACAGAAGATGTCAGAGGATATTTTACTGCCCCCACATCAGGACATTTACCAACATGAATGTGTGCCGGTTGGGTGACTCCTGTTGGTGCACCTGTTAATTTGAGGGCAACTTTTACTTTTCCATCAACTTCCATTAAAGTTGCTGTGCCTGATTCACCAGAGGCATTTTGCTGCGATAAGTTTACAACAACTACAGGAGAAGCAGAGGCAGAAGCTGAAGGAGTCGCTGTTTCCTGAGTTACAGCCGGCTGCGGAGGAGTTGGCGTTGGTTTATTAAATACAAAATACCAAAGACCTATTAATACTAAAACCCCAACTACTGTATAAGTTAAATTCTTATTCATGAGCTAAATTCATCATACACAACTTTTTTCAGTCGTGTCAAGACTGAGATGGTAAAAAATCTTCTCCGGCACTGCTTGTGGAAACTTCACCTGGTTTTAACCATCTGATGTATGTACAACCTGTAGCTTGTCTGGCCGCGCTATCCCAGCCTGCAGTTGAGCACTTCTCCATTTTTTTGCCGGCAGAGGTTGTAAAAAGTACCAGTCTTTCCCCACACTGGGGACAATCCATATCTAAGGGTTCTGTTGTACCATTAATCCACTCAACAAAATCACAGCCTGTGGCTTTTTTGGCTTCCTTATCCCATCCCCCTTTTGAACATTTTTTCATCTTTTTACCAAAACGGGTTTCTTGTAACATTAAAGCCGATCCACATTTAGGACATTTTTCATCCAACTCTTTTGGTGAAGCAATCAGCCATTTTACATAGTCACAACCTTCACTTTTATGAGTCTCTTTATTCCAGGAACCTTTGGAACAACGTTGCAGTTTTTTACCTGTTGCAGTTTCAGTCACTTCCCCTAAAGCAGTGGAACATTTAGGGCAAATATCTTGGGAATCAGTCATGTTTCTTAGATTACCATATTAAGAGAAAGTTTAGTACCCGGGAAAAAAGTCGGTTTTGATTTGGGATTTTCTCAAACCCATTTCCAAAAGAGTTTTTTCAAAAGCATCTACCATCCCGGGAGGACCGGATAAGTAAAATGTTCTTTGCTTAAAATCCGCCACCTGACCTGCAATAATTTCTTTGGTAATTGGGCCACTTTGACTGCTCACATTAACAAATGTTCTTAATCCCAAACCTTGGGCTGCCCTAAAAACACCCATATAAACCCCATCTTCAGTATTTTTAATTGAATAAAATAAAACAATATCCCTCTTTTCCGCTTTATCTACCATATTTTTGATAATGCTTCTGAAAGGAGTTATACCAATTCCTCCGGCTATGAAAACAACCTTTCTACCCGGATCTTGTGGTAGCACAAAATCACCGGATAAAGAACCCGCAACAATTTTATCTCCATTTTTCATATTAAGAAGCTCATTCTTAAATGAACTTGAAGGATCGCTGACTCTTACCCCAATACGCAAATTCCCCTCAGTTGGCGCGGAAGCTAAAGTAAAATATCTCCTGTTTCCTCTGCTGTCTACTTTTTTATGTCCTAAGGTCCACTCCATATATTGTCCAGGCAAGAAGAGAAATTTTTGATCTAATTTAAAAACAAAATCATAAATATTTGTGGCAAGTTGAGTTTTCTTTGAAAGAATTAAAATAAGTTTTTCCTTCGGGCTAACCAGATATGAGAATATGTTCCCCAAAACAAGGGTCATTTCCGGAGTGGTATTAGCAAATAGCAAACCTGCTAATCCCGCGTAATATATTCGCTGCCGCTTATTCGGAGGGGTAGTTTGAGACTCTGTTAACATTACAAAAGCAAAAAATAAAATTGGAGAATCAAAAAATATTTGTTTTGTTAATATCACCAAACTATCCCCTTTCATAGCCCCGTAAATTATGATGGTGGAAAGTGCAACAGCAAAAAAACTAAAAACCAAATCCCATCTCCTGATTTTTTTTACAATTAAAAGACCTCCCATTATTACTTGCGGCATCATCACCAAAGTCCCTACCCACCAACTGGCTGATCCCAAACCGGCCAGACTTGCAATCACAACTGCAAAGGCTGCCGGATTGAAAATAAGTTTTTTCTTTATACTAAAAATGAATTTGGAAGCAGCAACCCAAACGCCGCACCAAAAAAGTAGTGGCAGACCTTTGATACTGGTCACAGGAGTAATTATTAAAGCCAAAATTAGCGCTGATATATAGATAGACTCAACATTTGCAGAAACTTTAAAAACAAAAGCAAAAACTCTATTTGTAGTCCAAGCCACAGCCACTAAAAAAAGTGTCGAAAAAATAATAGACAGAGGTTCAAAAGGTAATAGTTTAAAAAAACTTAAAATAATTGCCGAAGTAACCAGTACCAACAGGTAATAAAATACCAACCGGTACATGGTAATGCTGTTTAAAAAATCATCAATAACCTTCATCATCCTAATTGTATTCTAATCTCAAAGTACAGTAAAATACCTGTTATGCCTTACAACAAATTAACTCCCCAGGAAGAAGTCTATTGTGTAAACTCCTTATCTATCCGTTTTGTGTCAAAAAATAAACCAGTGCCCAAAGTCTTATCTGGGGGAAGCACTTGGTGAACTCATGCTGCCACGAAGTTGTGGATTAAGCTGGACACTGCAGCAATAATCGCAATTAATATTGTGTTATTTTTTCAATTACTTACACCCCCTTTCAAATATTTATCAAAAAATTCTACTGAGCGCTTTATAGCTACACTAAAATTTGGATCTGAAATATTATGATCCCCTCCAGGATAACTATAAAACTCTACACTCTTCCCTAAGTTTTTAAGCCTATCAAAAAGTCCTTGAGAAAAGGCTGAAGGAACTTCCTCATCTTCTGCTCCAACATCCAGTTGTATAGGAGAAGCAATATCAGAAAGGTAATAGTTTGGATCAATCAAATTCCAAAACTTAGGATTTGCAGAAGGTGACCCGTATTTGGCAATTAAATCTGCCCGGTAGCGATTCCTTAAAGCCAGCTCACTTACCGGAGGATTGTAAGAGACTCTTCTTTGCCAATTGTTCATCAAATCATCATAAGTCCCAACAACTCCTCCCCAAATTACAGCAGCTTTAATATCATTTGGTCTCACTACCAGACTTCTCAAAGTGATATTTCCTCCCATTGAATGTCCCCACATACCAATTTTATCCTGATTAACACTTGGATATTTTTTTAAACTGGCAAGTGCGTTTAAGACATCCTCTGTATAAGATGGTGAATAGTAAGCTCCTTCCGGTTGACCCTGCGAACTTCCATTACCTCTATAATCACTTTTAAAGACTATATATCCTGCCCATGCAAAAGCATCAACATATGATACATATCTTTCTGTTGTTTTATATTGCTTTGGCGGAATAAAGCCGTGATTAAATATAATCACCGGATACCCATTATTAGGTTTCTCCCCAATTGGCACTGTCAAAAGTCCATAAATCTTCAAGCCCTCAGACTGGTATGAGGCTATATACTGATGATAATTAGGCCCATCGACCAAAGTTTGTTCAATCACCAGATCAGATCCGGGATAATCTTTTTGTCTCATGACTTCTATCGAAAGAGGGAGCGGAGAAGCTTGAGTAGACTCAGTACTTGCGATGTTTTGATTAATTTTGGGAATAAAAATCATCTTTACGGTTATACCAATCACAATTAAAATAATAACTATCAGCCAGTATTTGTTCATACTGCGAGCCTGACTTTTTGCCAAATTAGGTTGCCTTTTGTAACTAACATAAAAATTAGGGTAGCATATAAAACACCAACAGCAATATCAAAAACATAATGCTCCCCCAAATACACAATTGCGAACCAGACTCCAAATACATAAGGAAGTGTTATCCAGCCTAATTTTTTAGAATATTTTCTAAGGAAAAGAAAAGTTAACCAGGGATATGCGCCGTGCAAAGACGGAACTGCTGCTACCAAATTTGCCCCAAAAAACCTGTAGACTGAGGGTAAATCAATTGGACGTGGAAGGGAAGCAAATACTATGTCCATGACCTTAGCAACTGCCGGAATAAAACCTTGCCGGGAAGCCATCCAGGGAGGCACAGCAGGAAATAAAATAAAAGTAATAAAAGCAGAGTAAGAAAGTAAAATTAATCCTAATGTGTACTCTTCAAAATACTTCTTTTTTCTAAGCCAAAAAAGGAAAGCAATTACCATTGGCACAATAAAATGTGACATGTAGAATGCCGTTGCCAGATAGTCATACCAATGAACTGCCCCGTCTGAGAGTAGTAAGCTTTGGAGCTTGTTCGTAGGTATACTCCCAAAAAGAGCTTGATCAAAGTTAATCATGGGGAAAATATGAGCCTGCATACTTAGTTTGGGAACCAGTCCCCGCAAATAGTCATAGCTTAGAAAAAGCGTTACAGGAACAGACCAATCTCTAATAAATTGTTTCAACCGTCCCAGAAGAAGAGTTATCAGCAAAGCAACAACAAAGAATTGATCAGGGGAAAATCCTACTCTGTGCCAAAACAAAAAAATACTGACTATAACAATATAGGTTATCGAGATAAAAAAAGTTATTTTGTGAATTGGTTTACTCATACCTGAGTGCCCCTATCGGTTGGAGTTGGCAATCTTATACTCGTCCTCAACAACCAGTATTCTCATTTGAGCGGATATTATACCAATTATCTGAGAAATTCCTGAGGGAATTAATGCGTATCCTGTAGTTATTTGCTTTATCCACAATAGTATGTTATACTCATAATAGTTGATTTAGATATCTGAGCTATCAGATTATTTTTTCCTCACGGATTAGACTTTTCAAGTAGCTCCTTATCCCGATTTAACCGGAGAGCAATATGTTTTATAACAAGCCTAAGGGTTTTCGTCCCCGAAGTGGCGGGACATCACAATTTAATAGACCCAATAAATTTAATAAGCCATTTAGAAATAGCGGTTTTAACCAGCAAAGAAATTCCCGTGGTAGCCACGAAAGCCAACTTAAAGGCAGGATTGATATTTTTATCAAACAAGCCAAACAAACATTAGATAATCCCCAGGCTATAGATAAAAGTTTTGCAGATTTTGATCTGGTAAATCCTTTAAAAACAAATATTCTAAGTAAAGGATACACTACTCTTACTCCCATTCAATCTCAATCAATTGAACCAATATTACAAGGAAGAGACCTTGTTGGCACAGCCAATACCGGAACCGGAAAAACAGCTGCTTTTTTAATTCCCATCATAAATAATATTTTCAAAGACCGCAAACACAAAGCTTTAATTATTACTCCCACCAGAGAATTAGCCGGCCAAATTAACGAGGAACTGCGTGCCTTTGCTGCAAATATGCAGATATATTCAGCACTGCTTATTGGCGGGTCTAATATGTATAGACAAGTAAATGACTTAAGACGCAGTCCACAGGTAGTAATAGGTACGCCAGGCAGACTTAAGGATTTAATTCAAAAGAAAGTCTTGAATTTACAAAATTTCTCAATCTTTGTACTTGATGAGGTGGATTTAATGGTGGACATTGGTTTTATTAATGATATTAAGTTTTTCTGTGGGTTCTTACCTAAAGTCCGTCAATCACTTTTCTTTTCTGCAACTATTTCTCCCAAAATCAGGGAAATATTGCAGTCTTTTGTACAAAATCCCGTCACAGTTTCTGTTAAGAAGCAGGACACCGCGGAAAACGTTAATCAAAATATTATAAAAGTTGTCAGCAGAGATAGAAAAGTTGAACAATTGCATGATTTACTGATCAAAGACGGTTTTGATAAAGTATTGATTTTTGGAAAAACAAAACATGGAATTGAAAAACTAAATAGAGAGCTGGAATATAGGGGTTTTAGGGTTGGTTCAATCCATGGCAATAAAAGACAAAGTCAACGCCAGAGAGTTTTACAAAGCTTTAAACAAAATCAAATTCAAATACTTTTGGCAACAGACGTGGCCTCCCGCGGACTGGATATTGATAATGTAACTCACGTAATTAACTATGATCTGCCACAAACTTATGATGATTATGTTCATAGAATCGGCAGAACCGGCAGGGCCGGAAAGATAGGTAAGGCTTTAACCTTTGTAGAATAAATCATTCATCCAAAGGAGTTTCCAACTCCACCTGGATATGTTTTACCTCAGGCACTTCCTTTTTTATATCCTCTTTTATTTTATCAATTAATTCTTCTATATGACGGGTGGTTAAATCATGTTTTAAATGTACATCAAGATTAACAAGTAATCTTTCCAGACCTATGTGTAAGGTTTTAAGGCCTAATACTTTACGCACCTGTGGAGTCCTTAAAGCTGCTAATCTGATTCTATCTTCAACCTCAACGGACGCGCTTCTGCCTATAATTAAATCTACAATTCCCAAAAGTAATATAAAAGAGAAAACAGCCAGCACAACCCCGATTAAAATTGCTCCCAGACCATCATAACGGTAATCCCCTGTAAATTTATATACAAATAAAGTAATAATTCCCAAAATAGAGGCGCTTACACCCATCAAATCCAGAATAAAAGTGGTTTTTGTTTCAATTAAAGAAGAGCGTAAAAAGATCCTGATAACAAGGCCAATACTTCTATTTCTAAGTAATCTTTTCAAACTTAAATAAAAAGCATATGAGTTAGTTAGAACAGTTATCCCCAAAACCCAAAGAGCAAGAGGAATATTGCGCAAAACCTCTGGATGAATAAATCTTTGTAAGCCAAATAGAATAGACAAAGTAGCAGTTATTGCAAACATGACAATTGCAGAAAGCAAAGCCCAAAAATACAGTTCCCTGCCAAATCCAAAAGGATGATCCCTATCTGCTTGCTGGCCTGAACGGGCCAGACCAACCAAAAGTAACCCTGAGGAAACCAAATCAGCTACCCCTTCTAAAACTTGCGCTAACATCACCACACTTCCGGAAAGGATTGTCACAACTAAACTTAGAATAACATCTAAAAGATCAACCAGAAAAGAAACTGTTACTACTTTACGGGAAGACATTCTTTTTTGCACATCTTAAGTATATCAAATCAATCCCCAATCATCTCGGAAATTGTCACAAACTTATAGCATTTACACCAGTAAGATATGATATATTAGGGAAATGAGCAAGATAAAAATCACATATTCCAAGGTTGGTGATAATTATGATACCAAAGACCCTATCAAAAAATTAGCCCAAACAGCTGCAGCCCAAACTGGTAAAAATCTAAGTGAAAATTTTGCAGAAGTTTCTGAGTCTAGAGGTGAGTCAGCCTATGTCTGGAAACAGGGTGATGTTTATATGGCATCTGTTATTGAAGGTTTAGGGACCAAAACTTTAGTAGCTGACCAGATGCGAAAAATTACTGGCAAGACTTACTATGATATTGTTGCTCATGACACTATTGCCTATATTATTAATGATCTCATAAGTGTTGGGGCAAAGCCTCTGGTAATTCATGCCTACTGGGCAATCGAAGATAACTCCTGGTTAGAAGATGAGGCTCGTATGAAAGATTTGATAGAGGGTTGGAAAAATGCTTGTGATTTATCCGGTGCATCATGGGGTGGCGGTGAAACTGCCACTGATAAAGGCGTTATTGAAAAAGGAACTATAGACTTAGCAGGATCAGCAGTTGGTATTATTGGACCTGAAAGTAGATTAATAACAGCCAGAAAATTGGAACCAGGAGACAGAATTTTACTGATAAAAAGTAACGGTATTAATGCCAGCGGAATTTCACTTGCAAGGGCTATCGCAAAAAGAGTTCCAGATGGTTATGGAGCAAAACTTCCAGATGGGACAATTTTTGGGGAGGCAGTTTTAACTAAGTGTAATATCTATGCAAAATTGACCCAGGATCTCTTAGATCAAGGTATCGACATACATTACATGAATTATATTTCAGGTCATGGTTTAAGAAAAATCATGAGAGCTAACAGAGATTTTACTTATATCATTGAGAAATTATTTAATCCTCAGGAGGTTTTTCTATTCATTCAAGAACATGCAGGACTTGATGATTATGAAATGTATCAAACATATAATATGGGTCAGGATTATGCAATATTTTTACCAGCAGATGATATCGGGAAAGCACAACAAATAGTAACCAGGAAGGGTTTTGAAAGTTTAGACGCAGGATATATTGAAGAGGGAGACAGAAAGATTGTTATAAAACCTAAAAATATTACTTTTGAAGGTAAGACTTTGGATCTTCGCTAAACTCTATCTTCATATGTTCTGTGCGCTTTGGGAATTAATTTTTCACTCATTGAATCACCATTATAGATGCAATTTATGGCTTCTGCCAAAAGTTTGGCCACGGAAATTATCACTACTTTTGGATTTTTTAACAAATCTTCTCTTATTGGCACACTGTCTGTTATAAAAATTTTATCAATTGGCGCAGTTTTAATTCTTTCGGGTGCAGGGTCGGAAAATAACCCGTGTGTGGAGGCAGCTGATATGCTTTTTGCCCCATTATTCTTTATTAAAGCTGCCGCATCACATAGTGTCCCGCCAGTATCAATCATATCATCAACTATCAGCACATCTTTACCTTTCACATCTCCTATCATACCTAAAGCCTGGCTCTTATTTTGCTTATGAACATCTCTTTCTTTAAAAACAGTGGCAATACCTTCTGCCCCTAACAGATCAGCATAAAAGGTGGCTTTAGGTACTCCGCCTTTATCAGGTGAAGCAATTATTAGATTTGACTGAAAGTGCTTTTTTAATTCCGGCAGAAAAGAATAGCTGCTGAATAAATTATCCCAGGGAATTTCTACAAACCCTGCTTCTTGTTCACTATGAATATCAATGGTCAAAATCCGATCAGCCCCTGAAAACTCAATCAATCTGGCTACCAAAGATGCACTGATAGGAACTCTTGGCCTGTCTTTCCTATCCTGTCTTGAATAGCCAAAATAAGGGATGATGGCAGAGACTTCAGAGGCAGAAGATCTTTTGGCAGCATCTATGATTAAAAATAACTCCATTAAATTAGAGTCAACCGGAGGACAGGTAGGCTGAATAATAAATACATCTCTTCTACGCAGGTTCTCAGGGATAATAATTCTTTTCTCACCATCAGCAAAAACAGTAATTGTTTCATGGACTTCTTTGCCCAAAATTTTGCCAATATCTTGAGCCAGTTTCAAATTGGCTGTCCCTGTTAATAATACAAAGCCATTATCGTTTGGCATATATATATTGTATCAAATTATCCTTAATTCTTTTATTGACATTTTTTGTTAGATCAGGAATAAATTTCTTGCCTGTGATTTTTTCATAAATTCCCATATATAGCATGCTCATTTTTGCCAAAAATTCCGGGGGCATCTTAGGAATCTTTCCCTTGCCGGTATAACCATGCTGCTTAAACCAGATTCGAAGTGGTTCTTTATCATAGCTTTCCGGTTCCAGTCCTTTTTTAAATTTTTCCAAATAGGTTTTTTTGACCCAGTACCTTGAAGAATCAGGGGTATGGATTTCATCAATAAGTATTAGTCTGCCACTATTATCCAAACCAAACTCATACTTTGTGTCAACCAAAATCATGCCGGTCTTTTCAGCTATTTTTTGTCCTCTGGCAAAAAGATTTAAAACCACATCTTTCATTTGTTTCCAAACTTTAGGGGCCACAATCTTCTTTTTTAGAATCTCTTTTTCAGTCAATCTCTCATCATGTCCCTTTGCTGCCTTAGTAGTAGGAGTAATAACATACTCAGGTAGCTTTTGATTTTTCTTCAAACCATCCGGAAATTTAATTCCATAAATTATTCTTTCCCCAGCCTCATAAGATCCCCATATCGAGGTATCTGTTACTCCGGTAATGTATCCTCTGACTACCATTTCTATTGGGATTAGTTTACATTCTTTAACCAGCAAAACATTAGGGTCAGCAACAGAAATTAAATGATTTTGGATAATATCGGCAGTTTTCTCAAACCAAAAGGCTGAAAGAGCAGTTAAAACTTGTCCTTTAAAAGGAATAAAGCCTAATACTTTATCAAAGGCAGACTGCCTATCAGTAGCAATGAAGACTCTTTTGTCTTTAAGAACATAAATATCTCTTACTTTTCCCTGGTGTTTTTTACCAAGACCGGAGATAGTAACCGATTTTAGAGCATTAGGAATACTTTCAATTATCTTTTTCTTACTAATCATGTTAGCCGGGCAGCTTTTTCCTCTACACCTTTAGCTAATTTCTCTTTGTATTCTGTTAATTTATTTTCTAGATTTTTATTAGAGGTTGCTAATATTTGTACTGCTAAAAGCCCTGCATTTTTGGCATTATTTATTCCTACTGTGGCAACTGGAATTCCTGAAGGCATTTGTAAAGTTGCCAATAATGCATCTAAACCTTTTAATGGTCCGTCACTCAAGGGCACACCAATTACTGGTAAAGAGGCGTGTGTAGCCACAACTCCTGCCAAGTGTGCTGCCAAACCAGCTCCACAAATTATTACTTTTCCTCCGTTTTTCTGAAAATCTTCTACCAATTCAAGCGTTCTTTTTGGAGATCTATGAGCCGAGGAAATAGTTAATTTATAATCTATCCCAAATTCCTCTAAAATATCTTTTGCACCCTGCATAGCAGGTAAACTAGAATCAGATGCAGCAATAATCAAAACTTTAGTCATATTTTGTTAATCTTACTAACCAATTCTAAAGCTTTTTTTGTGGCATTTCCAATATGATCTTTAGCATCAAGTATTTCTTTTAATCCTTCTTGGGAAAGTAAACTTTCCATGGGATTTTGTTCTCCGTTTTGGATTGCCTCCCAAGCTGTCATGGAAATTTCCCTTAAAACTTCATGCATTTTTTGCCTATCTGCCCCTTTTTTAACAGCTTCTATTATTATCCCTTCAGATGCAGAAAATGGCCAGTAAGTTTCCAAATTTTTATTAATTTTTCTTTCATTAATAATTAACCCATCAACAATATTCGTGGCAGAAGTTAACATCTCTTCAATTGCTAAAAACATCTCTGGAATAACAACTCTCCTGTTAGCTGAATCATCTAACGTTCTTTCCAAAAGCATATGGGCAGCATTATCCCAAGTTGTTCTAGAAAGGTTTACTACCAGTCTTGAGAGAGAACAGATTTGTTCAGCTTTAATTGGATTTTTCTTAAATGGCATGGCAGATGAACCAACCTGGGATTTAGCAAAAGGTTCCTGCCATTCCCCAAACATAGGGGATTGCATAATTCTTAAATCAAAAGCAAACTTATATAAACTTTGCGCAATAGAAGCCATTAAATTTCCCAACCATAATTCAACTTTTCTTGGCGCAGTTTGATTGGTAATTTCTGCTGCTTCTATATCTAGTTTCCCAAGTACTTCACTTTCCATGTCTTCAGCTCTCTTTTCATCCAGCAACTTTATGTAACTTGCGGAAGTTCCAACAGCTCCTTTTAATCCCTTACTTTTCAAATTCTTTTTGACAAATCTTAATAACTCTAAATCCATTAATAAATCTTGAGCATAAAAGGCAAACCTATACCCTAAAGTAGTTGGCTCTGCTGGCTGTAAATGGGTATAACCCATACAAGCAAAATCAGCATATTTTTCAATTTTTTCTCCAAAAGTTTTGAGAAGCTCAGTTAATTCATTTTCCACAATTCCCAGAGCTTGCTGAATTCTGATGGTTTCAGCATTGTCCGAAATATCCATGCTGGTTGCACCAAGATGTATTTTTCCTCCACCAATTTTGGCTTTTTCGGCAAATTCATGAATTGCTGCCACCACATCATGTCTGGTATCTTTTTCAATCTCCCAAATTCTCTCAATATCTAAATCTTCCTGATTTTTCTCTAAATCTTCCAGCTCTTCTTTGGATACTAAACCTTCTTTACTTTGCGCTCTAGCCAGTTCCACCCAAATCTTTCTCCAGATTTTATATTTATTTTCCTCAGAGAAAATCTTTCTCATTTGCTCTGATCCATATCTCCAACTAAACGGACTCTGATAGTTATCAAAGTTTTTACTTTTTACTTTTTCTTTTTCACTTTCCATTAATGTCTGAATGCTCTCCTTCCTGTAAATATCATTGGTATTCCTGCTTTGTTTGCCGCATCTATTGACGCCTGATCATTAATAGAACCACCTTGTTCTACTATAGCACTAATACCATACTTTACAGCTAGTTTTACACTATCATCAAACGGAAAAAAGCTGTCAGAAACCAAAATTCCTCTTTTAGCGAAATCTCCTGCTTGCTCCAAGGCAATCTTTGTTGCTCCAACTCTTGAGGTTTGCCCGGAACCAATCCCGCGGGTCATAGGTATTTCTTTATCCACCACAATTACTGCATTAGACCTGACAGCTTTTACTGCCTTAAATCCAAATCTCATTAACTCCAGTTGTTTAGCAGTTGGTTTATTTTTAGTCACTACTTCCCAATTTTTAAAACTATCTTCAGTCATTTCATCAAAGTCTTGTAAAAGTACTCCTCCTGCAAAATATTTTAAATCCAGCTTTTCTGATCTTTGTTGAGGAATGTCCCCAAAAATATAGATTCCCATACTTTTTCTGATGCTTTTTAAAAGTTCCAAAGCATCCTCAGATATGGAAGAGACTGCCACAATATCAATATTTCCTTCGCTTTCCTTTTTAAATGTAGCCACAATTTCTGCAGTTTCTTTATCCATTTCTCTGTTTAAAACAATCACACCACCAAATGCAGAAACAGGATCTGCCTCTACTGCTCTATCCAAAGCTTCCTCCGCATCCTTACCCAAAGCTATCCCACAAGGACTTAAATGTTTAATAACACAAGCTGCCGGCTCTTTAAATTGTCTGACTGTTTCTAAACCCGCATAAATATCCCCTACATTAGTTCCAGATAAATCCCTTCCCCAAAGTTTTTTCAATTTAGCTAAGGGGGAATTGGTTTTTGGTAACGCGTAAAAAGCTCCTTCTTGATGCGGATTTTCTCCATACCTTAATTTATTAACTTTTCTCAAAGTTAAAGTTAGCTCTTGGGGGAACTTTTCTTCTGAGAAAAAGCCCCCAACAAGTGAGTCATAAAATGATAGATGATAAAAAGCTTTAGCTGCTAATTGTTTTCTTAGTGATTCATTACCCAAAGCATTTTCTATTTGGTCATAATCTTCTGGATCAAAAATTACTACACAACTTTTGTAATTCTTGGCAGCAGACCGAATCATTGTTGGCCCACCAACATCAATTGCATTAATTGTTTCAATTGATGGTTTACTCGAAGAGTCTACTAGACTCTTCTCCTCAAATGGATAAAGATTACAAACAACAATATCTATTTGGGGAATGTTTAATTCTTCTGCCTGCTTAACATGAGAGGAATTTTTCCTATCAAATAAAATTCCTGATTCTATTTGAAAACTAATAGTTTTCATTCTGCCGTCAAAAGAATCTCCGGGATTTCCAGTTATTTCCTCAACAGGAGTCGCTACAATTCCATCATTTTTTAATACCTCTAATGTCCCACCAGTGGAAATAATTTCATAACCAGATTTGACTAATTTCTTAGCCAAATCAGAAATTCCTTTTTTATCATAAACACTAAGTAATGCAAATTTTTTCATACTAATACAAATTTATTTATCACATCCACTACTCCATCTTCCTCCACAGTTGGAGCAATATAATCTGCAATTGCTTTTAAATCATCAACCGCATTTCCCATTGCCACTTTTAATCCACAAGCCATTAGAAGCGGAAAATCATTGTAACTGTCTCCTACCCCAATTATCTCATCAGTTTTTATTCCCAAAATTTTCGCCACTTCAAATATACCATGTTGTTTAGTCGCCAACGCTGCTGTTATAACCACTCCAAACTTACTTTCCCAGGGAACAACTTTAATTACTGCAATATTATCAACTATAGATAATTTCTTTTTTAAATCATCTACTTGTTCTAAGTTTAAATCTCCCAAGAATATTGATATTGGTTTCTCAGGAATATAGTCCTTTGTAAATTCGATATCTTCTCCGTCACTTTCCAGGATAAAAAAGGATAAACCACTCTCTTTTTTAAATTTCTTCAGTATTCCAATTACTTTATTCAAACTGTTAGTTTCAATTACCTCTTCTCGAAAAATTTTAAAAGTCTTGCCGTCTATAACTTGTGCGCCACCAGATATTATTGATGGTCCGCTAAGGTGTAGATACTTTAGTATGGGTTTAGCACCAGCAAATTTACGCTGGGTAGCAATACCAATGTGAATTAATTTGGAAGCTTTTCTAATCGCTTCAACTACTGCCTGAGAAGGCAATGCATCTCTCCTGCTTTCAATTAATGTTCCGTCGCAATCAAAAATTGCTGCTTTGAATGTTTTCTTAACAACTGTCATGTCAGGATTTTATCCAAAGTTCCTTTCCGGACAGCTTCTTTAATCTCCATGGCTACTCTTTTTCCCATAGAAATATTTTGTCCATAAAGGTAACCAGAATATGGTGTAGAAAAAATTCCGGGAGACCCCGGCATTCTGGGAGATACATCAAAAACAATTATTTCTTTTTTAGGAGGCCCAGCAGTTATTACAGTTTGCAAACCAAATGGCCCAATTACTCCAGGTTTCGTTAACCCTTGTGAGGCTTTAACAAATCTTTCTCCCATTAGAAATGAATCCTCAAGAAGCGATTCCAAGACAGTTACTGCAATATGTCCAACTTCCTCATATTTGATAAATACTTTTTCTAAAATAGATTGTTGATAACTAGCTGGAGTTTTGACTAAACCTTCAATATTTGTTTGTCTTCTTGTATCAGTACCAATAAGTTCTAGTTTTTTAGAAATTGGGGAATAGAAAAAATTAAAATTAACTTGTACTCCAATTATAAATTCTTCAATTACTGCTTTATCTAATTGTTCCCTGGTAATTTGTCCTTTTAAGACTTTGTCTTCAGATTCTAATTTATATTGGTCATAATTTTCCACTAAGAAAAAGGCTCTCTCAAAACCTCTCATCTTTTCTAAAACTTTAACTATACAAAGTCTATCTATATCTTTGGGATTTTTAAATTGTTTAGGATATCTAATATTTGCTTTGTCTAAAAGATCATATTGGTTTGGTTTCACTCCTCTTTCTTCTACCTTAAGTAAAAACCTATTCCCAAACATAGGAACCTTACACTTATTCTCAATGGCATTGTAATCATTTATGTAAACTTCAAAAGATCTATGTGGGATAAATATACAGTTTCTATCTAGCAACTGTTTTTGGACTTTGTCAGATAAAATATCTGAGAACTTTTCAAGTTTTATTACCTCATCAACGCATCCCAAGCCGTCCTTGCTTTTGAAGTATTTAGAATAAGTCTTATCTCTACCTTTTTGCACAATCACTAAAGTTTTAAATCCTAAATCCTTAGCCCCTCTGCAAACATCTAATGCAGAATGAGATCCTAGAACAGCTATGGTGTATTTTTTATTCATCTAAAACCTCTCTTAACTTATCTTTTTTAATAGCTTTTTTAATTTCTCTGGCTATTCTTCTGCCTGTAGACATTGGCTCATCATAATTTAAATAAGTATAAGGAGAACCGTTGATGAAACAATTGGTCCCGGCTACAATTCTGGCAGATATTTCTATCACATAAATTTCCGAAGAAGAGGTAATAATTGTCTCCAAACAAAACGGACCAAAAAGTCCCTTAGGTGGTATTAATCTTTTAGAGGTTTCCACAACTCTTTCTGCCATAGAAATAGCTTCAGCCAGCATTGATTCTCTTACGGCCAAAGGAATATTCGCAACTACTTCAAATGACGGTTCAATATTTAAGCCTCTTTGGTTTTTGGCAGGAATTCTGCCCAAAGAATCAACATTAGTTTCATATCTTTTATCAATACTCATAATTTCTACCTTTTTTGTTAAGGGTGAATAAAAGAAGTGAAAGTATAAAGGAACTCCTATTACATACTCCTGAACCATAAATCTTTCTTCGCTAAAGGTTTTTAGTTTTTCATCAAGCTCTTTTTGATTTCTGGCTGTAAAATAACCTTTACCCCCTGCAGCTCCATATGATTTAACAATTACCGGTCTGTCTATTTTGTCTCCTTTTTTAAACCTGTGAGGCACTTTTATACCGGCTTCCTCCATCCAAAACCTTTGCATTTTCCTATTTTCTTCCCAATCCAAAACCGCCTTATTACCAAAGTACAAGGTTTTCATTTGTTTATTTTGATCCATACCTAAATAAGCTACAAAGGAGCCGTGAGGAATAATAATGGAATTTCTTTTTATTAATTCTTTTTCTAACTTAGGAAACTGCTTCCAATCATTTATTTCTAAGATTTCATCAATAAAATTATTATAAGAGGAATAAAGCGGAATTCGATCAGGAGTACAAACTACTGCGGTTTTAAACCCCTCGTCTTTGCCCCCTTTGAGGATTTGCAGGGCACTGTGAGATCCAAGTGTGACAATTGTGTTTTTCAAGTATCCCATAGCTTATTATATTAAAAAGACTATTAAATGTCAAAGGCTATTATTCCATGATACAATACCAGCATGGTTTCTGTCATAGTTGGAACCCAATGGGGTGATGAAGGTAAAGGAAGAATTGTTGACCTTTTATCAGAAAAGGCAGATTTTGCAGTCAGATTTAATGGCGGCAATAATGCCGGGCATACCATAATTGTTAATGGCAAAAAATATCCTTTCCATTTAATCCCCTCTGGAATTTTGCAAACAAAAACTGTAGCAGTAATCGGTAATGGGGTTGTTATAGACTTAGAAGTTTTGATTTCCGAGATAAAAATGCTTCAGAAAGATGGCGTTAAACTACCAAACAAATTGTTTATTTCAGACAGATGCCATATAATTATGCCTTATCATAAAGCTTTGGATGAGGCATATGAAATGATAAGAGGTAAAGAAAAATTAGGAACAACCAAGAGAGGTATTGGCCCGGTTTATGCAGATAAAGTAAATTATAACGGGATTAGAATTTATGAGTTGGTTCGTTGGGATTTATTTGTTGAAAAATTCACTTTTCAAGCAAGCATTAAAAACAAAATCCTAAAAAGTTTTGGAGTAGACGGGATAGATATTAAAAAAGAAATAGCAAATTTTAAAAAATTAAGAGCAGGAATTTTGCCCTTTGTCACTGATACTTTCGAGCTTTTACAAAAAGCTTTAAAGGCCAAGAAGAGAATCTTAATGGAAGGAGCCCAGGCAGTATTGCTTGATTTAGATTTTTCAGCTTATCCATATACAACTGCCTCAAATACTGTGGCAGGTGCAATTAATGCAGGTGCAGGAATTCCTACTAAGAATATTGGTCAAGTTTATGGTGTTGTCAAAGCATACTCTTCTAAAGTTGGCAGCGGCCCTTTTCCAACAGAACTGGATGGAAAATTAGCTGAGCAAATCCGGGAAAAGGGTAAAGAGTATGGGACAACAACAGGCAGGCCCAGAAGAGTTGGGTGGTTAGATTTAGAGTCTGTTAAGTTCGCTTGTGAAGTTTCTGGTGTTACGGAAATAGTTATCACAAAAATTGATATTTTATCAGGACTTAAAGAAATTAAAGTTTGTACAGATTACAAACTAAATGGAAAATCCATTCCCTATTCTTCCTGTGGATATCAGGAACTATTTAAATTAACACCAATCTACAAAACTTTACCCGGGTGGAAAGAAGAAATTGCCGGAATTACCAAATATAATAATTTACCAAAAAACTGTCAGGATTATATAAAATTTATTGAAAAATTCTTAGAAGTAAAAATAAGTATTGTCTCTACCGGCCCCCAAAGAGAAGAATATATAAAGCTTTAATTATTCCCACTCCATAGTTGCTGGGGGTTTGTTGGTGATATCATAGACTACCCTGTTAACTTGAGGTATCTCATTTACAATTCTGGTTGAGATTTTATCTAAAAGTTCATAAGGTAGTTTAGCAAAATTAGCAGACATGGCATCT
>Ga0209541_10004828_pt1 | contig 23761 bp, 24 predicted proteins | sample RifCSPlowO2_01_FD_184027 | JGI IMG/M metagenome (GOLD analysis project Ga0209541, IMG submission 184027) | Groundwater microbial communities from Rifle, Colorado - Rifle CSP2_plank lowO2_0.1 (SPAdes) (version 2) | ecosystem: Environmental > Aquatic > Deep subsurface > Groundwater | place... | reverse complement strand
ACAAGGATTGATGCGAGCGATATTAAACGATGTCAAGATATCGGTGGAAGAGTTAAAGAAATATCTCTAAGACGTCGAGTAAAACTACTTTTGAAACCACTTGGGCGGTTGGCCCGGTTCGATACCAAATATTTTGCAGGTGGCCAAATATTCCTGCCAGTGGCTTAGTCCCTCCTCACCTTTCAGGTAACAATTACCACATGGAGTAAATCCAGCCATTACCGCCACCTCGACGCTGTCAAAGTAAATTAAGTTTATTGACACACCGTGCTTGGCGATGTTTTTCTTATGAACCCTTGTCCCCGAGGGACAATAATCCGGCCGGCCATATTTCTTCTCCGATCGATATCCACCCAAGGCGGGTCTAACTCTCTCCAGGCGATTAATTAGTTCTCCCGAACTGTTGGTCGTCACCGTCAGATATAGTCTTCCTAACTCTCCCGGTTCCCCGTATAGAGTTTGTCGATAAAGCTCGTATGTGGCTCCAGGGATGAGTGCCTTAAAAGCCAGAAAATTCCGATCGATTTTCTTACCACCCTTCTCACGTCTAGGGAAATAAACACAATTCGTACAGCCATTCCCGCAACAAATCTTCTGTCTTAATAAAACTTCGGGCGAAAGCGGCGCATATTTTTCGGCCATGGCAGTATTCTATACCCTTAGCACTCGGGCTTAAAGTTTGATAAAATCAATCGTTATGACAAACCAACGCGATTATTATGAAGTTTTAGGAGTAGGCAAATCGGCTACCGAACAGCAGATCAAATCTGCCTATCGGAAATTAGCCCTTCAGTATCATCCCGATAGAAATAAAGAATCAGGTGCCACCGAAAAATTCAAGGAGGTCAATACTGCCTATGAAGTCATCGGCAACTCCGAAAAAAGAAAGATGTACGATCAGTTCGGACACGCGGGCGTTTCTGGCAACCAAGGCGGCAGCCAAGGTCCTTTCAACTATACCTATTCCAATCAATCCGCCTCTGGCGGAGGCGGTTTCGAGGACATCTTTGGTGGTTTTTCCGACCCCTTTGACATTTTTGAAAGTTTCTTCGGCGGAACCACCCCTTTTCGCCAACAGGCCAGAAAGATCCAATATCAGCTAAAAATTGATTTTATGGAGGCCGTCAATGGTGTTACTAAAAATATCGTCCATCAGGGCAAGCAATACGCCATCAAAATCCCTGCTGGCGCTGACGAAGGCACTCGCATCCGCTACACCGACTTTGACGTCACTGTCGCTGTGGTTCCCCACAAACAATTCAAACGGGAAGGAGTCGACGTCATTGTCGATCACGAAGTTTCCTTCCCCACTGCCGCTCTGGGAGGCGATACCTCAGTCCCCACCCTTGACGGTGACCTCAAACTAAAAATCAAAGCCGGTACCCAACCGGGCAGTCTGGTTCGCCTGACAGGCAAAGGCATTCAACACCTCAACTCCAGTCGTCGCGGCGATTTCTACATCCGCTTCATCATCAAAGTGCCGACGAAATTAAGCCGGCAACAACGGGAACTCTTGAATGAATTCGATACTGCCTAAACTCAAAGCTCTCATTTTTTACGGCAGTCTTTTCACCTCGACATTTCTTGCCTTTTCTCATCAAACCAAACTCCTTGGTCAGGCCTCCTTGGTCCTTCTCACCATTGTTATCTTCACCAAGCCGGCCGTCAAACTTTTTCCCACCATCGGCTTCTTCAAAATCCTCCTTGCCCACCGCCGTCAGCTTGGTCAGGCCACGGCCTTTTTCGCTCTGGCCCATGCTTCCATTCAGATCAAAAGTTATATCTTTTCCTTCGATCTCTCAGATTTTCGCTTCTGGGGCCTGCTCGCTATCCTTTTGATGATTCCACTCTTAATTACCAGTAACGATTTCTCGACCAGACTTCTCAAGCGAAACTGGTTCCTCCTCCAAAAATTAATCCACCCCTTATACATCGTCGCCATGATCCACTACGGCCTGCGCGAGGGACTCTTCGGCCTCATTAAGTCCGCCTTCATTCTGTCAGTTCTATATTTCTCTCGTCTCCTCGCCTCCCACGGCGTCAAGTTCCCTGTGTTATAATCACACCTTAGGTTAAGTGAACTAGGGCGGTCGTGATACCGCCTTTTTGTTTACTTAACCAAAATATCAAATATCAAATAATAAGATGTCAAATCAAGCCTTAATCTCCAGAACCGAATTCGCCGCCGCCCTAAATCAAATAGCCAGCGAGCGAAACATCCCCGTCGAGATCATCCTTGATGCCGTCAAATCCGCTCTCGTCGCCTCCTTCAACAAGGACTTCGAAGCCGAAGCTAAAAAGATCGAGGAACGGGAAGAAATGATCACCGTCGATCTCGATCCCGAAACCGGCGAGTTCAAATTGAGAGCCGGCAAGGCCGATGCCAAATCCAAGGATCTCGTCGACGTCACCCCCCCGGGTTTTGGTCGCATTGCCGCCCAAACCGCCAAGCAAGTCATCCTCCAACAGGTTCGTGAAGCTGAGAAAACCAGCATCATCGCCGAGTATCAAGGCCGCATCGGCGAAGTTGTTGCCGGCATGGTCCAGAGAATGGATGGCAAAGCCGTCATCGTCGATATTGGCCGGGGTCAGGGTGTCATGCCCCCCGAAGAGCAGGTCAGAAACGAGTATTACCGACTCAATTCCAGAATCAGTGTCCTGCTTTCTGATATTCGCGACTCCTTCAAAGGCCAACAGATCATTGTCAGTCGTTCCGACCCTCGTCTTGTTTCCGCTCTTTTCGCCCGCGAAGTTCCGGAAGTCGGTGCCGGTAGTGTCGTCGTCAAAGCCATCGCCCGCGAAGCCGGTAATCGTACCAAGATTGCCGTCATCAGCAATCAGGAGGGTGTCGATCCGGTTGGTTCCTGCGTTGGCCAAAAAGGCGTTCGCGTCCAGGCCGTCATCAATGAACTCAATGGTGAGAAAATCGATATTATCCAGTTCACCGATGATAAAGAGAAATTTTTAAAAGGCGCCCTCGCCCCCGCCGAAGCTACCAAACTGGAATTTAATGCCGACAAAACCGAAGTCACTGTCACCGTTCCGGACGACCAGCTTTCTCTCGCCATCGGCCGCGGCGGCACAAACGTCAAACTGGCCGCCAAACTCGTTGGCGCCAGAGTCAAAGTCATTTCTGACAAATCCGACCCCGGTATCATCGTCACCGGCGATGAAGAATACGAAATCGATACCCTAGGCCTCACCCAAAAAGTCAGAGATATTCTTGTCGAGAACAGTTTGACTCGTATCGAAGACCTCGTTCATAATCTGGAAAAAATTGAGGCACTCGAAGGCATTCCCGCCACTTCACTTGAAACCATCAAAGCCAAACTTACCGCCATTCAACCCACTCCCGCTATTAGTAATTAAAACTGTGCCACTGTGTCACCGTGTCACTGCAATTATGAATTTAGGCAGGCCTCCAGTCATCACCGTCTTGGGTCACGTCGACCATGGTAAGACTTCTCTTCTCGATCGAATTCGAAAAGCCAACGTCGCCGCCCGTGAACTCGGTGGTATCACTCAGGCCATTGGTGCCTATCAGATTGATCACAACGGCCAAAAAATTACCTTCATCGATACTCCCGGTCACGCCGCTTTTTCGGCCATGCGCGCCCGCGGCGGTAGCGTCGCCGACGTTGCCATTCTGATCATCGCCGCCGACGACGGCGTTATGCCTCAGACCAAAGAATCGATCGAGCATATCAAGGCCGCCGGCATTCCATACGTCGTCGCCATCAACAAAGTCGACCTCCCCCAAGCCGATGTTTTGAAAGTAAAAACTGACCTGGCCGAAGCCGGTGAGTATGTCGAAGGTTATGGAGGCAATCTTCCCGTCGTCGAAATTTCCGCCAAAACCGGCGCCGGTATTGACAAACTTCTGGAGACGGTCCTTCTTCTGGCCGAGCTGGAAGAGCTAAAAGACACTAGTAACGAACCCACCAGCGCCGTCGTCATCGAAAGCCAGCTCCATCCTCACAAAGGTCCCCTCGCCACTCTTCTTGTCAAAACCGGCCAACTTACCTCAAAGGACGATCTCTTCTTGGGCACCAAAAAACTTGGCAAGGTCCGTTTCATGAGTCTAGCTTCAGGCGAAACAACTACTCTTGCCACACCAGCCACCCCGGTCGCCATTCTCGGTTTTGAGGAAGTTCCCCAAGTCGGCGATATCATCACCACCAAGGAGACGGCGGATGTCGTCAAAGGAGCTATTCTCGGTAAGTCGGTCAGTGTGACTACGCTTGAAACTACTGTGAGACCAAACGTCATTATCAAGGCCGACGTCGCCGGCTCGCTCGAAGCCATTCTTGGCTCCCTTCCCGATACCATCAACATAGTTTTCTCGTCAGTCGGGGGAGTCACCGAGTCAGATGTCCTCATGGGCAGCAATAATCACGCCACCATCGTCTGTTTCAACGTCAAGGCGGCTGGTACCGTGGCCAAACTCGCCGAAATAGAGAAGGTTGAAGTGGTCACCTTTGGCATCATCTACGAACTTTTCGACTTCGTCAAAGAGCTCTCCGAACGGGCTGGGATCGCCGCCGCCTTGCGAATAATCGGCGAGGCCAAAGTCGTCAAGACCTTCCCTTTTAATAACCAAACCGTTTACGGCTGTGTCGTTTCTTCGGGAAAGATTAGAATTGGCGATCTGGTCGGTGACAAGAGTAAAGTGATCTCCTTACGTATCGGAAAAGACATGGTCAAAGAAGCCAAAAAAGATCAAGAATGTGGCCTTATTCTCGAACCGGTCCTTGACTATAAGCCAGGAGATACTATAATCACGCATATCGTATAGTTATAGGACAGTATGTTTGACCAAAACCTAATCAAAGAGGCCAAAGATGAAGTAACTTCTGCCAAATCGATTGCGATTTTGCTTCCGCCGGATCCCGACACTCAGATTGTTTCGGCCGGACTTGGTTTGTATCTCTCCCTCGCGGGTACTGGGAAACAAGTCCAAATTGGTTGTGCCAGTCAGATCCGGGTTGAGAACGCCGAACTCTTTGGTGTCGATCAGATCAAGAACAGCATCGGAAACCAGAATCTCGTTATCTCCTTCGATTTCAAGGAAGAGAATCTCAAAAAGGTCGACTACGACGTCGACGAAAATGGGAAATTTATGCTTCTAATCCAGCCCCAGCCGGGGTCTCCCGCTCCCGACACCAGCACTATTAACTACAGCTACTCTGGTGCTTCTGCGGACCTCGTCTTTGTCCTTGGTGTCACCTCTCTAGAAGAGTTGGGCAGGCTCTACGCCGATGAAAAAGCCTTTTTGGACAAAGCCAAAATTGTTTCGATAAACTTGACCGCCAAACCGAGTGCCAACGCCGCCATTGCTCTCCACACCGGCGCTGCTACTTGTCTCTCTGAAGTGGTTGGTTTCCTACTCAAGAACTGGGAGATTGAACCCACCGCTGACGCCGCCAGCAATCTGCTCTCGGTGCTTGGCACCAGCACCAATCAATTCACCTCCCCCAAAGTCACCGCAGATACTTTTGAAACCATCGCTTTCCTGATGCGCCACGGCGGCCATCTGGGTAGATCCCCCCTCTCCAATACCAGTCGCTTCGGTGCCTTTCCCCCGATGATGCCCCCCACCTTTGATGACGAACTTCCTCCTCCGGCCTTCGGTCAGAATCAGTCTTTCGCTCCCGGCCAATCTTTCCCCCCCGTTTCTCGCATTCCCTCCGACTGGAAAAAGCCCAAAATCTTCAAATCCGGCCAATCCGTGATACAATAATCCCCGATATGGCGTTAACTAACGACAAGAAACAAGAAATCATTGGCAAATTTGCCGCTACCCCCAAGGACACTGGTTCCCCAAAGGTTCAAATTGCCCTTCTTAGTGCTCAGATCGAAGATCTGGCCAAGCACTTGAAGGAACACAAGAAAGATAATCACTCTCGTCGTGGTCTCCTGAAGATCATCAGCAAACGCCGCCGCCTTCTCAATTACTTAGGTAAGACTAACCCCAAAGATTACACCGGTCTGGCCAAGACATTGGGAATCGGCACATCAGTAGTAAAAAGTTAAAAAGTTAATTCCAGGATTAGATTTTCGTGTCACCCTGTCATCTCGAGCGCACTCGTTTATCGAATGCGGTCGAAATGACAAGGCACTGATTCTCTTTTCCCGATAGAAAGGATATTGTGAAAAACAAATCCACCACCATCGATTTAGATGGTAAAAAAATTATTATCGAAACCGGCCTTTTCGGAGCCCAAGCCTCCGGCGCTGTCACCGTTCGCTGTGGCGACACTGTCGTCTTTGGCGCTTGTGTTTGGGGAGCTCCCAAAGAGGGCCTAGACTATTTCCCTCTCCAAGTCGAATATCGCGAGAAACACTATGCTGGTGGTATCATCAGTAGCAGCCGTTTTGTCAAACGCGAGAGTCGCCCCTCTGACAATGAAATTCTCACCTGTCGTTTGATCGATCGATCGATCCGACCCCTTTTCCCTGAAAACTATTACGACGAAGTTCAGGTCATCGTTACTCCCTTGAGTATCGACGGAATTAACGAGCCAGAAATTCTTGGCCTTATTGCCTCCTCTGCCGCTTTGGCCATTTCCGACATTCCCTGGGCCGGTCCTATCGGCGCCGTTCGTGTCGGTTCAGTTGACGGAAAAGTCGTCGTCAATCCAACCAACGAGCAAAAAGAAAAATCCTCTCTTGATCTGGTCGTTTCCGGGGGGACAGGCTCAATCGCCATGGTCGAAGCCGGAGCGAACGAAGTTTCTGAAGGCGAAATCCTCGCCGCTATGAAACATGGTCAAGAAAGTATTGAAAAAATTATCGATAGCATTGCCAAATTTGCCAAAGAAATTGGTAAGCCCAAAAAAACCGTTCTTCCTGAAGAATTCCCCTCTGAAATGGTCAGCTTGGTTAATGACAAAGTTAATCCAGAAAAACTTCCCGAAAATTTCAAACTGGCCCCGATCGCCGATGAGTTGATGGCCGTAAATCCAGAAATGGATCGAAATAAATTACTTCGTCTAATCGATAACAAGGTCAAAGAATACGTCAGAAATCTTATCCTGACAAAAAAAACCCGCTTCGATGGTCGAAAGACTGATCAAATACGCGAAATAATATCTCAAGTCGGAGTTCTTCCTCGAGTTCACGGTACTGGATTCTTCCAGCGCGGCACGACTCACGTCTTGTCCGTAGTTACCCTGGGCTCACCCGCCGATGAACAACTCATCGATGGTATGAAGGGCGAAGAGAAAAAGCGCTATTTCCATCACTACAACATGCCCAGTTTTGCCAGTGGTGAAACAGGTCGCTTCGGTAACCCTGGTCGTCGAGAGATCGGTCACGGAGCTCTTGCCGAACGCGCTCTCATTCCCGTTCTTCCTTCAAAAGAAGCTTTTCCCTACACCATCCGTGTCGTTTCTGAAGTTATGAGTAGTAACGGTAGTACTTCGCAGGCTTCGGTCTGTGGATCCACTCTTGCTCTTATGGACGCCGGTGTTCCAATTAGCAAACCAGTCGCTGGTATTGCCATGGGACTTATTACTGCCAAAGGCCAAGAACCCGTTACTCTAAGTGACATCGCTGGCCTTGAAGATCACATTGGCGATATGGACTTCAAAGTCGCCGGTACTCGCGACGGCGTCACTGCTATCCAAATGGACGTCAAAGTTCCCGGCGTCACCGCCGAAATTTTGGGCGAAGCCCTGGCTCAGGCCAATACCGGCCGTCTCTTCATTCTCGACAAAATGACCGCCGTCATCGACAAGCCTCGCGAGTCTGTGAGCGAATTTGCTCCCAAGGTCGCCTCGGTCAAGATTCCGCAAGATAAGATCGGCGAATTGATCGGACCGGGTGGCAAAATGATCCGCCAAATCCAAACCGACCACGATGTCGAGATTAATGTCGAAGAAGACGGCGCTGTCACTATTACCGGCATGGACGAGGCCAAGGTCAAACAGGCCCAGGCCTACATCACCGGCATGATGGCCACCGCTGAAATCGGCAAGATCTACACCGGCACGGTCACTCGAGTTGAGCCTTATGGCGCTTTCGTCGAGATTCTTCCCGGCAAAGACGGACTCGTTCACGTCTCTCGCATGAGCACTCAATACGTCGCTGACGCCAATGATCTGGTTCATGTTGGTGATACGGTTAAGGTCAAGTGTTACGAAGTCGATCCGCAAGGAAGAATCAATCTGACCATGCTTCTTGAGGGCGAGACCCCAGTCGGCCGCCCGCGCGAAGACAGAGGTAATCGTGGTGGAAATTCTTCATTCAAGCGATTCCGTGACGCCCGCTAATCATCGTCTATTGTTATACTTAATTTATGGATGCTGGTAAGGATGATTTAGTCAAGAAGGACCTTGAGGTTCTCTATCAAAGGCTGAGCAGTGTCGCTCTTCCGCCCGAACTTTCCGACAAAGCTCGCGGGATGGTCGATCGGCTCGCCCGGATGTTTTATCAGGGTTTTTATTCTGAAGAGTTTGAAAAGACCAGCCATTATATTGACTGGATCACCTCACTTCCTTGGGACAAACGCGTCGAACGTCCCATCGATTTGGCTCTCATCAAAGCCACTCTGGACAAAAACCATTATGGAATGGAAGGAGTCAAAGAAAGAATCCTCGAGTATATGTCCGTCCTGAAACTCCGACTGGGCAAGGGATTGGGTGTTGCCCGCGCCCCGATTATATTTTTGGTTGGACTCGTCGGTACCGGCAAGACTTCCTTTGCCTATGCCCTGTCCGAAGCCCTGGGCCGCCCCATCGCTCGCATTCCTTTTGGCGGTATGGGCAGCGCCCGTGACCTGCGCGGCCAAAGCCGTTTGCACCTTGAATCCGAACCCGGTCAGGTTATCAAAGCTTTACGGCAAGTTCAGGTAAAAAACCCGATCATACTTCTGGATGAAATTGACCGCGTCACCGAAGAAGCTCGGGCTGACATCATGGGTGTCTTGGTCGAGCTCCTCGATCCGAATCAAAACGATCGTTACGTCGACCACTTTATCGATTACCCCGTCGATTTATCTGAGGTTTTATTCGTCGCCACCGGAAACAACACCAGCAATGTCGCCACCGCTGTCATGGACCGTCTCGAACCGATCATGATGCCCAGTTATACCGACGCCGAGAAGATCAAGATTGCCGAGGATTATCTCCTCCCCAAAGCGGTCAGCGATGCTGGTCTGGACCCCGGAACCCTGACTATCGATCCCAACCTTTGGCCCACAATCGTCCGGCCTTTTGGCTATGACGCCGGTATTCGCACTCTGAATCGCACCATCAGCGGTATTACTAGTAAGGTCGCCCGTCTTGTGGTCGAAGGACAGGCAAGTTCCGTCCACCTGACCCCGGACAATATTAAACAATTTTTACCCAAGTGGTAATAGAAAAATTATGAACACACTTAAATTTATCCCCCTCGGGGGCATCGGAGACGTCCAAAAAAATATGTTCGTCTACGAATATGGCAATGATCAAATCGTTGTCGACTGCGGTATCGGTTTTCCGAATAACCAAGCTCTCGGCGTCGACGTCGTCATTCCCGACATTAGTTATCTGGAAAAACCCGGCAAGAAATTGCACGGTATCATTCTCACCCACGGTCATCAGGATCACTTTGGCGGTCTCCCCTATATTCTTCCTCGGCTCCCCGGGGTTCCCGTCTACGGCTCGACCCTCTCGATTGCTTTGGCGGAAACCAAAGTCCGCGAGTATGGTCTGACGAACAAAATGGTCGCCGTCGAGAATCACCTCAAGCTCGGCCCTTTTGACATCGAGTTCCTCCACATCACCCACTCGGTTCCCAACTGTAAGCATCTTTACATCAAAACCCCGGGTGGAACTGTATACCACGGAGCCGATTACAAATTTGACCTGACTCCTATCGACAATCGTCCGGCTGACTTTACCGGTATCGCTCGAGTCGGAGCCATGGGTGTTGATCTGATGTTGACCGACTCTCTCGGCGTCGGCATTACCGGCTTTACTCCCTCAGAAAGGACTCTCTTAAATGCCATCGATGCTACCGTTCGCACTACCACGGGGAAGTTGATTTTTACCACCATTTCCTCCTCGATCTCTCGTATCGATATGGCCGTTCAGGCCTGCGTTCGTTACAACCGCAAGGTCGCCCTCGCGGGCCGCTCCATCGTCCAAAATATCGAAGCCGCCACCAAATGTGGTTACATCAAAATTCCCAACGGCACTCTGATTGATATAAAACAAGTCAATCGTTACAAGCCGAATCAAGTCGCCGTCATTATTGCCGGCTCCCAAGGTCAAGAAGGCAGTGCAATGCAACGGCTCGCCGCCGGTGAACACCAATTTCTAAAACTGAAGGCCAACGACCACGTCGTCATCAGCGTTGATGCCATTCCCGGCACCGAAGGCAGCGTCAACGGCCTGATCGACACCCTCTACAAGCAGGACGTTCGCGTCTCCTACTCCGGCAGCACTCCCGGTCTTCACGTTTCCGGTCACGGTCACCGCGGTGACCTAGCTCTCCTGGCGAGGTTGGTAAAGCCCAAAAATATTATTCCCATGGGCGGAAACATTCGTCACATGTACGTTTATAAGGAGTTAGCCATGGAAATGGGCTATACCCCGGAACAGGTGATTATTCCCGAAAACGGCCAAGTCATCGGCATCGAAAATCACAAAATCAAAGTCGTCGGTCGGGTCGAAACCAAAAACGTCTATGTCGATGGCTTAGGTATCGGTGACGTCGGTAATGTCGTTCTTCGCGACCGGAAAGTCCTCGCGGCCGATGGCATTCTCTTGGCTGTCGTTCCCATCAAATCCGAAACCGCCGAAGTGGCAGGTGAAGTCGAGATCGTTTCCCGTGGCTTCGTCTACCAAAAAGAAGCCGGTGATCTGATCAAACAGACTGAAAAACAAGTCGTTAACTGTCTCAAAGATATGAAAGGCAGGCAAGTCACCGACTGGGGCTTTGTCAGACGAAAGATCGAGGACACCCTCGAGCGCTTCCTCTATCAGGAAACCCAGCGCCGGCCGATGATCATCGCCGTCGTCATCGAAGTCTAACCCCTTAATCTTTTCTGTCCCCGCGGAAGGTAGTTTGACCCACTGACAACCCTCTTTCCAGTTTTCTGTTCCAATTCCAGTCTGGCATTTTTAGCAATCCGTCCACCTTTTTTTGCCGGAATTTTGTTTTCTCCCAAACCTTTGGCTAACATTGTCTCCGCAATTTGTCTGGTGGAGAGCTCGGCTAGAGCCGAAAAAACCAATTCGGCGTCTGTCATATGATCGCGCAAATTTTGTGTTTTTAAGCTTTTTAGACTTTTATGTTCTTTAACTGTCAAGTCACTCCATTCTTGATGGATGATGTTGGTGAGTATTGCGAATTCGTCCTTTTCTTTAACTTCATTATTTTTCCAATAATCCGTCAGTTTATTTCTGATTTCCTGCCCCATCATTCTCTGTTGAATCCATTTCTCGCTCCGGCCCATCCTTTGCCAGTATGACCTTGACCTGTTTAAGGCTCTCTCGGGATCCGACACTTCCCGAATTCTTTCATACCCAACCCTTGCTAGCCACAATTTTATCGGTTCCGTTTTAGGACTGGGAATCGACTGAATTAGTCGTAATAGTGTTTCCACATCCGCAACGTCGGTTTTATAATATTTTCCGTCAGCAGACCGCAATTTCAGTTTGTCACATTTTGTGACAGACTCATTTCCTTCCTGTTTCAGACGACTTTTTAGTGTTGTCCAGTAGCTTTGTGCTTTTTTGAAATTAAGTTGTTCAGTAAGAACAGCGATGATATCAATTACCGAAAAATACCACTTCTCTTGCTCTTCATCCCAGTGTCTGCGGATTTTCTTATCTTCAAATGTGGAGATTTTTATTTCAACCATACTTACACTTTATTACCAAATAATACCCGAAGTCAATACTGGAGCCTAACGGTCACCCTCGTCATTGCGAGCGAAGCGTGGCAATCCACTGTTGTTCCTTGCGATGACGGCTGTCTCGTTCTGGTTTATACTAGATACATATGGCCCGAAAAAAAGGCAGACGTTCTAAGCCTTTCGCCCTTAGTCTAAAATCGGAAACGGTCAACTCCATTCTTGCCGTCATCATCATCGGCGTTGGTGGCTTGATTAGCGTTTCTTTTTCCCGCCAAGGCGTCATTCTCGACAAGATCTACACCGTTGGTAGTCATCTTCTAGGCTGGCCCTTCATTTTCTTGCCCTTTATCTTTGTCTCCGGCGGTCTCTTGTTGACGAAAGTGAAGTGGGGAATCGCCAGCCCCCACGTCTTTCTAGGAAGCCTCATCACTCTGCTTTCCCTCACTGGCCTGACCAAAGCCGGCCTCGTCGGTCTTCAACTATTTCAATCCGTCGCCACCCTGATCACCAATCCCGGCGCCATTCTCTTTTATCTCATCGGTATCGCCATCGGCCTCCTCCTTCTTTTCGAAACTTCATTTGAGGATATTTCGGTCGCCTTCGAAAGTCTCGGAAAGCTTCTCCAGAAAACCCGTCAGCGCGCCGGTGCCAAGGGTCTTCCCTTTGGAAACAAACAAATGAAAGTCAAAGGCTTGACGCAGGACAACTCCGCCTCTTCCGATGCCGCCCTTGCTGCCGCAAAAGGCAAAGACGGCAAAAAAATCGAAATGGTCGTCAACGACCTCAAGGCTCCCAAATCAGTCGATCCTTCCCGTCACCAATCCGACCTTTCGATGTGGCAATCACCACCCCTCTCCATTCTTTCTGATGAGAAGCAGGGGAAGGCCGATCGGGGTGACGTCAATGCCAACGCCGCCAAGATCGAAGAAACTCTGGATTCTTTTGGCATTACCGCCAAGGTCGTCGAGGTCAACTGTGGTCCCGCCGTCACCCAGTATGCTATCGAAGTCGCCCTTGGCACCAAGCTTTCTAAAATTAGCGCCCTCCAGTCCGACCTCGCCCTCGCCCTCGCCGCTCCTCAAGGTCAGATTCGTATCGAAGCCCCCATTCCGGGTCGCTCCCAGGTTGGCATCGAACTTCCCAATCGCAGTTTGGAATTCGTTTCCTTGAAACAAATGCTCACCTCCGAAGTGATGCAGAAACATCCCAGCAAAATCGCCGTCGCCCTCGGTCTGGACGTTTCCGGCAATCCGACTGTCGCTGATCTTTCCAAAATGCCCCATGTCCTCATCGCCGGAGCCACCGGTTCCGGTAAGTCCGTTCTCGTTAACGCTTTCATCGCCTCAATTCTCTTCCGCGCTTCTCCCGAAGAGGTCAAGTTCATCATGGTCGACCCCAAGCGCGTCGAGCTCACCGGCTACAACGGCATTCCCCATTTGATTACTCCCGTTATCGTCGATCCCGAAAAAGTTGTTAATGCATTGAAGTGGGCCCTGGGCGAAATGGAAAGCCGTTACAAACTTTTTGCCGAAGTTCACGTCAGAAATATCAGCGGCTACAATGAGCTTTCCGGCTTCCAAGCCATGCCCTACATCATCATCATCATCGATGAGTTGGCGGACATTATGTTGCTGGCTCGAAACGAAGTTGAAAACGATATTACCCGACTCGCTCAGATGGCCCGAGCCACCGGCATTCACCTCGTCCTCGCCACCCAGCGACCTTCCGTCGACGTCATTACCGGTTTGATCAAAGCCAACATTCCCTGTCGCATCGCCTTCAACGTCACCTCGATGATTGATAGCAAAGTCATCATTGATGGCCCGGGAGCCGAGAAACTTCTCGGTCGCGGCGATATGCTTTTCATTCCTCCGGATGTCGCCAAACCAAAACGGATTCAGGGCGCCTTCGTCAAGGACAAAGAGATCTCCGATCTAATCAACTTTCTCCGTCAGACCGGCATCGAACCTCAATACAACGATGCCGTCACCAAACCCCACCCCGGCAAGAAAGGGATGATCACTTCTGATGGCCAAGACCTTGGGGCTGTCGACGAACTCTTTGAGCAGGCGGCCCGCTTCTGTATCGAATCCGGCCGCGCTTCCGCCTCGCTTCTCCAGCGCCGTCTCTCAATAGGCTACGCCCGCGCCGCTCGTATCCTCGACCAGCTCGAACAGCACGGTATCGTTTCTGCTGGCGACGGAGCCAAACCCCGCGAACTCTTGATCAAAAACGCCACCGATTTTTTTGACAACGGCGGTTCGACCAGTTCCGGTATAGAATAACTCCTCAATATGAAAACGATTGGAGAAATTTTGCGTATCGCTCGTAAAGACCATGGTGTCAGCCCCCAGCAGCTTTCTGGCATGACCAAGATCGACATCCGCCACATCGAGGCCCTCGAGGCAAACGACTTCAAAAACTTACCCTCGGCCACCTTTACCAAGGGCTTCGTCAGGAATCTAGCCATTTCTTTGGGCAAAGACCCTAGCGAATGGGTCGCCATCCTCCGTCGGGATTATCAGACCACCTCTCCTTCCAACCCCTCTCCAATTCGGCGAACTCGTCGTTTTCCCCTCGGTTCACTCCTCCAATCGCGGACAATCTTACTTGCTTTAGGGACTCTCGTTTTTATCATTTATCTCGGTTTTCAGTACCGCGCCGTCATCACCCCACCCCCGCTCGAGCTAACCAATCCCGCCAAAGACGCGGTTACCGTTTCCCCCGTTACTCTCGATGGCAAAACCGCCTCCGGCACTACCGTGGTTATTAATGATGATCTCAAAATCGTCCCTGATTCCTCTGGGCGCTTCCAGACCAAACTAAATCTATCCCCCGGCACAAATGAGATCAAGGTCGTGGTCCTCAATCGCTTCAACCGCTCCACCACCAAAGTAGTAAATATCACCATCCTCTCCCAGTAGTTCAAGTCAAGTACTTCAGCAAGAACACCGCTGAATTTTCCGAACCGTATTGATAATCCTTCACGGAGCCAGCATCTTCATATCCATTTTTATGATAAAAGCTGATTACTTTATCATCGTTTTTGTTGGTAAAGACAAACATTTTTTTTGCCCCCTTGCTTCTCGCTTGTGCCTCTAGCACTTTCAAAAGCAATGAACCTACACCTTGGCCGGCATATTTCGGATCAACCCCAGCGATAATTACCACCCATTTTTCTTCACCTTCTTTTCCATTTATCGGGCTTTCTTGTTGGGCGTACATAATCCCTGCGACATTTCCGTCCTCACCGACGGCCTTTAGGCAAAGACCCCTACTTTCAGAAATCATTTTTTCCATATACGGAAAGGAAAACCACTCTGATAAAGACGAATCTGTTGTTGCGGAAAAGGCAACTCTAGCCACGCGCTCAATTTCCAGTAAATCCCTAGGAATCTCTACAGCAACTATTCTCATAATGAAATTGTAGCAAAGAACACGACCTCCAAAAACCAGAAACACCCTCTTTCGCCCTTTTGGTAAAATAACCTGTGGATTCAAAGATAGGTCACATCTATTTGTATGTTTCTTCATTGAACAAGTCTTATCTCTTTTACAAAGATTTATTAGAGCTTCTAGGCTACAAGGAAAGCCTCAAAGCCGACTGGGGAGTATCTTTTGATAAAGACGGAACTAGTATTTGGCTGGAACAAGCGCCTGAAGACGGAAAAAAGCAAAAGTATACACGACGAGCCCCAGGACTAAATCATTTGGCCTTCAAACTTAGTTCAAAAGAAGCGGTAGACAAATTTTTCGAGAACTTTATCAAACAGAAAGGTATTCCAACACTTTATGGCACTCCAAAAGCATTTCCTGATTACGGCGATGACTACTACGCGGTTTTCTTTGAAGACCCTGACAAAATTAAACTAGAAGTCGCCTTTTATTCCTAGAATAAACCCATCTTTCCTATTTCCCTAAATATCGCATCTCGATTTGCTATTTTTTCAGATGGATATGGTGTCCAATTGTTGGCTTTGGCCCTCACTTCTTGGATGCGAATGATTTCTCTTTGAGCAGGTAAATCTGGTACTGTGAATGGTTGACCGAGTAGGGTGGCATTTGGTTCGTCTGGTAAGAAATGGCTCGAATCAAGATCTGTTAACTGGGTAAGTTTTGCTGTAGAAGCAAACTCTATTTTAAAATGCTCACTCTCAGGTTTTGAAAATCCAACTACATCTTGATCTGTTACCTTGTTTCTCACATATCCGTTACTCTCGAGGAGAGATATTAGGTCTGCCTCTTGTGCATCTCGGACAAGCAGGTCAGCATCATGGTGATCTCTGGTTAAACTACCGTAAAATCCATCGAGTCCATAACCCCCCGCAACACTTATTTTTATACCCTGTTCGTCGCATTGTTTTAGGATGTCAAGTAGAGCTTGGATTTGTTGAAGTTGTTCTTGAGAGGGAAGGTAACTTCCGACTTCCACGGTTGCTGCTTCTGGTTTGGTCTGAGTTTGTTCGAAAGATACCTGGTCCGTCACAGAATAATATTACTCCATTTCGTTTTCGTCATTGCGAGTCGAAGATCCCGTGTATTCCCGCGGGACGAAGCGCGGCAATCCATCCTCTGTCATTCCGACCCGCTTCGCCGTAGCTCCAGCGAGGCGAGCCGAGCGTACCCGCGAGTGGAGGAATCTTGTTGATATAATCGAAGCATGAAAGTCGTTGTTGGGTCATCCAGTGATAGAAAAATTGGAGTCGTAGAGAAAGTTTTCCGCAATCTCCTAAAGAAGGAAATCATAGTTACCGGACATAGCGCTGTTTCCGGTGTTCCAGAGACACCCTATGACAAACAAACTTACGATGGTGCACGAAACCGAGCATTGGACAGTAAAGCCATTCATCAAGCCGATTACTATATTGGGTTGGAATCAGGATTGGTCGAACGCTATGGAAAGTTATACGAGGAGGCATGGGCTTGCGTCGTCGTCAAAGATGGAAAAGAATTCTACGGTTATTCAAGTGGACTGTGTGTTCCCGAATTCATCATTCTGAGAATGAAAAAACTAAACATGGAGCATTGCGACGTAATGACACATATCGAAAAAGAGTTAGGAAAATTACCAAACGATACTTGGGGAACCTATTCCGGCGGTATTTTGGCCAGAGAAATAAGTCTAGAAGAAGCGTTGAGGAACGCATTAATGCAGGCAGTCCCAAACTCAGGAAGTCTCTATTCAAAACAATGACCTACCCCCGCCTGACCAACGAAGAATTCGCCACCATTTATCACAAAGTTCCCCGAGCAGCTGTTGATATCATCGTCCAAACTTCAGAAGGAATCGTCCTAACCAAACGCGCCATTCCGCCCTTTGTCGGTATGTGGCATATTTGCGGAGGAACCATTTTGTTTATGGAACCCATCAACCACGCTATTGATCGGATTATTTTGGATGAGCTTGGAGTCGGGGTAAAAGTGATTAAATCGCTAGGGGTTATTGAATACTTCAACGATGACGGCCGGCACACCATCAGCAACGCCTTTCTGGCTGAATTAATCGAGGGAGAATTGCGAGGTAGTAAACAAGGTCAAGAATTCGCCATTTTCAATGAGATTCCCGACAACTGTATCCCCGAACAGAAAGCCTTCCTCGAAAAATCTCACCTCCCGTGCCGGGTGTAAAATTTTGTTCATGGAACCAGCCGAGAAAATATTATTTTCCATCGTTTCTGGTTCAGATCTAACTCAGAACGACCTTGATTCGATCAATCTCTTACGAAAAAGAGAATTCAATGCTGATATTCCTATTTCTCCAAAGCCTGACAACGAAAGTTGGACCGATAAATTCTTCTTTGCCAAAAACCCAATCGGAAGTATCTTGGCCTTCGGCATATTACGAGTTACCAGAGTCGATTTTCACCAGAAAACGTACTTCGTTTTCGAGTTCAATGCGCTTATCGCGACAGCAAAGAGAAAAGGATACGGCGCCTTGCTTCTAAATAAAATTAAGGAATACGCCAAGTTACAGGAAAGAACTCTCTTAGGTTTTTGCACCAGTGAGCTGATTCCCTTTTATCTCAAAGCCGGTCTCGAGACGATCATTGCGGAAACTAATCGGTTTGCTTTTTATCAGGATCGCCAATCTTTTCCCGGCGAAACCCCGGGGGAAGCTGTCTTTGTTTCGGGACCAGACGGCCTGATCGAAGAAATGAAAAAATATCCGCAAGATACTGCCTACATCACCCGACACAAGAAAAATTAACTTGCTATACTAAATCTATGCCCCTGCCCCAAATAGTCAGTCTTTTCTCGATCTCCATCCTCACCGTCGTCGCTACCGTCATCGGCATCCAGATCATTTTTCTCCTCAAGGAGGTTGCCCATACTCTGGGGAAATTTAACTCCGCCCTCGATACCACCGAAGCCGCCATGAGACGTTTCGCCGAACCTTTCAGCAACATGCTTGCCGTCGTCGAAGGCCTCAAGCATAGCACCAAGATCATCGAAATCTTTAGCTCTTTCGTTGGCAGACACAGTCAGCCAAAGCCTCCCATCACCATGCAGACGCCCTTATGAGTGACGACAACTCCTTCTCTACCTTCATGTTCGGTCTGACTCTCGGGATTGTAGGCACAATTCTTTTGGGAACCGAGGAGGGTAGAAAGGTTTCCCAAAAACTCCTCCAGTCCGCTGGAGAAACTCTGGAGAAAAACGAGGATTTATTTCAAGAGGCCAAAAACGTTGCCAGCCAAGCTGTCCACGAGATCGAAAATCAATTTAGTGGAGAGACTCCACCTCCACCGGCTCCCTTCACCAACCGCCCTCGTTCCAAGACTACCTATTTCGAAAGCCACGGCGCCCCCCTCGAACCCTGACCTCCTTGCGATATAATGAGCCCATGCTAAGCGGCAATCAATTGCGTCAAAAATATCTGGACTTTTTCTCGACCCACGGTCATAAAATTATTCCCTCCGCCCCAATCGTCCTCGCCAACGACCCCACCACACTTTTTACTGGTTCCGGTATGCAGCCAATGATGCCCTATCTTCTCGGTGCACCCCATCCTCTCGGTACCCGCCTCACCGACAGCCAGAAATGTTTTCGCGCCGGGGACATCGAGGAGGTCGGCGATAACCGCCACCAAACTTTTTTTGAGATGCTCGGTAATTGGTCGCTGGGAGATTATTTCAAGGGCGAACAACTGGCTTGGATTTGGGAGTTCTATACGGGAAAGCTCGGCCTACCCAAAAAAAATCTCCATGTTTCTCTTTTTGCCGGCGACGATCAGGTCGGTCGGGATGAGGAATCGGTTCAAATTTGGCACAAGCTTGGTGTTTCTAACGACCACATCCATTATTACGGCGCCAAGAAAAATTGGTGGTCCCGTTCTGGTACTCCAGATCAAATGCCGGTAGGAGAGCCGGGCGGGCCAGATAGTGAAGTCTTCTATGATTTTGGTACTCCCCATGACCCAAAGTTTGGAGAAAGTTGTCATCCGAACTGCGACTGTGGCCGTTTCCTCGAGATCGGCAACTCCGTCTTCATGCTCTATCAGAAACAAGCCGATGGTTCTCTCAAAGAACTCGTCCAGAAAAACGTCGACTTCGGCGGAGGACTCGAGCGGATTCTCGCCGCCATCCATCACGACCCGGATGTTTATAAAACCGATCTTTTTTGGCCAATTATCGAAAAAATTGAAAATCTGACTGGCAAAAAATATTTCGATAATTCTTCTGCCATGCGCATTATTTGCGACCACCTCAAAGGCTCCGTCATGATGATCGCCGAAAGCTTGGAGCCCAGTAACAAACAGCAGGGCTACGTTCTTCGCCGACTCCTTCGTCGCACCGCTCTCAAAGTCTTTCGGATGAAACCGGATGCCAAAAGCGCCGACTTCAACTCGATCGTCGCCGCAATTTTTTCCATTTATGAAGATATCTATCTGGACAAACTCAAAGACTTCGACCGGGTCAATAACATCATCAAACTCGAGATAGAGAAGTTCCAGCGCACTATCAACCGTGGTCTCTCAGTTCTCGAAAAGATAGAAAAAATTGACGGTAAAATTGCCTTTGACATGCTTTCCACTTATGGCTTCCCTTGGGAATTAACCCTCGAGCTCGCCGCTGAACGAGGCCAAAAAGTCGATCGGGGACAATTCGAAATAGAATTTAAGAAACACCAAGACACAAGTCGTACCGCATCTACTGGCATGTTCAAAGGTGGACTGGCCGATCATTCAGAAGTTGTCACCCAATATCACACCGCCACCCATCTTCTCCACCAAGCTCTGCGTGATGTTTTGGGTATCAGCGTTCACCAGGCTGGTAGTAATTTGACGGTCGAGAGACTTCGTTTCGATTTTAGTTATGACAAAGCTCTTACCCCCGAAGAACTTCAAAAAGTCGAAAACGCCGTCAATGAAAAAATTGAAAGAAATCTCCCGGTCACCGCTGCCACCATGCCTTATGACGAAGCCATGAAGTCCGGCGCCTTGGCCTTTTTCAAAGAGAAATACCCCGATCAAGTCACTGTTTATACCATCGGCGACTATAGTCGGGAGCTCTGCGGCGGACCCCATGTCAGCCATACCTCAGAAATTGGTAAGATAAAGATAGTTAAACAAGAGTCACTTGGCAGTTCGTTGCGTCGGCTCTACCTGACCAAGGTCTCTTAATATCCGTTATGGCCTTTAATAATATATTTTCACCCAAAAAACAAAAAAATACGCCGGAACTTTTTTTGGCGGTTGAAATTCACGAATCGATGATCAAGTCCGCTGTCTGGCAGGTCGAGGACGAGACCCCTTCGATTGTCGCCCTAGGAAGCTATGAACTTTGGGACACCGAAGACTCCCTCATCAATGGGGTAGACGCCTCTCTCACCGAAGCCATCCGCGGCATCGATACCGAACCCGACCGGGTTATTTTTGGTTTGCCAGACTCCTGGTTGGTCGAAAATCGGATCCACCCGACCAAACAGAAACTGATCAAACGCCTCATCAAAGAACTCGACCTCAAGGCTATCGGCATGGTCACCATCACCGAAGCCATCGTCAGCCATCTGAAGACTCAGGAGGGCGTTCCCCCGACGGTTATTCTTCTCGAGATCTACCCCAGCAAAGTTATCGTTTCTCTCGTCAATCTCGGCGAAATTCAAGCTCAGGAGGAGGTTGGCCGTAGCGACGATCTGGCTCGCGACGTCGAAGAGGGATTGGCTCGCTTCGAAGCCGAGAAGCTTCCCGCTCGTTTTGTCCTGACCAATGGCGGTGACCTAGAAAACGAAGAACAGCAGATCATCGGCTATTCCTGGACCGAGAAGCTCCCCTTCATCCACCTGCCCAAGGTTCAAGTTCTCCCCATCGACTTTTCCATTCGGGCCATCGCTCTTTCCGGCGGCTCCGAAGCCGCCAAAGCCATCGGCCTTGAAATTGCTCCCGAAAATGTAACCCCGACACCGGCCGAAGGAAAATCAGACGCCATCGTCGAAGGCGTCACTTCTGATCTGGCCTCAATTGGATTTTCCCTTGATGGGGAAGTCGAAAAAATCGAAGAGGTCAGAGAAGAAGTTGAAGAAACGGTGTCCATAGTCGAACCCGTTGTCAGGAAACTTCCTCATTTCGCTCTACCAAAGATAAAGATTCCTCATTTTGCTTTTCCCTCGCTCAAACTCAAAGGGCTAGCGATTATCCTCCCTCTCATCGTCTTTTTTCTTCTCGTTGGTGGACTCATCGCTTACTACTTTTTCTTTGGCAAAGTCAAGGTTATCATGTCTATTGCCCCGGTCCGCGTCAATCAGACGATCGATGTTTCGATCGGCACCGGCACCAAAGATAATTATTTGCCGGTAATTGCCACCAAGAAAACTCTCTCCGCCAAAGCCAGCGACAGTCTTCCCACCACCGGCGAGGCTCTTGTCGGTGACAAAGCCACCGGCAAGGTTATCGTCTATACTACCAAAGCAATAAATCTTAAAGCCGGTTCAAAAATCACCGCGCCGGATGGACAAACTTTTACCCTCGATACAGCCGTTTCCGTCGCCTCCGGCAGTGCCGATCCTTCCTCCCCAGCTACAGTTTCCGTGTCAGTTTTGGCTACCAAAATTGGCGCCGACTCCAATCTGGAAAAAGGCATCAAACTCACCGCCGACGGTCATCAGAAATCAGACATCGTCGCTGTCGTCGACGCCACTTTCTCAGGCGGATCATCCAGAACTGTTAAGGCCGTCGACAAAAAAGATCAAGACAAACTTCTGACGCAAGTCAGTGACAAGATCAAGGCCGCAATCGATGATCAACTCAAAGCCTCCGACCCCGATAGCCGTTCTATCGTCGTCGGCGCTCTCAAGTACACCACCAAAACCTTTGACCATACTATTGGGCAGGAAGCCAACACTCTTTATCTCGACCTCGCCGCGGACATGGACGTTCTTGTCTACAGCAAAAAAGAAATGCTTAGTCAGATTGAAAAAAAGATTCTCGCCTCCGTCGACCTCGGGCTTGTCTTTGACTCGGAACAAACCCAAGTCAGTTTTACCGACCCCACTCCGCTTGATGCCAACACCTTTGCCACCAAAGCCAATGTCCAAGCGGTCTTGTTTCCGAAGATAAATGAGACCGAGTTCACCAAGGTCGTTCGAGGAAAACCAATTTCCGCTTTGAAAAATATCCTCCAGACAACCCCCGGTTACCAAAGCGCCACCGTTTACGTTTCCCCGAAATTGCCCCTTCTCGACCAGTTTTTGCCTCTAAATTCGGGAGGCTACAGTTACAGCCTCGCTACTAATAAGTAGTATGCTTTACTCCTATCAAAAAGCCACCCCGGAAATGCCCTCGCCGGGAAAATTAATTCCTCGCTATTTGCGGATCCTGCCTATCCTTGTTTCTTCCATCGGACTTGGTTTAGTCACCTCTGTCATCTGGCCGATGGTTAGTTACAACCTTTCCCTCAAGTTAAACAGCGGTTCTAGCAAAAACATCCTTTTATCGCCAATCATCTACGAATCATTCGCTAGTGAAGCTAATACCAATACCAACGAACCGACCTTGATTGCCGACGTCGACTATACCAAGGCCAGCAATTGGTTCACTTTTTCACCCGCCGACGGAGCCGCTCCTCCTCCCGTTGGCCAATCACAGTTCATTGATCTCAATGGTCAGCCCTCGACCTTGACCCAACAGCCGATAAAAGAAGAGGAGTACCGCTTGGCTATTCCTTCATTGGGCATCAAAGAAGCAATTGTCAAAGCCAACACCGACGATCTTGCCAAGAGTTTGATCCAGTATCAACAAACCGCCTTTCCCGGCGAAGTTGGAGCGCCGGTTATTTTTGGCCACTCCACCCTGCCACAGTTCTTCAATCCGGAAAATTACCTCACCATTTTTTCCACCCTACCTACCATCAAGATTGGCGCTGATATTTTCGTCGATTACGCTGGAGTCAAATACACCTACCGCGTCAGCAGTATGTATGAGGTCAAGCCGACTGAGTTCTGGGTTCTCAAACAAGACTACACCAAAAAAATTCTAAAGTTAATCACCTGCGTCCCGCCGGGAACGAAGCTCCGTCGTCTCGTCGTCGAAGCCGAGCTGATCAAATCATGATTTATTTATCCCTAGATCCGGGGTTGTCTCAAATCGGTGTTGCTATTTCCCACGAGGGTAAACTGGCCGAACCGCTCACTACTTTCGAATCCCACAATTTAATTAATCAAATTAAGATTTTAATCGAGAAATATCACCCCGACGTCATCGTTATCGGCGAGCCGAATTCAGGACCAATCAAGGATCTGGTTCAAGTCCTTCATGACGAAATCAAAGCCATTTTTTCCGGGCAAGTCGTCCTTCACCCCGAGGATCTTAGTAGCCAAGAAGCCAACCAAAAAATGCTCGAAGGCGGTATGGCCAAACAACGCCGTCAGGAGGGCAATCACGCCGCCGCCGCCGCCCTCATCCTCCAAGACTTCCTCAGC
>Ga0209541_10004826_pt1 | contig 23779 bp, 23 predicted proteins | sample RifCSPlowO2_01_FD_184027 | JGI IMG/M metagenome (GOLD analysis project Ga0209541, IMG submission 184027) | Groundwater microbial communities from Rifle, Colorado - Rifle CSP2_plank lowO2_0.1 (SPAdes) (version 2) | ecosystem: Environmental > Aquatic > Deep subsurface > Groundwater | place... | reverse complement strand
CAAAGATCTTATTTTCTCGCTTTTATTGCTCAATCCGTCAATATAATCTCTGGCAACTTTTCCTCCGCCTGCTACAATAATAATTTTATCTTTCTTAAATCTGCTAATGACATTTTTAAATTCTTTTAAAAAAGCAAGATTTAGCCTGCCTGGATTAATCAAGCTCCCTCCTAAAGATATCACGACTTTCATTTTATTTTTTTGTGAACTTTTTCCTAAAAAGTTCTTTTGATGAAACTTTTTCTAAAAGTTTCTTTTAGTCCTGTGCAAATAATTTAGTATCATGAACATCAAATATCCCAAGTCTCGCACCTGCGTCTAAAAACCCGTGTGCATAATTCAAAGCAGCAAAAGCATTAACATCTTCTCCTTTTTTATGGAAATGCTTCGCATCGGCAACATACCTTTCAATCATGTCCAAAAAATCTTCTCTGGCTTTCTTTAGTGCTTCCAAGCTTACTTTCTGCTTTGATTTTTTGGCTTTTTTAAGGGCTTTCTCAGTTATTTGAAAATATTTCTTAAGTCTTTGATCGCTGATTTCTTCCATACAAATCCTTTAATTTCTAAATATTTAAACTTTAGGTAATTTTAAAAACATAATTTTCAATACTTAACCTATGAGATATTCAAGACAAGTCTTATTTGAAAAAATCGGCCAGGAAGGACAGGAAAAAATATCAAAAGCGAATATTGCAATAATCGGGATGGGGGCAACAGGCTCTAATTCCGCAGAACTGCTGGCAAGGGCGGGAATAGGAAGCCTTACTTTAATCGATAGGGATATTATAGAAGAATCAAATTTACAACGCCAGACTTTGTTTAGAGAGTCAGATATTTCACTTCCAAAAGCTTTTGTCGCTAAAGAAAAACTCGAAAAAATAAACTCAAAAATAAAAATAAAAGCCTATTTCAAAGATATTAATTATAAAAACATTGAAGAACTAAAAAAACCTGATTTAATTTTAGACTGTTGCGATAATATGCAGACTCGTTTTTTACTGGATGAATACTGCTACAAGAATAATATTCCATGGATTTACACAGGAATAATAGAAAGCACTGGAATGCTGTTTAAGATAGTTCCTAAAAAAACTCCTTCATTCAAGGACATATTCCAGGAGCTGAGCCAGCCAATGGATTCATGTGATGTCTCAGGAATTTTAAATACAACAGCTTCTTTTGCTTCATCTTTGCAAGTTACCGAAGCTTTAAAGCACGTAACCTCTCAAACTTCAACTAAGGAATTAATTTATTTTGACATCTGGAAAAATAAGATACAAAAAATAAAGATTAATAAAAAACCGTCAGAAATGTCATTCGAATATTTATCTGGAAAAAAATTAAATGACAGCATAAAGCTGTGCGGAGCAGATTCCTATCAGCTGCACGGCCCTAAATTAAATCTCAAAGAAGTTTCTGAAAAATTAAAGAGATTAGGGGAAGTTAAGTTAAATGAATACTGCTTAATTTTCAAGGAATTGACAATATTCACTGATGGAAGAGTCTTAATAAAAGCAGAAAGTGAAGAAAGAGCTAAGTCACTTTACACAAGATACATAGGATACTAAAATGCCGACAGTCTATCTGGAAAAAGAAGATAAAACCGTAGAGGTAAATGAATTAATAGTCTCAGAAATATTAAAATCCTTAAAAATAAATCCTACAACAGTGATAATAACAAAAAATGATGAATTAATTTTAGAAGAATCAAAGTTGTCAAAAGAAGATAAAATCACAATAATACCTGTAATCTCAGGAGGATAAATGGCTTGTAAATTCTGCTCGGAAAAACCTGTAATAAAGCTGACAAACAATGAAGAAAAATTATGCAGGTCATGCTTCATAAAATATTTTGAAAGAAAAGCAATAAGAACTATTAACAAATATAAATTAATAGAAGAAAATGACCGCATCGTCATCGGAATTTCAGGCGGGAAAGATTCTTTATCAGTATTAAATTTATTAAATAAATATTCCAAAAAAAGAAATAACAAAATTTCAATAACAGCATTATTGATAGATGAAGGAATAAAAAACTACAGGAATTATTCCATAGAAGATGCCAAAAGATTCTGCAGGGAAAACAAAATCAAGCTGCACATAGCATCTTACAAAGAAGAAACAGGTAAAACTCTGGATAATATGAAAAAACACCGCAAAGACACAATAGCATGCAGCATGTGCGGAGTTCTAAGGCGGTATTTATTAAATAAAAGCTCAAGAAAACTAAAAGCAACAAAATTGGCCACAGGCCATAATTTAGATGACGAAGCTCAGTCAATAATCATGAATCAATTTAGGCATAATATTTCCTTATCTGCAAGATTAGGTCCGATAACCGGAGTAAGAAAAGATCCAAGATTCATTCCTAGAATAAAGCCGTTTTATTTTTTAACAGAGAAAGAAGTGGCAACTTACGCTTATTTAAACAATCTGATTTCAAAGTTCAACGAATGCCCTTATTGTGAAGAGTCAAACAGGTTTTTTGTCAGAGACATGTTAAACGACATAGAATCTAAATACCCGGGAACAAAGCATTCAATAGTTGCATCTTTTTTAGAGGTTTTGCCTTTGTTAAAGGAAAAGTACAAAAATCAGGAAATAAACACCTGCAAGTTATGCAAAGAACCTGCTTCGTCAGACATTTGCAGTGCATGTAAGGTAAAATCAATAATATGAACTACTACAATTCAATCGCAAAAGGCTATGAGAAGCTCCACAAAGAGGAACAGCTAAAAAAAATAAAAATAATAAAAAAATACCTTAAAGTCTCAAACTCGGATAAGTTGCTGGATGTTGGCTGCGGAATGGGATTAACAACTTCATGCTGGAAATGCAAAAGATACGGGATTGACCCGGCAGAAAATATGCTGAAAAAAGCAAAATTGAAAAATAAAATAATTTATAAAAAAGCTTCAGCTGAAAAAATTCCATTTAAAAACCATTTCTTTAATGTAGTAATTTCAGTGACAGCAGTGCAGAATTTTGACAGTATAGAAAAAGCTTTCAAAGAAATAAAAAGAGTAGGCAAAGATAAGTTTGTTTTAACGTTCTTAAAAAAATCTTCTAAAAGAAAAAAAATAGACAGATTAATTAAAAAACATTTTAAAGTTAAGCAGATAATTAAAGAGGAAAAAGACTTAATCTATATTATTTAAATATCAGCATCATTCCTGCATTTCTCGCAGCAAAAGCTGAGAAGTTCACTTGCAAAAGGCATATCTATTACTGCGTCTTCGTCAAACTCATCTACTTCTTTTCCGCATTCTGCACATCTTCTCATTTTACTTAAGTTCTAATAAAATTGTTTTAAAATTTTAAGTTTAATTAAAAAAATCGAAAGGATTTCCTTTATCCTCTTTTTTGTCAACAGGATTTTCTTTTCTAACTTTATTTACAAAGAACTCAACATCGGATTTATGCTCTCTTGAAAGCTTTTTATCCTCTTTCCTTACTACAGGCTTACTTAAAATGTCTCTGCCTTTATTTCTTATCATTTCTCTTCTGCTCGGCCCTCTCCTCCCTCTTGACACAACAACGAAAATTAAGAACAAAAATACAAATATCAGCGCAACATATCCTATGCTCTTGTTTGTGTTGAGATTTCCTAGTGCACTTCCCTCAATAATTAAATTTCCAGTTATTAAATTGCCCCCCACATCAATTTGATAATTTCCTTTAGGAACTTCTTTATTTAAATCAATGCTGATTGTCTGATTTGGCTTCAAAGAAGTTTTCTTTATAATCTGATATTCCTCGCCGTTTTCATCTTCCAATAAAACCTCTACAGGCTCATTATAGTCAACATTCCCGGTATTTGTAATCATAAGAATCTTGTCTTTCAAAACAACAGACTTGCTCTTTACTTCATCAACAAAAAACTTCCTGTTTACCTTAAAATCATTATTCTCAGCTTCTAAAATCCAAGTTCCAGGTAAGGCCATATTTGAAAGAGATAAAATAAATTCATCTCCATTTTTAATAACTTTAGTGAATTCTTTGTCTTCATTAGGGTCATACAGCTGGATAGTGCTGCTCCCTTCAAGATTTTTTCCGCTTTGGTCGCTTAAAATAACTTTAACCGCAACATTATCACCAGGATTGTAAGTCTCTTTATCCAATTCCAAAGACAAGTCTTTAGCAACCGAGAGGACTTTAAATTCTATTTTATCACTGCCTTCATTCCCTTGTAAATCCGTAGCCTGAACATCAATAGTCCAGCTTCCCGAATCTAAATCCGTAGGAAGACTTATGGCATAGCTAAAAGCTCCATTACTCAAACCACTGGCATATAACTTTCCATTTAGGGTAACTACCGCACTCCCGCTATTAACTCTAACCCCACTAAAATCTCTAACAATGCCACTTACAATAATCTCCTTTCCAGGATTCTGGCTTAATACATTTAACTCTAAATCTACCCTTAATTCTCTTGTAACTTCGAACAATTCAGAACTTTTACTTTTCACAATTTCTCCATTTTCATCTTTCAAATTTATGTTAAAATAGCAATTTCCAAGCATAGACTCTTTTATAGGAAATTCCTGATAAAGATTATAAGGCTTTACAGCATTTGCTTCAATTAAAGCAAGATAAACCTGCTTAGACGAGTTAGCACATACAGAATTAACTTCTAGATTGCCTACAAAGCCTTCAGAATCAGTTATTTTGCCTTCAAGAATAACTTTTTCCCCAATGTTGTACTTTGCAGCTTCAAAACTATTAAGGTTTATTTCAGCTTTTACACTCATTAATAGTAATATTGAAACAAATAACAAAACACCAATCTTTTTCATAGTTCTTAATATACATAACTTGTTTAAATAATTTATCATATGGGAAAGATATTAACTTAAACGCTAATTTTAAATATCCTCTCTCTATCCAATATGTTATGGACAAACAGCTTGAAAAAATAAGGCATTCAACAGCCCACATTTTGGCAGCTTCTATAAAGAAATTATACCCAAAAGCAAAGCTGGGAATCGGGCCTGCAATAGAAGATGGGTTTTATTATGATTTTGATGATTTAAATTTAACTCCTAATGATTTTCACAAGATAGAAAAAGAAATGCAGATTTTGATTGACAAAAATTTAAAATTCAAGAAATCTTATAAAACAAAGCAGGAAGCAAAAAAAATACTAAAAAATGAAAAGTACAAGCTGGAATTATTGGATGAGTTAAAAGAAAAGCCTTCTTTCTACACTTCAGGTGATTTCATAGATTTGTGCAGGGGGCCTCATGTTTCATCGACAAAAGACATAAAATCTTTTAAATTATTAAGGATTGCGGGAGCATATTGGAAAGGCGATTCAAAAAACAAGATGCTCACAAGAATTTACGGAATTGCATTTAAAACAAAGGAAGAATTAGCAAAGTATCTGGAAATGCTGAAAGAAGCTGAAGCAAGAAACCACGTTAAATTAGGAAAAGAGCTGGATTTGTTCAGCTTCAAAAAAGAATCTCCTGGAGCTCCATTGTTTCATCCTAAAGGAACAATAATATATAATGAACTCTTAAAATTCTTAAGAGAGGAATATGAAAAAGAAGGATACAACGAAGTAATCACCCCTCTTCTTTACGACAAGTCTTTATGGGAAACATCAGGGCATTGGGAGCATTTTAAGAATGACATGTTTATAATAAAAGTAGACAACCGGGAGTTTTCATTAAAGCCTATGAACTGCCCTTCTCACTGCCTGATATACAAAGACAGCCTAAAAAGTTACAGGGATTTGCCGTTAAGAATCGCAGATTTCGCCCCAATACACAGAAATGAGTTAAAAGGAGTTCTAGGAGGACTGACAAGAGTAAGAAAATTCTCGCAGGATGACGCTCATATATTCTGCACTCCTGAACAAATAGAAGAAGAAATTGAAAAGCTGATAGAATTCACAAAGAAAGTTCATAATAAAATATTTAATTTTGAATACGCTGTAAACTTAAGCACCCGCCCTGAAAAATATATGGGTGATGTAAAGTTATGGGATAAAGCTGAAAAAACATTAAAAAAAGTTCTAAAAAATAAAAAGTTAAAATTTAATATAAAAGAAAGAGAAGGAGCTTTTTACGGGCCAAAAATAGATTTTGATTTCAAAGACTCGCTTGAAAGGCTGCACCAGTTAACAACAATTCAGCTTGATTTCCAGCTTCCTGAAAGGTTTGATTTGACTTATGAAGGCAAAGACGGAAAAAAACACCGACCAGTTATGATTCACAGAGCTATATTAGGATCATTAGAGAGGTTCATCGGAGTTTTGATTGAGCATTACGGAGGAAAATTCCCTGTTTGGCTTGCGCCTGTCCAGGTAAAGATACTAACTGTAAATGACTCAAACAAAAAATTCGCAGATGAAATTAAAAATAAATTAAAAGAAAGCAGAATCCGGGTAGAGCTGGATTCAAGATCAGAATCAATAGGAAGAAAAGTAAGGGATGCCGTCACTCTAAAAATTCCTTTAATAGTAACTATCGGAGATAAAGAAGTAAGCAAAAAAACATTAGCAGTAAGAGAAGGAGAAAAAGTAAAATTTGACGTAAAATTAGAAAGCTTCACAGAAGATATTCTAAATAGGATAAATAAAAGATGCTAGGGTTTAGAGAATCTTTGCAGAAATTAGAAAACTCGGAAGAATTTAAATCATATAAAAAACACAATCCTGATTCTTACGTAATTAACATGATTTACTTGGATGAAATAGAGTTTAATTTTTTTTCTCCAAAAACGAAAATTGTTACAGTATTTAATATAGGCAAAGACATTGCTTTTAAAGAATTAGAAAAAGAAAAAAGGACATTTCCCGAGTTGGAGGTTAAAAAAATTAACATAGAGCTTAGTGAAGCAATGGACTTATTTGAAGAGGAAAGAAAAAAGTTTTGTAAGACAGAAGAAGCATCAAAAACAATCATAATTCTGCAGCAGAGTTCAGAGCCGATATGGAATTTATCTCAATTAACATCCGTAATGAAAATACTTCATGTTTTAATATCAGCAGAAACAGGAAATATTATTGAAAGCAGCTACAAACAGATAATAGAAAAATATTAAGGCAAACTTCTATATTTGGTGTTCATCAATCCCCATTCAACCAGCAGCAGAACAACTGAAGTTACTAGAAAAATTAAAGTCAAATCTTTGGAAACTCTTTTTAATTTTAATTGAACTATGTCATTAAACGCTTCTTTAAGCTGGGAGGCATCATCAGCATGGAAATACATTCCTCCGGTTTCAGTTGAAATAAACTTCAAAGTTTCTTCATCCAGTCTTGAAACCCCTACATCGCCTACAAAATTCCCCCCTTCTAATGTACCTATACCGATGGTGTAAACCAAAACCTCGTTATCAAGAAGGAAAGGAATCGCTTCTTTAGGATCAAGGCCTACATTGCTCTGCCCGTCAGTAAGCAGAACAAGAACATTATCCCCTTCATTTCCTGAAAAGAACAAATTGCTTCCCGTAACCAAAGCGTCTCCTATTGCAGTTCCTCCAACGCTCTCAATCTTAATATCTTCTATAGTTTTTCTTGTAGAAGCAGTATCCTCGCTCAATCTCTGTTTTAAAAAAGTAGTCCCTGTAAATGTAATAATCCCAATTTTAGTTCCAATGCCGGCAGCATTGACAAACTCCAATGCAGCCTGCTTGGCAGCTTCCAGCCTATTAGGATTGTAGTCATCAGCAGTCATGCTTGCAGAAACATCAATGGCAACTCCGTAGTTAAAATCGCTTCCTCTTGCATTGAACCAATAAGTAGCCCCAGCAGCAGAGAGTATCAGACAGCTCATAATTGTAAGCCTCATAAAAAGCAGTATCCAGTTCTTGCTGATTATTTTTTTCCCTGTAATTTTCTCAATCACATTGTAATTCGCAAATTTTAGCGCTTTTCTCCTAGTGTATTTCAAGCTCAAAAAATGGATTATTATCAAGATTGGCAGAGCTACAAAAAAAGTCAAAAATTCAGGATGATTGAAGCTGGCTATCGGAATTTTTTAATCCTCCTTTTGAAGAATTTTACAATAGGATTTACAAAATCTGCATCAGTAGTAAACATTAAAAATTCAGCATCAGCCCGTTTAAAGATCTCGAGTATTCTTGCTTCTTCTTTCTTTATATAAACTTCATACTCCTGTCTTATAATCTTAGGATTGATTATCTTTTTTCTGTCATCATCAGGGCTTTCCAAAACAATTTCCATATAATCATCAGGCAAAACTCTGTCTCTCTCATCTCTTATCATTACTCCAACAACATCCAATTTTCTGGCAGCAATATTCAAAGCTTTAATCCAGTCAATTCCTTTTAATCCAATAAAATCTGAAACAATAAAGAGCAGGCTGCCTCGGGGCAGATGGTCAGTGTAATATCTCAAAGGCTTAACCAGATCAAAGCCTCTGCCATGCAGGCTCAAATCAACCAAATGGTTCAAAATAGTATAATACTGTTTCTCGCCTGAAGTTGGCATAAAGCTTTTTACAATGTCTTTGTTAAACATCCCCAGTCCGACAGAATCACTTGAATACATTATTGCATAGCTCATGCTTGCAACCAATTCAGCAGCATACTGGGCTTTTATTTTATCTTTAGAGCCAAAAAGCATTGTTGTACTGACATCAAGAAGGAAAAAAACATTCAAGCTTCTTTCTTCAACATATTCCTTGACTAATAAATAGTTTGATCTTGCACTGGACTTCCAGTCTATATCACTGGCGTCATCACCCTGGTCATATTTTCTAAATCCATAGAATTCAAGCCCCTGTCCTTTGAAAGCAGACTGATAATTTCCAGCTAATGAAGATTTGAAAGCCTTTTTAGTATTTATATCAAGGCGGTTGGCTAAATCCTTAATATCTAATTTGAGTTTTTCCATTTTACGGAGTAGGAACTTTCTTTAATATTTCAGAAATGATGTCATCTGTTTTAATATTCTCTGCCTGTCCTTCATAATTCAAAATAATCCTATGTCTAAGAACATCATAAGCAACATTTCTTACATTTTTTGGCGTGACATAATTTTTTCCCTCAATTAAGGCATCAGCTTTTGAAGCTATGAATAGTCCTATGCTGGCCCTTGGGCTGCATCCCCATCCTATATAATTTCCATGCTTCAACTTATATTTTTCAGGAAACCTTGTAGCATCGACAAGCCTTACAATATACTTCTCAACTTCAGGGCTTAAATATATTTTCTTAACTATCTCCTGCATTCGGATAATGTCTTTTGAAGAAATAATAGACCTTAATTTAAAATCATGAAATCCCTGCAGGGTCATGTTAGTCTTTAATATTTCTTTTTCTTCATCAATGCTCGGATATCCTATATATAATTTAAATAAAAATCTGTCCATTTGAGCTTCAGGAAGGGGGAAAATTGCGACGCTTTCAATAGGGTTTTGAGTGGCTAAAACAAAGAAAGGCTCAATAAGATTGAAGGTTTCGTTTCCAATAGTGACTTGTTTTTCCTGCATAGCTTCTAATAAAGCAGACTGAACCTTGGCAGGAGCTCTATTTATCTCGTCTGCCAGCAAAAAATTAGTAAATACAGGACCTTTAACAACGTAAAATCCTTTTTTTCTGTCATAAGATGTAATCCCTATAATATCTGTAGGCAGAAGATCAGCTGTAAATTGTACTCTTTTAAAATTACAGGTAGTAACATGCGATAAGGTTTTAATAATTAAAGTTTTAGCGATCCCTGGAACCCCTTCAACCAGTACATGACCCTTAGATAATACGGCCCTTATTAATCCATCAACAACTTTGCTCTGGCCTACAACAGCTTTAGAAATTTCATTTCTTATTATATCCAAATCTCTCTTAATACTCTTTAAATCACTCTCTTTTACCCTTTCAGGCTTGCTCATAATCGTAAAACCTCTACAGCATATATAAAGCTATATAACTACTTCAAAGAGATAAGAATAATATTATATATACTTATGTATACCGAACTATATGTAGTAGTAATAACCTAATACTTAAATAGTAGTCAAGTATATATAACTATATCAAAGTAATACTTAAGTATGAATAAAACTCAGCAAATAGCGTTGGACTGGCTCTTGAAAGAGGGCTATAAAAAAGAAGATATAACTTTTAAGCAGAATAAATGCCCAAGTTTTATAGCAAAAGATAATAAAAAGTTTGAAGCGAAAAGGCTTTACGGATCACAGATAATATTTTACAATTCTCAATACCAGCAGCTGAAAAAAGATCTTAAAACAACAATACTGATTTTCAAAGACAACGAAAACTCTCCATTCATAAAATTCAAATTCGAAGAAATAAAATCTCTCCCTTCTACTTACAAAGGAATTGAAATCAACTGGGTTAATTTAGACGAAGATGTAAAATCCATCAGGATTTCAAGAAAAACTAAAGAGAGGCTTCAAGGCTTTGGGAGAATGGGGGAAGATTTTGACAAATTAATCAATAGAATTTTGGATGAAATAAAAAAATGAAAAAAATTAATTTAATCACAGCGATTGTATTTTTATTGTTCATAGTTAGCACTTTAGCTCAAGAAAACATCGTTTCAAGTTTTGAAAAGATAAAGGATTCTGAAGATTTAACATTAAAATTATCATTCCATTCATGGGGAGAAGGAAGAACCACAACAGTTAATCTAGATCAGTATTTCCCTGTAAAGAGAGATCCTAACAGCAGATACGTATATCTCGCCCCTCCTGACATCTCAGTATCTATAGACCAAACAACCGGAGTCGTAACATTAAAAGCATTTAGCCAGTGGACAGGCACAAGGGAGATATTGTTTACTTTAACTGATATATACAACTTAGAAAGGGCAACTTCAAATCTCCAGTCTTACAGGGAGTTCATATTAAAGCAGAGAGCTCCTACAAGGGTAAAAGAAGAATTCCAAGATCTTCCAGCATACCATCTTCTAGAAAAAATACTGGATGATTTAGAATCTAGAAGCTCGCCTAATTCAAAAGTAGAAGTAGAAAAATCAGGAAATAACATAAAAATAAACGTGGCTGAAACAATTAAGCTCGATGTAGACCTTAAAACATTAACAGACTATGATGTCAAGACTTTAAAGCCTAAGATTTCAGTGTCAATAAGTCCTGACGAGTCTTCTCAGGAAGAAGCTCAGGAAACCGGCCTTTCATTCTTCATATTCTTGCCTTTATATTTAATATTGGCAGGATTGGCAGTATGGGGCGGAATTTATCTGAGAAAGTATAGAAACAAATTCGCGAAGATGCTGGTAAAAGAAAAATCAGCAGAAAAGATAGGAGTAGAAAAATTAAAATCAATTTCAAGAGAACTGTCGTCAATAAGAAATAACCTAGACAAAGAAAAGATAGAAAAATCAACATCAGATGCATATGAAGAAATAAAAAAGTTCTTCAATGTACTAACTATAAACGATTATGAATACTCTTATTCAGAAATAGATGAAAGCAAATTTGAAAAACTTCTAAGCCAAAATTTAAAGAAAAAACTAATCGAATTCTCATTAGATATATCAGATATAAGGTTTAAAGGAGAAAAGATTGAAAAATCAGAAGTAAGAAAAATAATTGACAAAACAAAGAAGCTGATCGGCGAATCGTTAAATGAAGAAGAAGCAATCGAATACAAGAAAGAAAGGGAAAAGATTAGCAAAACCTTCCCTATAAAAGCGATAAATTATGTTCTGGAGTCATTTACTATAGGAAAGCCTAAAGCAGAAAAAAGAATTTTAGACATTAAAAAAGATGTAAGCCCTGTTGAAGTAGGCAGGGGATTGCTGCATAGGCTTGGAATTCTAAAAACTTTAGCTGAGAAAGAATTTGAGAAAAAAAGAGACTACAAGCTGAAATTAGAAGCCATTAGAGAAAAAGAAAGAGAAGCTGAAGATAGAAAGAGGCAGAAAGAGCTTGAAAAGCAGAGGAAAAAAGAAGAAAAAAACAAAATAAGACTTATGAAATTAAAGGAAAAGCAGAGGGAAGAAAAGCTGAAACTGCTAGAAGTTCAAAGAAAGGAAAAAGAAAGACAGGCAATAAAAGCAGAAAAAATTAGAAGAAGAAAAGAAAAAATCAAGAAAATAAGAGATTATTTCCATGATCATTTCGGTTTATTCAGAACAGTAAAAGATTTAGAAAAAGAAATAGAAGAAAAGAGAAGGATAGAAGCTGAAGTTAAGAGAGAAAAGAAATTAAAGCAAAAAAGAAGAAAGCTGGCAGTTCTAAATTTCATGCATTTCTTAAGGTTATACAAGACTCCGGAAGAAAAGAAGAAAGAGCGGGAGATACTTGAAAAAGAAGAGTTATTGGAAAAACAAGAAAAAGAAAGAAAACAGAGAGAAAGAAAGCAGAAATTAATTTCAATTTTACATTCATTGAAACTGTACAGGACTCCGGAAGACGTAAGGAGAGAAAAAGAAGAAAGACTGGGGAAATTAAAAGAAAAACAGAGAAGAAAAGAAGCGGAAGTAAAGAGAAAATTAGATGAGAAAAAACAGCTAGAACTTCAAAAAAGGCTTGAAAGGCAGAGAATCCAGAGGATAAAGCTTCAAAAAAAGCATAGAGAGCAGATATTAAAAGAAGCTGAAAGGCAAAGAAAAAGAGAGTTAAGAAATCTGAGGAAGAAAGAACTGAGGAGATATCTGCACAAATACTTAGGTCTTTACAAAACACCTTTAGATATAAAGAATGCAGAAGAGAGGAAAAAGGAAAAAGAAAGAAAAGTTAGAAAATTCCTTCACAATAATTTTGGATTATACAAGACTCAGGAAGAATTGCAGAAAGAAAAAGAAAAATTAAGATTGAATCTGAGAAAAGAGCAGGAATTAAAGCAGTTAAAAAAACAAAAAGCCTTTGAAAGAAAAGAAAAATTAGCAAGATTCTTCCATCATGGACTGGGATTGTTCAGAACAAGCCAGGAAATAAAGAACGCTAAATTAGAGAGAAAAAAGCATAGGATTGAATTCGAGCACAGAGTTCAAGATTCAATAATAAGGGCAATAGAATCAAGGATAAAAAGAAGAAGTCTTACTCCAGAGCAGGAAATCCAGATTTTAATGCAGCTTGAAGGCGAAGCTATAAGAAAAAGAAAGACAGAAGAGGCAGAGGAAATAAAGAAGAAAATAAACGAGCTCTACAAAAAAGTAAGAAAAGAAAAAAGAAGAAAAACTCCTCTTTTAATGTATAAAATAGCAAACTCATTTGAAGAATTTAAGGATTATCTATTCTCTAAATCTTCAAGATTGGAGGGAATATCTCCTTTCACATCAAGAATAAGCAGGGCTTTACAGAAATCTTTCTCACCAAAGCTTGAAAATCACAAGATTGAGCAGATTTCATATCTAGTTAACAAGGCAGAAATAGAGTTGAAAAGAAAGATGCAGGAAGAAGCAAAAGAATTGTACCAAAGAGCCGTAAGCCTGTATAAATCAATGAATAAAGTTTCAAGAAAAACCGCTCTGCCTGAATTGTTAAAGATAAAGAATGAGATTACTTCAATCGCAGTCCAAAGTTCATTGGATAAAGCTTTCAAGTCAATGTATCTTGGGCAGGTAAGCGAAGCAAAGAAAATATACAAAAATGTAGAGGCAAATTTCATGAATTTGCCTGTTCATGAAAAAGAAAAGTTATATGATAAAAAAGAGGATTTATACCAAAAAATAAAGCAGAAGCCTGAAAGAAAAAAATTCAGCTTTTCATTTAATCTATTCAGAAAGAAAGAGAAAAGGTTCTTCCCTCTGAAGGAAGAGAGATTCATGCCTCGTGAAATAAAATTGGCTGCAAAGCCTGAATTAAAGCCTTATTACGAAAGAAAGGAGTCATTAGTTCATTACCTAATGGCAAAGAAGCCAAAATTCCCATCAATAAGAACAGAATTGCAGAACCGCAGTTCAAACAGCAGGAGCATTCAAAGATTGCTTGATCATATAAGCAGAGCAGGATCTCATTTAATGAAAAAAGATCATAAAAAAGCCCATGAACATTTCCAGATAGCAGTAGGATTGTTTAAAGAAACTCACTTAAGCCCCGAAATAAAAAATAAGGTTTACTATGACTTGGATAAGATAAAACAAAAAATATTGCATACAAGTCTGCATAATTTTATGGGCAAGGCAAAAGAATCTTTAATGAAGAATAAACACGAAGAAGCAAGAGACTTCCATAAAAAAGCTTCAAAAATTTACACATCGCTGCATGGAGAAAAAGAGCTTCCAAAATCAACAAGCGCAGAGTTATTGGAGTCAGAAATAACAGAAGCCATAAATATATTAAAAAAAGGAAATTTAACTGACGCTAACAAAAAATACTTTAACATAAATGAAAGATACAATAATTTAAGATTGGAAGAAAAAAGAATCGTATACCCTAAATTAGTGGCGCTTTACTCGGAATTAGTAAAAATAGGAAAGAATTAAAAATCTCTGTATTTTCAAGAATAATGGAGGAATAATGACAAATAGTGTACCTAAAGAAATAAAAAGAATAAATGAAGTAACTTGGGAAATCCCATCTTCTTACAAAGAAGGGATGAGGGTTCCAGCTAGGATTATTGCTACCGAATCTTTGTTAAAAGCAATGGATCCAGGCGTATTTGATCAGATAACAAATGTCGCTACCTTGCCAGGCATACAAAAGTACGCGATATGTCACGCTGATGGACACTGGGGATAGCAAGTCAGTTAGTTCTGACTGCCCTTATACGGTTTCCCCATCGGTGGCGTAGCAGCATTTGACATGGAAGATGGAGTTATCTCTCCCGGCGGTATAGGATTCGATTCTGTAATTCTTAATTGAATGCAGCGAATGATTAACTGCGGGATGAGGTCACTTGTAACCAATCTGACAATAAAAGAAGTAGAGCCAAAAATAAAAGAATTAACAAATACCTTATTTAAGATAGTTCCAGCTGGAGTGGGATGTAAAGGCTTTGTTAAATTAAATAATTCACAGTTTAATGAAATAATGCAAACAGGATCAAAATGGTGTATTGAAAATGGCTATGGTTGGAAAGAAGATCTTGAAAAAACTGAAGATTATGGAACATTAAATGGGGCGGATTCTTCAAAAGTCTCACAAAAAGCTATTTCGCGTGGAATAAATCAACTAGGCACATTGGGTTCTGGAAATCATTATTTAGAAGTACAGGTAGCTCATGCTAAAAATATTTTTGATGAAAAGATTGCAAAGAAATTTGGAATTATAGATAAAGATCAAATAATAATAACAACTCACTGTGGCAGCAGGGGATTCGGTCATCAGAATGCAACAGACTATCTAAAAATCTTCGACAAAGTTATGAGGGATCATAATATAAAAATCCCAGACAGGGAGCTATCGTGTGCTCCTTTCCAGTCTCAAGAGGGGCAGGATTATTATGCATCAATGAAATGTGCAGGAAATATGGCTTATGCTAATCGCCAGGTAATAATGCATCAAATTAGAGAAGCATTTAAGATTGTCTTTAAAAGAGATCCTGAAAAATTAGGGATGAAAATGATATATGACTGCACTCATAATTTAGCTAGAGAGCATAAAATAACAATTGATGGAAGAAAGAAAAAGGTTTTAGTTCATTTAAAAGGAGCAACCACATCAGTAGGTCAAGGTTATGAAAGATTAACAAAACCATATAGGGATATTGGCTCTCCAATAATTATCGGAGGAAGTATGGAAACCGGTTCTTATTTGATGGTTGGAACAAAGGAAGCTGAAGAAGAAACATTTGGAACAACAATACATGGGGCAGGACGTACCATGTCCAGGACAAAAGCAAAGAACTCTATTCGTGGAGAGAAATTGCAAAAAGATATGGAAAAAAGAGGAATTTATGTTAAAGGAGTCTCGATGTCCGGATTGGCTGAAGAAGCTGGTTTCGCATATAAGCCGTTGGAAGAAGTTGGTGATTCAGTAGAAAAAGCAGGAATATCTAAAAGAATCGCTCTCTTAAAACCAATCTCAAATATTAAAGGCTAGATATCAAGCAAAATTCTTGCTTTATAGCCGTTTTTAACTTTCTTTAAATAAAATTCATGCAATGTAATCGCTTTAACATCTGTCTTTAATCCATGTTTTTTAGGATTTATTTTTTCTCCTTCAGCAACACATTCCAACAAAAATTCAGTTTTATTCATTTTTGATGAAATTTTTTCTAAAAGTTTCACTTTAAACTTGCTAAAAACAAGGTATTTGGCATCTTTAATATAAATTAATTCTTCTAAAAAACCAAATAACAGATCTTCAACATTGGCATTTTTTAATTTTATCTTCTTTTTTATTTTTCTCTTGATTTTCTTTAAATCAGCCTGAACTTCAAATACCGCTAAAGCAGAATTTTCAAATATTTCTTCTAAATTCTTTCCGTTGACTTCAAAGATTACATCCGCAGTATGATCAATAAATTTGTATTTTTTCATTTAGTTTTTTTGCAAAAGCCATTTCCATAAAGGAAGGTATATAATATCTCCCTCTTTTTCATCAATATCTTTGGTTATTATCAAGATCTTGTCAGGTTTAAATTTTTCTTTGAACTCCAACAAAGAATCTTTTTCTCTTTTGTTAATATTATTAGAATATGTTACATTAATCGCAGATATTTTTTTTCCGTTTTTTACAATAAAATCAACCTCTCCGCCGTTCTTCCAATAAAATATTTCATTATTTTTTCTTTTCAATTCTAAAAAAACAATATTTTCTGCTAATTTCCCCTCGTCTTTAGAAAAAAGAAAAGATACAGCATTTCTAAGACCATTATCTATACAATAAACCTTTTTAGGGTTAGTTTGTTGTCTTTTTAATGAATAAGTAAAGAGAGGAACTAAAAATATCATTCCAGATTCTTCTAAATAATAAGTATATTCAAATAAGGTTTCTTTGCTTACTGCCATTTTTTGCCTCATAGAAGTATAATACGCATTTATGCTGAATGGAGAAGAGATATTAGTTAGAATAAATTTAGAAAGCTCCTTTAGTAAAGTGATGTTTCTAACAGAAAATCTTTCAACAATATCTCTGTAGATCATAACATCAAAATAGTTTCTAAGAATATCTTCTTCAAGGTTATTTTTTTCATTAACAACTTCTGGAAATCCTCCAAAATTTAAATAATCATCAAAAAGTTTTTTTATTTTAAATCTATCTGTTGAATATTCAAAATTTTTATTTAGATTAACATCATTAAAATTTAAAAATTCTTTAAAACTTAAAGGAAATATATTAAACGTTAAAGTTCTTCCTCTTAAAGATGTTGCAATATCTTTGCTTAACATTCTAGAATTGCTTCCAGTTACAAAAATTCTAACTTTTTCTTTATCATAAATTCTTCTTATGTAAATCTCCCAATTATTTATGTTTTGTATTTCATCAAAGAAAAGATAAATTTCTTCTTTTTTATTTTCTGGGTATAATTCATAATAAGATTCCAATATGCAGTCCAAATCTTCAACATTTATTGGAAGAATTCTATCATCTTCAAAATTTATATACACAATTCTTTCATAAGGAATTTCTTTTAATAGATTCTTTATAATCTGATAAAAATAAAAGGTTTTCCCAGATCTTCTTGAGCCTGACACAGTTATAATCTTATTTGTTTGGGGGAGGGTTAAATCTCTGCTAATTAAATCAGGTTGCTTACTCTCATGAAATTCTTTTATTAAGAATTTGAATATTTCTATTTTTTTCATATACTTATTAATAAGACCACTAATATATAAATCTTTCCTTATATAAAGAACCAGAATTATTGATATAATTAAAAATGTTTTTCTTTTCTCATTAGGAATTTTCAAATATTTCTTTTAAACTTTTTCCATTGACTTCAAAGATTACATCTGCAGTATGATCAATAAATTTGTATTTTTTCATTTTAACTTCTTTATCTCCTTAACTATTTCATGGATGATATCTTCATCAAATTCATTTAAAACCAATTTAATCTTGCTAACAAACTCTCTCGCATTATCCATTATTTTTCTATTTTCTTTGTAATCGATATCAACTCCATATTGAACACTTTCCCTTGCTTGTTTTATGTTCCACAAATAATCGATAAACTTTCCCTGAATAATTATGGCTTCCAGTTTATCCTTTTCATCTTTCAATGAATTAAATTTTTCCAGCAATTCTTTTCCAATTTTCTCTCCAAAAAAATATTCCAAAACTGCAACAGTAGAAGCATGTTCTCTGCTGTTTAATCCAATTTTAATTAACAAAGATAAAGAAGCCTGATACATAGAGTAATAAGCGGATATAACAACCCAATCTTCATGATTCAACCCGCTTAAATCAGTCATAACAATTAGATTATGGTCTGCTTTCTTAATATGCCCAGAACTTAAATTATCATTAGGTTCAATAATCTTCAATCCGACATCTCTCTTTTTTTTGCCTCTTTTAAAAGCATTCAATAGTATGGATTTTGCTTTCATTTCATAATCTCCGTAAATCTATCAGTTCCATAAATAATATAATGGTTGCTAATAATTTCTTTAAAGAATTCTTTATTTTTTTGCTGTTCTAATTCTTTCAAATCCAGCATAACAACATTAATCTCCATTCCATATTTAGAATATATTTCTCTAATTATTTTATCCGCAGAAATCTTATCTTTAACCAATATAAATACATCGATATCACTTCCCTTTACCGCTCTATCTTTTGCATAACTTCCGAACAAAACAATTGAATATAATTTGCCTTTAAATTCTTCTTTTACAGAACTAACAAAATCTTCTAGAATTAATTTTAATTTTCTGCTTTTATTGTAAAATTCATCTTTTCTTTCTATTTCACTTAAAACAAGTAAAGTGATAGTTTTTTCATTTTCCAGATTTAAAGAACAAACATAGCTATTCCCGATTTTTTTCTTTATTATCACTTTATCTTTAGCTAATCTTCCCGTAAATCGATGGACAAGTGAATAATGCTGTTTTAAAGTCTTGGCCATTTCATTAATGGTAAATTCTTTTCTGTTTCTATTCAACAAATCCACAATTTTTAATTCCAATTTCATATTATCACTCTTTATGATAATATTATCACTATATAAGATATATAAATCTTTCTCTTCGATTAGTTTCAAACATTACATCTGCAGTATGATCAATGAATTTATATTTTTTCATGTTTGTAAAAGATTATCCTAGCTTGTTTGATTCATCAGGAGATCCTTTAAATGGAAATATCTCAATTGAGATTTGGGATGCAGCTTCAGCAGGCAACTTAATCTACAATTCAAGTGATGCGTTTAATAATGATATTATTATAATACTATAATAATTATATAAAACTATTTCTAAAATACTATAAAAATAGCAAAACAATAAGGTTTAAATATTTGAAAGGTACTTTAATAATACTATGAAACAGAGAACTTATATTTTAGATACAAATGTATACGGAGAATTATTGATAGAAAAAGATAGTGAAAAGATAATAAAAAATATAGATAAAGATGAATCATTATATATTTACGGTATAGATATAATAAAAAAAGAGCTTCAAGATGTCCCTTCAGATAAAAAAATCAAGGGGCATATATTTAAAGAATTTGTAACTTCTACTTATAATTCTTTAATAGATGAAGAGCTTAATATCTCTCCAATTACAAGCTACATTGCATCTCAATATTATAGGAAATATAAAGAACTGAGGAAATCAGGGAAATACTATAAAATTGTCAAAAACAAAGAATTAAAATATACTGAAGAAGATTTAAAAAATGATTTCCAGATAATAGCAATTGCTTCTCTAAAGGGGATAGACATTGTTATAAGTGCAGACCAAAGAACAATGCTGTCTTCCATTGCAAAAACAACCTATGATATAGTGAATAAAATTAATGATTTAAGAAGGAATTCTTCCGCCATGTCTGAGAACAAATGCTCTTGCTATTTCCATCAATTCGGGGTCTTCATGGACTTTCCTAATCATTTTTGTCAATTCCGTCATGCTTGGTTTTTTATTTTTCATAATCATATTAAGAAGGGGGTCAGTTTAAAAATTTTTCGATAATGTCCAAAAATAAAGCTAGGGTGAAGGATATGAGTTCTCCTCGTAGGGAAATGGTGCATGTTTATCTTACTCTTGAAGAGAAATCTAAAACAGAAGAGGAAGCTAAAAAGTTAGGAATTTCTGTTTCTTCATACATAAAAGTGAGATTATTCTCAAAAAACTTGGGGGTGCTAGTTTTCTTTTTATTAATTCTTGGATTAGCTTTTTCTCAGTCAATAAGAGCTGAAATAGATTTAATGTCCTTTGAAGCCAGCTTGTTTGATTCATCAGGAGATCCTCTAAACGGAAATATCTCAATTGAAATTTACGATGACGCTTCAGCAGGCAACTTAATCTACAATTCAAGTGATGCATTTTTGGACAATATTACAAACGGAAAAGTTGACATTATTTTAGGCGACCCCAGCTCTGGAGTTGACCTCAATCTCACATACGGAGCTACTTACTACATGGATTTAGTTGTTAATAACAATGACATTGATTTCAATGGAATCGAGCGTCAGATATTCCAATCCAGTGTTGGAAATATAACTCAGTCAAGACTTAATTTAACCGGGACATTGTCAACTCATTCTTTAATCCCAGATGGAAACGCTACTTTTGATCTCGGCTCAGGAACTAATTTCTTCAGGAATTTATTCTTGGAAACCTTGAACATTATCAAGCCTTTAAACACTTCCCAGATTGAAGACGTGTTTTTGCTTAATACTGGAGATACAGCTTCGGGGGATTATAATTTTGATTCTAATACTTTATTCATTGACTCCGCAAATGATTTCATTGGCATAAGAACTAACACGCCAGCAAATGCTTTAAATGTTGTCGGAGATGTAAATCTAACAGGAATATTGACAGTAGGAGGTGTACAAATAACAGCTGATTCAAACGTCTCAGGCGGCGGAACATCGGGGAACATCGTCAAATTCACAGACACAGCTTCTATCGGAAATTCAATTATTTTGGAATCCTCAGACAAGATAGCAATCGGAACAGGAACTCCAGTTCCAACTCATTTATTGAGCGTTTTCGGCTCGGGAAACTTTACCACTGATTTAATTATTGGCGGTTTATTAGATATTGGAAATTTAATCTCGAGCATTGTAAACACAACTCATATTGCAGATAGAACGATTACAGCAGATGACCTGGCTGATAGCTCGATAAATACAACTCACATTGTAGATGGAACTATCTTAGAAAGTGATTTAGGATTCTCAGCTTTGTTAAGAAGTGATAATGTTGCATTTACTAATAACACCGATGAGGAGTTCGAAAATAATTTAAGCGTAGAGGATTCTTTGATTACTGATTACATCTTTGCCCAGAATGAATCATTTACCCGCATAGATAATATTACGATTAATCAGGACTTGAGAGTCTTGGGAAATTCTTACTTAGGCTCATTCACTATCGAAGATGATTTGATAATTGGAAGCAATAATATCAGTTCAACTAACGTCGGCATCGGGACGACGGCGCCAACCCACACTTTGAACGTAGCAGGAGATGCTAACATAACTTCAGATGTAAATATTGAAGGATTGTGTGTTGCAGAAGATTCTCTAATTACTCTGGCAAATGGAGAAAAAAAGCAGATAAAAGACATTAAGCCCGGAGAAGAAGTTTTAAGTTTGAATGAGAAAACTGGAAAACTAGTCCCAACCAAAGTTAATGCTTTATTAGACATGGGCTTTAAGCAGATTTATGAGCTAACCACAAGCTCTGGAAAGTCAATAAACACAACAGCAACCCATCCTTATTTGATTAAAATAGAAGATAAAAATAAGTGTGAAGAATATGCAGACAATGTCTGGAATAAAAACAATCCTGAAAACTATGACAAAGAAGATTATTGCTTAAGATGGGTTAGTGTAAAGGATTTGAAACAAGGCGATGAAATAACAATTCAAAATCTTGAAAGTAATTCTTTAGGATTAAGCACTTCAACTCCCGCTAGCTTCTTAAGTGATTTATCTCCTGAGAATATAGAGCAATTTAATTTTAATGATAACGCAACATACTGCACATCCTTCAAATGCGTAGAAGAGAGTTTCTCGGCTTTTGGCAAATATTCAGAAAACTCAGAATTTGGAATAAGGGTTATCTGTTCCAATATAAACTCTAGAACTTCATCAAATTCTTCTCTAGATAGTTTGGATCTATTTAAAAACTCCTCTCTATGTTTTTCTAATTCAATTAATAAGAATTCAGGAGCAAAAAAGTCAAACCTGTCAAATACAAAATTAAGTTCAAATACCTTCAACGAATCGCCTTTTGTTAATAATGAAGAAAAAATAACGTTAACATCAACTACTGCTTCCATCTCGGATCACTCTAAATATCTTTTTGATAATGCCGAATTTACCTTATCAGAAAACTCTGCAACATCTTTTTCAGTTAATTTGGATTTAGCAACAATTCTTTGCAACCGAGCAATTCTATTTAATTTAGATTTAATAACTTTACCAACAAAAATAGACCAGTCTATATCAGAAACTTGCTTGAAAAATCCAACTTCCTCAGGAATTTTAATCTTTAATTCAGCCATTTTATCTCAAGAAAAAGAAAAAGAACTATTTAAAGATTTCGATGAACCTTTAGAAAATTCTCAAGAAAAAAACAGAATTGAAGAAGATTACGCTAAGTGGCTCAAAGTCAAAAGCTTGAAAGAAGGAATGGAGATAGCAGTTAATAATCAAAATGAATTATACAATAATGATAAAACTTCCCTAGGAGATAATATTTTAACAGTATCTTGTTTGGTAAGTCCTTTATCTCCAGAGAATATGGAGCAGTTAAATCTCAATGCCAATGCTAAATATGGAGCATCCTTAGGATGTGGTGCTAACCCCCCTGCTTTGGACAAAAACTGCAAAAATTCCTCCGCAGGGATAAAAGTAATTGAATCAATCAAAAAATCATATGCGTCTTCAAATTCCTGTTCAGACAAAGCAGTAAATGTCAGTGCCTTGGCCTTGTGTTTCTTAACCTCCTCAAGCATGAATTCAGGAGCAATAAACTCAAACGAATTCAAAACAGCATTTAGAGAAAATACAGAAAACGGGACGCCTTTCCTGATCAAAGAAGAAATGGCAGCATTGGCATCAACCACAATTTTATTCAATCTAAATCACCTTCTAGAAGAAGATTTGGCCAGCAATTTATCATATCTTTTAGCTAATGAAATATTAACTTCATCAGCTAATTCTTCAGCCTGCTCTTCAGTCAATTTAGATTTTGCCACAATTCTCTTGAACCTAACTAGTTTTGAAAGCTTATCTTTTAATAATCTGCTAACTAGCATAGACAATTCAGCATTTGGAATTTCTTTAAACTCGGATTCCAATTCTCCAGGTATTTCAATACTTAATTCAGACATAATCCCAAGCAAAACAAATCAATATTTAAAACTTTCTAATGATTCTGACATAAAATTCGAAAGAATCTCCTCTATTAATATTCTAGAAGAGCAGCACGTCTATGACCTGGCAATGGAGGACAATAGCAACTTCATAGCAAATGATATAATAGCCCATAATACTTACCTTGCTGGAAATGTTTCTCTGGCAGACAACTTCACAGTGGATGGAAGCACTTTCTACGTAGACGCTTCTTCTAACAACGTCGGCATCGGGACAACTTCACCTCAAGCAATGTTGGAAATTTCAAACAGCTCAGCTATTTCAGTTCCATGGTTAAACATCACAGATGGGAGCAATGGGGCAAAGTTCATCATCGATACAGCAGGCAACGTCGGCATCGGGATAGCAGGACCTACTAGACAATTGCATATCAATGGA
>Ga0209541_10004821_pt1 | contig 23792 bp, 31 predicted proteins | sample RifCSPlowO2_01_FD_184027 | JGI IMG/M metagenome (GOLD analysis project Ga0209541, IMG submission 184027) | Groundwater microbial communities from Rifle, Colorado - Rifle CSP2_plank lowO2_0.1 (SPAdes) (version 2) | ecosystem: Environmental > Aquatic > Deep subsurface > Groundwater | place... | reverse complement strand
GTTTGATACCGGAACTAAAAGACATCGATGGCCTAAACCAGTTTTCAAAGTTTTTACCCTCGGCGGTGAAGGCAGTTGATCGAGTCCTGATTTATGCTTGGGTGACAGCCAGCTTGCGTTTTATCAATGCGGCCGTAGTCGGAGCCGAGGGGATGATCGGATCTAGACTTTCTGATTGGTTAACCGAGAGGGCACTGGCAGTGGAGAGATTTGACCTTGGGAGTGACCTGTCTAAACTTGTTAACTTTGACGTGGTAGTTTCGGCTACCGGTCAGCCCTCACTCATCAAGGCAGAAATGGTCAAAGAGGGGGCGATTGTGATCGACCTCGGCTACCCCCAGGGCGACGTCGCCTTCGACGAGGTGCGCTCCAAAGCGGGTCTAATCACCCCCGTACCCGGCGGGGTCGGACCGCTGACTGTGGTATCTCTTTTTGAAAACCTGGCTCAGGCATAGGTTGATTCGATTGCGAATTGGCCCATAGTTTTGACATTCACCACCTTTTTTTGTAGAATACTTCTTATCTCGAAACCGTCTTTCCGTGCCGAAAGGTCCGGATTTTCTGGCGGACAGAGAGCAACTTAACAAGTCAAGATTCAGTTTTAAATAGTCCTCTTCCGTATAACCGGAGAGGGAAAGGAGTATTGGATATGCGACGCACAAGCGTCATCCTGTTCGTGGCCGTTGTTTTCGTGTTGCTCCTGCCGGCCTGTGCCGGTGTGGCTCCGATCGGCGACATCACGGGCAAGAACGCCATGAACATCATCTTTGACAAGACCTTCGAGACCGTCAAAGGCGCGTGGGTCATGTCAGGTTGGGTGCTCGGGATCGGCCTGGGCTTGGCCGCAGCTACGATCGTGTACACCAAGATGGACTCCGGCCGCGGGGCGGCGGGGACCTTCGTGGTGGTCGGCCTGATCTTCGTCATCGGCTTCTCCGTGATGGGAGGGGTCTGGGCGAAGGCTACGGCGACTCACGCCGTGGTGGTCGGGGCTGACAAAGCCAAGACCAGAAAGGCCAACCAGTACAAGGAGAAGCTGCACATCCCGGTTACCAAAGCCGTGCTGGAAACGCGCGACTGCCATCAGCAGAACAACGGTGGTACCGGGTGCCGGTACGAATGGACTTACACCTGGAACTACCACGAAGTCTGCACCACGGTGTACGAGCATGACAAAGACGGGAACGTGACCGGCAGTCATCCGGATTGCCACACGGAATGGGACACTATGCATGTCCCATACTTCACCCAAGAATGGCGCACCTATGCCTATTTCGCTATGCCAGACAAGTATCTCCTCAATAAAGTCGGGGAGGACTCGGGCACCGGGCTGACGAAGTCGGAGATCCCAAACATGCCCTACCGGATCTACACCGATTGGCAAGCGCCCGTGAACTACGAAGCCTACTGGTTCGGCAACGACCAGCGCTTCGGCAACACCCCCGATCCGATTGGGGGCTTTGGCTTTGCCATCCCGCAAGAGTGGCTTGTGATGGACGCCGCTCTGAAGACGGGCCGCCCGTACGTCATCACAGTCTGGCACGATTACGTGAACTGGGTCTTCGTGACCCAAGACACGAACAACCTGATGACGACCTCAAGCCAGGTGGACAAGTATCTGGCGGCGGGCCTGCTCCCGCAGGTTAACATGATCTATAGCCGCTACGGTACACCCGGGCAAGCGCAGGATTACGACTTCATCCAGTTCGCGGGTGGCCTTCAGCCGGTCGATTATCTTGGCTGGCAAGACTTCGCCGCGATGGCTTCCCTGAAGGTTGGTCCGGAGTTGCAGGGTTCCATGGTGATCTGGTTCGTCCCGGCTGGTGCCGTGGATAACCCCGATGCCTGGATCCAGGCGGCGAAGGCCTACCTGAGTAACAGGGAAAAATGGGGCTTCTACATGGCCCCCAAGAACCTGGTGCTGATCGGTTGCGGCGTCGACACCGCAACGAATGTGATCTCGTTTTGCAGGATGGAGACGGGCATGCCCTCGGGCAACGTCGAGATCCGCTACACGATTGATCACATTTCCGGTGTACCGTTCACGCCTCAGGGTGTGTTTGGGACGCTGGCGCCCGTAGCGGTTCCGGATGCGAACGGCTTTTACGCGTCCACGATGGAACTGCCCCAGGACGGGTTCCTCAATCTGCTGTTTGCCCCAGATGGGCAGGGCTTTGTCCGCGTTCGGATGCAGTCGCTCGACTGGCTGAAGACGGACATGAAGCTCGACGCGCCAGATATTGAGTGGGCGGTGACGACCGAGTCCGCCCAGGCACGCACTGTCTCGACCTGGCTCAACATCATCGGCATCTTGGTCGCAGTTTTGATCGTTGGCGCGACCATCTATTCGGAGAACGAAAACTAGGGCCGGTCTCATCCGGTCTGCCTCACAGGAGACCCTAAAGATGAAACACAAATTCGGTAAGTTGTTCGCGGTTGTGACCGCGGCGGCTGTGTTCCTGACCGCTTGCGGCGGGGGCAATAACCCCGTCAGCAAGTTCGCCAGCGTGTCTTACCAGCAGGTGCTGGTGTACAAAGCGTACTACGCCGAGACCTACCCGGTCGAGGCGAAGTACTCCGCGTCCTTCGACGCCTGGTGGGCATATGTTGACAACGGGCTCGGCCAGCTGAAGGATATGAAGTTCTTGTCCGACAACTGCTATAGCAACGTGCTTGTGGTTCTGGAGAATGGCACCATCGGCATCTACGACAATGTCGCGACCGCCGACGGCGCGGGCAACGGGGTGCTGAACCCCAACAGCCTGATCTCGGCGCTCGTTACGAATCAGCTGTATCCCGCGAACGCGGATGAGTGCAGCAAGATGCTTCAGGCGACCCTGGCGGAAGTGGTAAAGATCCGCCAGAACACCTACGAGAAGCAGGTGGCCTTCATCGAGATCCGCCGGACGTTGAAAGTGCAATATGATGGCACGGTCGACACCGCGGTTCAGCGCCGGTTCCTGGACCTGTACGGCGTCGAATTCATCGCCTATATGAACGACCTGCTCGGAAAGAACGGGGTCGACCCGTTCCCGGCCGATTTCATCGGCTTCCCGACGAGCGGGGTTGAGGTCCACACGAAGTCGCGGACCTGGTGCGGCTATTACCAGGACATCGCGAACGGCGTGGCCCAGCCCGGCACCCCGGGAATGAGCAGGGAAATGTATGGCGCGGCCTGGATCGGGCCCGAGAACGGTGGCGAGTGCATGCTGACCCGCCAGGCGGCCTGGGAATTCACCGGCCGCACGTTCCAGCACGCGGCCACCAGCAATGCGGTCGCTTGCGGCGAAGCCGCGCCCGGGCTGTCGGAGACGGTCGATGAGAACTGCAACACGGTTCAAAACGACCCGAACGCCCCGACTCAGCCGGTCGCGACGCCGAAGCCGTAAGGCCAACAACTGAAATCTTGACGACAAATGCCCACGGTGTGAAATACCACCGTGGGCCTCGTCTTCAACGCCTAAAATTGGGTTTTGAAGACGAGAATGATTTGAGGCTGGGTTATGTTATAATTCCAGAAGTTATAAAAACGCAACCGTAAGGTTCACCCTTATAAACTGCTTACGGTGAGGAACCCCAGTTCGTTCTGACGAGCTTCGAGGGGCAAGGGATGAAAGTATGGCAACAAAAAAAACTGTTCCGGTTGTTAAGAAGGCGAGAGTCACCGCCGAAGAACTGTTCGAAGCGGGGGCTTATTTTGGTCACACGGCCAAACGCTGGAACCCAAAGATGGGCAAGTACATTTGGGGCAAGAAAGCCGGAGTTCACATTTTTGATTTGGAGAAGACTGTGGCGAAAATCGACGAGGCCTGCGACGCCTTGGAAAAACTAGCCGCAGAAGGCAAAAACATTGTTCTTGTAGGAACGAAACGCCAGGCCAAGGAAGTTGTCGTCGAAGTAGCCAAGGCGAACAAGGTCGGTTACGTGGCCGAGCGCTGGTTGGGGGGCATCATCACCAACTGGAAACAGGTGAAGACCCGGATCGACAAAATGCTCGACCTCAAAAAAAAGAGAGAAGCCGGTGAATTGAAAAAATACACCAAGAAAGAACAGATCCTTTTTGACCGCGATATTGCCAAACTGGAAAAGTTCTTAGGTGGTTTGGCTGACTTGAAAACCGCTCCTGAGGTACTCGTCATCGTTGATACCCACAAGGAGAGATCGGCAGTCCGCGAGGCAAAGAACAAAAACCTGACCGTCATCGGCCTCGTTGATACCAACAGCAACCCTGACGGGATAAGCTACGTCGTGCCGATGAATGACGACGCGACCAAGGCGGTCGAGATCGTGGTCAAACTTTTCGGGCAGGCAATCGCTGCTGGTCGTGCCCGCAGCTCCGCAGCTATGGCAGACAAGTAAAATATAATAAAGTAGAAGAATAAAATGCTAGATAAGATAAAAACCTTACGAGAGAAAACCGGCGCCGGGGTAATGGATGCCAAGAAGGCACTGGAAGGGGCCAAGGGCGACCTTTCCAAAGCTACCGAAATAATTGCCCAGCGTGGTTTGACCAAGGCGGCCAGCAAATCGGGACGGGAAGTGAGGAGCGGACGGGTTTATTCTTATATTCACAACACCGGTAGGGTTGGAGCGATGGTCGAGATCGCCTGTGAGACCGACTTTGTTGCCAATACTGAGGACTTTCTGGCACTATGTAAAGAGGTGGCGATGCAGGTGGCGTCGATGGATCCGGAGGACGTTCCCGTTTTGATGAAGCAGGCATATATCCGTGACGGGAGCAAGACAATCGAGGACCTGGTCAAGGGCTTGATCGCCAAAACCGGGGAGAACATCAAGATCGTCCGTTTCGTCCGCTTTGCGCTTTAGTTTCTCTGGTTGCTTCTGTGGGTGTTTTCAGGTAATGTTTGGATATGGCAAAAATAGTGATTGCTGATAACATTCGAGATGGGGGAGGGAAGGGATCGACAGTTAATGCCGGTCAACATGGGGGGTCACTCAGACGCCCAACGGAGAAACCCAAATTGGACGACTTCGGAGGTGAATCGAAGAAGACACCCGATGATTTCAGGAGAGAGGCGGTCGAAAGGGAAAAACAGCGGAAGAAAGTAGCGGCGGAGAAGGGCGAGGCTGGCGCTTGAGGTGGTATAAATAAGATATGGAACAACACCCTCTGATCGCGAAATTGCATACCAATCTGGACAAGGTTCTTGAAGTGGTCGCCGGGGATATGGCGACGATCCGAACGGGTAGAGCCAAGCCGGATCTGGTTTCCGGGATCGAGGTATTGGCTTACGGACAGCGAATGAAGCTTTTTGAGCTCGCCTCAGTGTCAGCACCGGACCCGAGTACGATAGTGATCGCCCCCTGGGACAAGAGTGTTTTGAAAGACGTCGAAAAAGCGATCCTGCTTTCCGAGCTCTCACTTACCCCGAACGTCAGCAGTGACATCATCCGCATCAATATCCCGCCGTTGACAGCCGAAAGAAGAAATGATTTCGTCAAACTCTTGCACCAGAAAGTCGAGAGCGGCCGGGTCATGGCCCGCCAGGTTCGATTGGAGATAAAGGCGGAGATCGATCGACTGAAAGATTCTGCCGGTGTTTCCGAGGATGATATTGACCGGTTGCTGGAACAACTGCAGAAAGTCTTGGATGAGTACATGGGCAAGATCGAGGCGATGGGGAAGAAAAAGGAAGAGGAAATTACTAGTTTCGGCAGTTGATATGGCAGACGCAGGTGCGTATGATCAGGTTTTGCACAAAGAGGAACTTACGAAAGTTTTGAGAGAGAAGGGACTTGACGAGGAAAAGATCAAGGAATTTTGGCTCAAGTTTGAGTATGCTTTCTGGACCACCTTTATGGACAATGCGTATAGGGCGCTGCCAAAGGAAAAACAGGAGGAGTTGGCAAAAGATTTGAGTATCAACAAATATGAAGCTATGCAGCCGTTATACAAAAAGGTTGAGAGCTATATCGTGGCCAATCCTAAAGCAATTGATGGGCTTAAGGTGGCGGGAGAAAGTGCGAAACAGACATATGAGAATATTGGCAAACTCTTACAAGTTATCGATGAAGGGAGTAAGAATGGAAAATGATCAACTTCAGAACGCACTGGCTGACCTAAGGGCGATGAGTCCGCTTGAGCACGCTTTGAGATATGGCTTGGGGATTGCGCAGTGGGCCAGTATTCCGGCAGCAATCGCTTTGGGTCTCTGGCTTGCACCTGAGGCGGCTAATCTCGCTTCATTTGCGGCAAACATGGATATAGCCCACGGGGGAGCAGAGAGTTTCAAAGAGGCAATGGGCCAAGCCGCAAGATGGGGAATAGAAGGAGGCCCAAATAGGTTACAGCTGTACCTCAACCACGTTGGCCAGGATGCGGCGAATACAACCAGGGTTGTGATAGCCGTGTCAGAATCCGCCTTATTTGTTGTTACCGGACTGATAAATCGTGGTTTGGGACATCGAGTCGCGCCCTAGCCGGGCCTTGACTTTTGAGCCTATAGTGATATATTCACTCGAAATATGAGTAAAGTTTGTAGCGAGCGTCGTGTTGGAGGTGCAGAGAGGGAACGGGAAGTGGAGTCCGTTTGGGAGCGGGCGATGGAAGACGAGTTGTATCTTGAGCTGGTCAATCTTAGGTTATTGGAAATAATGGTTGAAGCGGCTGAGAACGATTATTTCAAACTATCTGGGCTCAGGAAGCGGAACCGAAGTGTTCGTGACAGTGACATGAGGCACGCGCAAAGACTGATCGAAGTTAGGAGGGCAGCGTTTGAGAAGGAGTATGAACGGTTGTTGATGGAACATGCCGACGAGGAAGAGGAACTGATTACTCTTCTTGAAACCCCCCTTATTGATTTGATTGAGCCGGAAAGACAGCAAGAACTAATAGAGCAGTTCTCTGACCTGTCAGATCCGGAAAACCCATGGGAAGGGCTTGAGGGGGATTCTTCGGATAACGACTTCAGACCCTTGCAACCTCTTTGATGTTAGAATGTTTAGGTGATTCAGCTAATTGTTTTTTTCCTCATCCTGTCGCTGTTGGTTTTGGTCCACGAATTGGGGCACTACATCAGTGCCAGAATTTTTGGAGTCAAGGTGGAAGAATTCGGCTTCGGTCTGCCGCCTCGGGCGAAGAAGTTATTTGAAAAGTGGGGAACAGTTTTTACCCTCAATTGGTTACCGATTGGTGGATTCGTCAAGCTATATGGTGAGGAGTATTCAGAAGGCGACGAACTGGTCGCCGGTCAGACGGGACGATTCTATGACAAGAGTGCGCGGGTAAGGAGCGTCATCCTCCTGGCGGGGGTAGTAATGAATTTCTTATTGGGAATCCTGCTATTCTCGACGGTGTATTCATTTGTTGGTATTCCGGTAGCGACCGACCGGGTGAAGATCGTCGAGGTCGCTCCCGGGAGTCCGGCAGAGGAGGCGGGCCTAAAAGTTGATGAGGTGATCGCCGAGTTTCGAAAAGATGGGGAGGGGCAAAAGATCGGCGATGCGGACACCCTGATCGGGCTGATTGGTGAAAGATTGGGGCAGACGGCGATCATTTTGGTGGTGGACAAGGACGGACAGGAAAGAGTCGTCTCGGTTATTCCACGCGAGAACCCACCGGCGGGAGAGGGGGCTTTGGGAGTTGTACTTTCAAATGTGGAGCTGACCAAGTTCCCCTGGTGGCAAATGCCCTTCAGGGGGGCCGTCGTTGGCCTGACCGAGGCGATCGCTTGGGGGCGCGATATTGCCTCCGGTTTGGGAAAAGTGCTTTATGGTCTGGTGACGGGTAAGGGAGTGCCGAAGGATCTCTCCGGACCGGTCGGCATCTATCAGATCAGTGGCCAGGTGATTAAACAAGGATTTTTGGCGACCTTGCAGTTTGTTGGGGTTTTGTCGGTGAATCTGGCGGTGCTCAACATCCTTCCTTTTCCGGCGCTTGATGGAGGACACATATTGTTCCTCGGAGTTGAAAAGGTGATCGGAAAAAGAAGGAAAACTCAGATCGAAGGTTATGTGAATTCTGCCGGGATGATCGTGCTTCTTTCCTTGATGGCGTTAATTACAATCAGGGACGTGTTGCGTTTATTTAAAGTGATATGAAAGATCAAGCGTGTCTGTTATGCAAAATAGCGGCAGATGAAGAACCAAGTGTGCGGGTTTGGGAGAATGAGGAGTTTTTGGCGATCAAAAACAAATATCCTACAGCTCCAGTTCATCTATTGGTCATGCCGAAGGTACATGTGAGCAAAAAAGATTTGACTGCCGGATCGACGCCGGAGCGTTTTTGGTGTAAAATCATGCTAGCCGTTTTTGATGTTATAAGGCTATCCGGCCTTGATCGGACCGGCTATAAATTAGTAAATAACGGGGCAGGTTACAACCACTTTGACCACGAACACATTCATGTTTTAGGAGGAACCAAAGAGGAGCCTGCCGGAAAAACATAAGGAAGCGAGGTGTTTTTTTAAATGGCTTTAGTCGTTAAGAAAAAGCAAGGCCAGAATCAGCAACAGTTGATCAACGAATTTCGGCGATTAACCTGGGAAGATGAAGGCTTGGAAAAAGTAAAAGAAGTCGCAATGCGCGGTTATCAGAAACCGTCCCTGATCCGTAAGGAGAGGAATGACCGTCTGAAGAAGGATAGAATGAAGATTAGACGTAGAAACAAGCGCGCCGCCCGTGGTGGTAAGTAAACCATGACTTTATTCGACCAAATCAAAACAGACGTTACCCGTGCCCAGAAGGAGCGCAACTCGGGTCTGCTGAATGTCCTGCGGCTTTTGGTGTCAGAACTGAAGTACAAGGAAATTGACTCGGCCGGCAACTTGACCGACGATCTGGTGGTTGGGGTATTGCAGAAGGAAGCCAAGAAGCGTCAGGAGTCGATTGACATCTACACCAAAGTTGGAGATAGTACCCGCGCGGACGCGGAACGATACGAGCTTGAGGCGATCAACTCATATTTACCGAAGATGATGACTGAGACTGAAGTCGAAGCCGAGGTGGACAAGATCGCGAATACGTCATCGCTTCGCGGTGGGCAGCTCGTGGGGGTGGCAATGGGCAAGCTACGTGGCAAGGCCGATGGTGGCTTAGTGGCGAAAATCGTCAACCAGAAATATGGCAAGTAAATTGTCACTCACGCTTACCGTGAAGGCGGACAGCCGGTATAGATTTGACCGGAAGAAGATCCGCGCCGGAGTGCTCACGGTGCTTGGGCAGCAGGGGATAAAACAGCCGGTGGAGTTGTCATTGATGGTGGTCGGGGAGCGAAAGATCCGCGAGTTGGAGAAGAAATTTTTTGGTGAGGACAAAGTGACTGACGTGCTCTCATTTCCCCAGATGGAAGGACAGAATGTACCCGGAGAAGAGAAGACCTTGACCCTCGGGGATGTGGTGGTCTGCTACCCACAAGCGAAGCGGCAGGCACTCCGGTTCAACCGACTGCTGGACGATGAGATCGAGTTTTTGACCTGTCACGGGGTACTGCATTTGTTGGGGGTTCACCACGACTGATTATCGTTCGTAAATTTCGCTATGGAAACCAAGGTCGAAGAAGTAATACGACCCCGCATTTTCGGTATAAAGCAGTCGAAATGATTTATTTACGGAAATGGACCAAACGTCCTTTAAGTTCCCGCGTAATTTATGGAGACGCAAGGATTGATGTTTGGGATTAGCCTTAAAAAGTTTTAATTGTTTTCGAATCGATTCCCCCAAGTCTTTGTTTTTGTGTTTGATGTCTCTTAGTTTCCTAACGAACTTGAGGGAGAAGAGGAATCTCTTCATAGTTTTTCGAAAAACTCGTCGATGTTATCGATGGCGACCGACTCGTCTTTGTCTCTGATTGCTTCCTGGTAGTTTTCTTCAACTTGTTTGCTGGCTTTGAAGGTGGGGTAGGCGATATCGGAGACATCTTTGAGAATGAGATGTTTAACATAGGCGGACAGGGTGAGGCCATATCGATCTGACTTGCTGGCAAGGAAATCTTTTAGTTCGGGCGAGAGGTTAACCTTGATTTGAGTGGAGTCTGTTTGAGTGATCATAAGTCCTATTATAGTACCCATTTTGGTCCTTTTCAAGGACCAATCGGGACCATAGAAAGTCAAGACTATAGGGTGTCTTCGTGCCTGAAGAGACTGAGAATGGCGGTGGCGGTGGGCTTGGAGCTTCGGAAGACATGCGCTAATTATACAAAAACGGAATTGAGATCCTTTGATATTGTTTGTTTGTACCGATTTTTCCGGTGTCAAAAGATGTATAACTTTTTGTGTATTGACACTTTTCACAGAGATGTTAGGGTTAAAACGGAATGAGTTTCTATCAAAAATATCGCTCGGAAAAGATCGAAGATTTGGACCTGACGTCGGTCCGGTCGGCCTTTGAGGCGATGATGAAATCCGGCGAGGTAACTCATGCCTATTTGTTCGTGGGACCGCGCGGCTTGGGGAAGACGAGTTCGGCCAGAATCCTGGCTCGTTTGGTGAACTGTGAGAAAAACCTCTCCAATGGAAAACTGAACAAGAAATTGGTCGAGCCGTGCGGCGAGTGCGATGCCTGCGTTTCGATCAAGAATGGCAGTGCGGTTGACGTCATGGAGATCGATGCGGCGAGCCACCGCGGCATTGATGATATCCGGGATTTACGTGAGAAAGTGAGTCTGGCCCCGAGTGTTTTGGTCAAAAAGGTCTACATCATCGATGAAGTCCACATGCTCACCACCGAGGCGTTTAATGCCCTGCTGAAGACCCTGGAAGAACCACCAGTTCATGCGATGTTTGTTTTGTGTACTACCGAAGCCCACAAGGTGCCGGAGACGATCGTCTCCCGGTGCGTGCGGATAAACTTTACCAAGGCGACTAGTGAGGAATTGGGGCGTTCGCTTGATCGGGTGGTTGCCGGCGAAGGGCTCACGATTTCTCGCGAGGCATTGACTGAGTTGGCCTCCGGCCTGGACGGTAGTTTCCGCGAAGGCCATAAATTGTTGGAACAACTGACGAATCGTTTTAAGGAGATCACGGTGGAAAATATCAGACAAACCCTGCGCTTGATCGGGAACAATCAGATAGAAGCGATTTTGGCGGCGGTACGAGGCGGTGACGCGGCGACGATCGTTAGTACTATGGAGCAGCTGGAGGTGGAGGGGGTGGAGGTAGTGAACTTGGTAACCAGGCTGCTCGTGAGCCTCAAAGAATCGATCAGGAAAGAGATTTTGGCCGGGAAAAGTCCGAGCCGTTTTTCGACAAGGTTGGTCCGAAAACTAATTAAATCGGTGCCGAGAATAAAAGCTTCACCCTTGCCGCTTTTGCCGCTGGAGTTGGTTCTTGCCGATGCGGCGCTCCGCTCCGGAAATGAGAATGGGGGAAGAGTGGTGAGTGCGCCGAGAGTCAGTCCGGTCCAGAAGAAAACGGAAGAGCCGGTGAGAGAAGAGGCGAGGTTCGAACAGGTGGTTTCGGGCTGGCACGATCTTTTGTCCCGTCTGGCGCCGCGGAATCACTCGGTAGCCGGGTTATTGCGAAGTGCGAAGCCGAAGGAGATCAAGGACAAGCTCCTGACCATCGAAGTGTTTTATAAGTTCCACAAAGACCAGCTGGATCAGGAAGCGCGTCGGCGGATCATCGAAGATGAGATCGCGAAGATGTGGGGACCGATCGGTGTAAGGTGTGTTTTGGGGGAGAAGGGTGCGATGAGGCAACCACAGTCGGTAGCGTCTGAAGGCCGTCCGGGGGACGTTAATGACGATGGAGTGAGGGCGGCGGAGGAGGTTTTTGGCGTTTAGGCAGTAGCAAGTTCTAATATAATGAGTCAATGTCGCGACGGTATGTAAGTCGGAGGGAGTTTCTAAAGATATCCGGTGCTGCGTCTACCGGGCTGGCTTTGACGGCCATACCTGAGGAGCTTTTGGCATTACTGGAGCGGCCCGGTGAGCCGTTGGCGCGGGGTGTGCTTACGGATATTGGCGGAAAGCCCTACGGTAGTCCCGTGGAAATCCTGGGTGGAGATAAATACTTTCAATATCAGATATTGGATAAAAAAAGAACGAGAAGGGTGTTGATAAAAACCGTCCAGGTCACCGAAGGCTACCCCTTTCCTGAGGTAGTGACGAGTCCAAGGATCGGTATACGGCTTGATTCCCCGAATTTGATGGAGCATGTGGCGCCTTCCGGCGCCGGAAGTGTTCGCATTTATGGGTATATCGAAGATGTTGGGGTGAGGGGAAGTGTCGTCGAGAACGCGCTTTCGGCGGCCGAGGCGCAGGGTCTATCACCGCTACTTGTTTTTGCTCCGACCTGGCCGAGAGAGGATAACTACATTCGGGACAAGGTTTTTGGTGTGATAGATTACCACCCCACGACTGTTTTTAATATTGGTAACGAGCCGGACAATAAGTATGTCCAGTTTTGGCAGGGGCAGGACTTGGTCAGTTTTGCTCATTTTGCCATGACGACCCTAGGGGCGATTTGGGAGAGGAGCTGGTCGCAGGGTGGGAGTACCCTCGCGGTCATATCAGCGGTTCAGGATATCAAGAACCAAAGGCGTTATCTGGAGACTCTTCGGGATGCGGGAATGAATTTCGGCAATCCTTTTTTGAAGTTTGGACTGCATACATATCAAAGCGTGAACGACCTGGTTTACAAAATACCGATCGTCCGAAATGCTTTTTCCCGCGTGGGCGTGAAAAAGCCTGCCCTGTGGGTCACCGAAGGAGGAGTGACGTACCCCGGCTGGTCAAAGTGGATCACTTTGGAGATGGCAATTGAGGCGTTTCGGCAAAGGATCGAACGGTTTTATGTCCACACATTGATCGATGGTGACGAGGGGTTTGAGTTGATGAGTAATGACGGTTCGGTGCACCTGCCGACCTACTACGGTTTCCAGTCTCTGGCGCGTAGACTTTAGTGGGTTTGTGCTATTCTTGCGGTATGGCGGTAGTGATTATCGAGGAAGCAATTACAGTTGAACAATTGCAGTTTTCACGAGAAGAATACGATGAGTATGTGAAGGTGGTCGTGGATATCGAGAGAGAAATATTGGCGGCGGGGGGTGAGTGGCATGCCGACGCGGAACGAGTTCTGCTTGCGGCGGGAAGTAGACAGGAACATCTTTGGGGAGGTGGTGTGAACTTGACAAAGAATAAAATTGAATTTAATTCGTTAATTAATATGCGTCCCGGGGTGTCGGCGAGTCAGGAGGTGATTGATCAAGCGATACGGGATAAAATGGAGGAAATAATCAGGAGAATTTTTAAATTATGAGCGACCTGGACTATTTGAATTTTTCCACGGATCTGAAACGGATAGCCTTGTGGTTGGCAGATGGCAATGAGCCGCTAGCGGATAAATTTATTGAAATAAATAAAAGGAAATTTGAAAATGACAATCGAGTAGTAGGAAAGAAAAAGGTTGGCGAGTGGCTGAGAAGGGTTTCAGAGTATAAGGCCCGGGGTTGGAAGTCGGCCGAGGACGCCCTGACCCTTTCGGTACTGCTGAAGAACCGATTTACCCTATAACTTGACTTCCGTTCTGTTTGGCTGGAGAATCGTGTATATTGGAATTTAATGGTTATTGACATGCAAAAGGAAAAGTTTCGACTACAACCAAGAGTGACCCAAACTGAACGAGAAATCGGGAAAGTAAGGGGAGAGATGAAAGAGTTGGGGGCTTTGGAGGAACTCAGTCTGGAACAAGGCGCTCGCTTGCGTGTCTTGGAGGGCAGGCTGGCTTTTTTGGAGGCCAGAGTGGGTTTTGAAAAAATCGCGAAACAGGTAGGACAGCAGGCTAGAAGAACTGAGGGGGCAATGGGGAAAGCAATTCAGCAGGGCGGAGAGGTAGTCCTGGAAAATTTGACCGAGGTATATCTGACAATGGGTGACTGGTGGGACGAACGACAGACAAAGAGAGCCCAGCATCAAAACGAGCGGCAGAAGCAGGGCGAAGCGAGGTGGACAACAATGATGAAAGAGTATGAAAATCTGGTGGCGAAGGAGGCGGTCGGGCTAGACTTCGAAATGGAAGAGACAGCTAGACTGCGTGATATCCAAGTCGCATTGAGCGTCAGGGAGGCCCAGGACTTTTTGAAGGGGGCCTTGGAGGAGGCGCAAAGTCAACTATTCGAAGTCGGAGGTGGTGCCGCTTATTTTCTGGGGCGTCAAAAGAGCAAATTTCAATTTTCTTTGGCAATGGCCCTAATAACATCCACTTTGATCTCAGCCTGTAGCGGACCGGATCAGGGGAAAGCCGCCCCGACCCAGATCAGCGGTGATACTGGAGCGACGGTAATGCTGACTGCCCCCGTCAAGACAGCGACTCGGACGCCGACGGCGACAACGGCCCCGACAGGGGTGCCTCCAACCAAAATTCCCGAACCATCTCCTACGCCAACTGAAGTGCCGGCGCAGGATATCGCGGCACAAAATATGGACAAAATGGATGGTTATTACCGAGAGGGGATGGCCTACTCATACACAGAAGAAAACGGGGCTAAGTATATGGCCGATGAATATGGCAACAAAATGCTCAAGTACGATAACGGCGTCTGGGTCGAAACGTCACTGGAAGAAAAATTCGGGCATCTGGCAAAGCCTGGTGATTATAAGCCGAGACCGCTTGTCGAAACTGCCGGTGGGGAGCCGATTGGTTATCAATTTGATGTCTACTGGACAGGTTACTATTACGAGAAAACAATCCATTTTGACGAGGTCAAACAGGACATCCCGGTAATTGTGGTTACTTATATAACTAGAGATAGCCAAACCGGCGAATTGGTGGAGGTTGAGGATGTGTTTGGAAGGGATATGGCGCAGATAGGGGTGGGGGGTGCTTTCGATATTGATGTCGTCGACGAGTCGGGTCAATCAGTTCTTGCACAAATCTTTCCACCAGGTTCGATTCGTTTGCTCGAGGTTTTCCAAAAACACGGTTTGAAGTTGGTGGGACAACGGGCTGTAGCCTCTGCTTACAATCTGAAAGGATATATGGACAGATTGATTAGTCAGATGAAAGAACAAAATCCCACGTGTGACTTTAATGATAAGGCCAGTTTAGGTCCGTGCGAAAGACGATTTTATTTTGAGTTAGTTGATAAGAGGACGATTGATTTTGGTGAAGATGTGCTCATAAACTTATCAAATGGTGGAGGTGGGCCGGTAAGACTATACGATAAGGAAGTTCATTTTAAGATACAAATACCCGAGGATAGGGTGGCCGCGATTCAGGCAGATTTAGACGCCTTATTGCAAGAATTGTTGGCAGGGAGTTGATAATTGAATTATTCACCTCAGACAAAAAAATGTTAGACTGGCAATATGATATGGTTTCGTAAATATCTAAAGGTTGTTGGAATTGTTGTGTTATTTTTACTTTTGGCTTCTATCTTTATAATTGGAAGAATAATAGATGGCAGATTGGCTCAGGGGCTGGTCCAACAAGTAAATGAAAAACAGACGGACAAGACATTCATCGCTCTTTCAAGAATTGGAGGCGTCGACTGGGAAGTGGGAACCTTGCGCCTTTTTTTTAAGGGAACAAAAATTGGCGACAGTAATTTGTATTTAGTCGGGGGATATACTGACACCGATAAGATTGAGCAGGAGGTAAAAGTATTTGTTGGAAGAATCGGAGAGACTGGTAGAATTCATTTAACAGGGAAATTCCTCGACAAAGACAGGGATGAGTTGTTATCAAAGGATGTCGAATTTGAGGAGGTAACTAACGTAATCAAAGAGGGGGATCAAATTCAAGTGGATTTTTTGGTTAATGTTCCTGATTACGAAAAAGTGGTGAAAGAAACTACTCTCTGCAAAGACCTTCCAAGTATGTGTGTCTTAGGTGAAATGACTCTTCCCTTCCAGGCCTCTTACGGCGGTTTTTGGTACAAACATGAGCCTCTTCCATCGGGAATGGCACTAAATGCAATAACGGTTTCTAAGTTATGATGAGGCAGATGATGAGATTAATTTTTGTTATCGTTTTTATTTTTTTTGAGCTGTTTCTTTTCGAAAGTGGTACTTTTGCTGCGTGTAATGGTGTCACTTTTGATGGCTGTGCGAATTTCACGTATTACTGTTCAGGGAGCTACAGTGTGGTTTCTTGGACGTGCGGTGCTTTTAATGGTACATACTGCCCTTCGATATATAGAGATACACAGATTGGTAATTGTGATGGGGGTTGTAAGTGGCAAATAGATGGGAATTCTCACCCACAGGGATGTAAGGAATGGGCCCCAGTTGGTTGTACCGACGGCAATCCATTAACACTGTGTTCTTGTGCCCTAAATACAGACGACAGATATGGGACGTGTTGTTCAAACTGTCCGGCGTGTACGCCGACGAGTTGCAGCGCCACCTGTCCGACGGGATGCGGTTATGGTGGGGGGACGGTGACGGGGACGGATAACTGCGGCGGAAGCTGTTCAATAAGTTGTGGGGCGACCGGCTCGTGCTGTTCGCCCAACTGTAGTGACTCTGGGAATTATTGCTCTGGAGTGGGGTATACCGGCAACTGCGGTCAGGGATGTACCGGGACAAAAGGGCCGGATTGTTCTGGATCGGGGACGGTGTGTAGCGGGACATCATATGCTAGTCCGAATGGATGCGGGACATGTACCGGGACAAAAGGGCCGGTGTGTGCTGACCCGTCGACGGCATGCATCGGTGCGACAATAACTTCGTCGAGTGGTTGTGGCACTTGCGCCCCGGGGACGAAAGGGCCGGTGTGTGCTGACCCGTCGACGGTTTGTTCGGGAACACCAATTACCTCGTCGAATGGCTGTACCACCACGACCTGTTCTCCCGGCAGTAGTTGTGCCTGCGCTCCGGGGACGAAAGGACCGGTGTGTGCCGACCCGTCGACGGTTTGTTCGGGAACACCAATTACCTCGTCGAATGGCTGTGGCACTTGCGCGGCGGGAACCAAATGTAGTACTCCGGGAACGCCTACTTTGAACTCACCGGTTGGCGGAACCGAAGTCGCTGGAACGTCAATATCTTTTTCCTGGAATGCGCCAGGATATGGTACCTGTGACGGTGGAGGAGGAACATATAATCACTGTGTTGATGGTAGCTGTACCAATGTAGGTAATGTCACCACGACTTCGAAAACTGTGGCTGGTGGAAGTCACAGTTGGTATGTTAATGCAGTGAATAGCTGTGGCGCGACCGGGGCCAACTCGGCGACAGGCACATTTTGCGCTGAGAGCTGGACAAGTGCACGAGTGTCTAGTTGGAGCGCTTTTGGAGCCTGTAACGTGGGTCATGTCAGAACACGAACCAGAACCTGCAGCGAAGATTGTTCGGCTGGAACGTCGAACTGTTCAAACTATTTTGCCGCCAACTGTCCGGCGGGGAGTACTTGTGTGACGACGGGGTCGGGACTGTCCCGGACACAAACGGAAACGCAAACTTGCTATGGCCGGATGACGGGCACTTTCTTTGATGCTTCCGATTTTTCTGTCTGTCCGGCCAACCCGCAAACGTTGACGGGAAACCTAAAGATTTCCGGTGGGACAATTAACCTGACTGGGCCGACTAGCTATGGTCCTTATACCACCAATGCGACGGGGCTATATACGACGGCGGCAACTGTGCTTTCTCCCGATACCTATACCTTGTCCGTCGATCCCGGCGGTGCTTATATATCTGCGGCAAAGTTCAACTGTCAAGGGACGACCCTGACTCTGACCGGATCGGCCGCTGGTTGTCTGACCCAGCCTTGTGAGACGGCCCCGACGACGACCCACGACTTCGGTTTCTGGAAAGTTTATGGAGGTTGGTGGCAGGCACGGGGTGGTTCTGCTTACGGTGGCTCGGGGATCCAGTCCAATATTCCTGGGACCGTCGCGGCCGCAGACCGTTACTTAATTCTTCGGGATGCTGACCTGCAGCATGGTTTGGCCCAGATCAAGAGCGGGACAATTAATCTCGGGACTTATCCCGGGGTAACTAATTCCGTTTCCGACTGGAACGCTACTTCCGGATATTCCGGCGACGATATGGACTACAGCTACTTTGTGGCCAAGATGGGCAGTTACAACAAAACGACATTGGCAACCCTGACTTCCAAGCCCAGCTATACCCCTGGAGGAAATGGATACGAAATCTACACATTTACCGGTAATCCGACGATGAATTGGAGCCCCGCGGCAGGGGAGAAAGTGATCTACCTTATCAATGGGGATGTCACCGTTTCGGCAAACATTGCTGTGCCAACGGCTAGCGCTACCTTCCTGGCGGTGATCGCCAGCGGTACCATCATCGTCAATAGCGGGGTAACAAACGTTGAGGGCTGGTGGATCGGCAACAGCCTGGACTTCGCTTCGGCGGGGGCAAAGAGCGATACCCAATTTGTGGGTGAGGGATCATTCATCGGCTGGAGCTCGATCTCGCTATCCCGAGATCAGACTGGTATTCTAAACAACAGCCAACCGGCGGAGATGTTTGTCTTCCGGCCCGACCTTATCATCAATGCGCCAGCGCCAATGATGCAGTCGAAATATCAGTGGAGGCAGCAGTAGTTTAATGGTATTATCGGAATATGTTTAATAACATCAGACAGTTCGGTAGCCAGGGGGCGGCCGCCGCGAAGATGGCGATGCTGCAGATGAAGATCAAGAATAAAAAGATCGAGGTGGTTGTTGACAACGTCAAGGTGACGGTTACCGGAGATGGCAAACTTAAGGCGCTTTCGGTTGACGGAAATGACTTGGGAAATGTGGTCAAGGCGATCAATGAGGCGATCAGCAAGGCCCAAGCTTATGCGACTACCGAAATGAAGGGAGCGATGGGGGACTTGTCTCAGTTGTTAAGTAGCATGAAGAAATAATGGCGCCTTCTGAGAATTTACTGGGAAGAGACGAGATACGAGAACGTCACCGGCAGTTGGGGAAAGCCGTTGTGGAACGGTTTTTTCTCGAAGCGGAGGGTAGCGAGAATCACAGCAGATATAACATGGTTGAAGATGCTGACGTGGTGCAGCTAGCGAATCCGGTCCCGGGAGGTGCAGCGGAAAGCTGGGAGATTGCGGTGGCTCGTTATGGCGCTGAGGTGATGCTTTCCAGGCTTTCTCGTCCTCAAGAGGGAATTTGGTGGAGAGGGGAGACTTTCTTCTTTGACGTAGGGGTGATTATAGGTGCGGTAGCTCCGGCGGAAGGACTTGCGACAATTTCTGATGTTGAAGGTCTGTTGCTTTCAGACGATAGATTTTTCACCGATCTGGTCGAGGCTTTGAGGACTTGGCCCTTGGCAGTCGAATTTGCGACGTTACCCTAAGGCGACTTCGGACGAGGTATACTAGTTGTTTGTGAGAAGCCTGAAACCAGTCCAGAAAGTAATTGACGCCTTCGAAAGTTTGCCTGGTATCGGGCCAAAGTCGGCGGCGCGCTTGGCTTATTATCTACTCCATGTACCCCAGGAACGACTGGAGAAATTTGCGGCTTCACTATCCCGTTTGCGTTTGGACACCAAAGAGTGCCGGGTTTGTTTCAATATCGGGGAGAGTGAGCTGTGTCCGGTCTGTGAGGATGCACACCGGGACCGGTCAATTATTTGTGTGGTGGAGCAGCCTCTGGATTTGCTTGCCTTTGAGAGGGCCGATGGTTACCCAGGGGTTTATCATGTTTTGGGCGGCGCTCTCTCTCCTTTGACAAACATTGGTCCGGATGAACTACATATCAGTGAACTGCTGGATAGGTTAAAGGGCAGTGAAGTTAAGGAGCTGATTTTGGCTACGAACCCATCGATGGAAGGCGAGGCGACGGCAATGTACATCACCCATCAGATTTCCGGGATGCGGGAGCGGGGAGTGGCTTCGGCCGACCTAAAGGTGACGCGGATAGGCCGGGGATTGCCGACGGGAGCGGAAGTGGAGTATGCGGACAGCCTGACTTTGTCGCGGGCATTGGAGGGACGGCGGGAAATCTGATAGAATCACGCCAATGCTACATCACATCGGCGGACCGGAAGGTCCCTGGGAGAGCGGTGGGTATTACTACCACACCAGAGGTGAGGTGACTTACCGTCGGACGGAGGCACAAAGGCAGGAGTTTCAGACGGAGGTGATGCTTTCCTATTTTCAACAGTTGAATCGCGGAACCGAGCTGGTTATCCCCGGGGTGGGCGAGATCTCTGAAGAAAATCTGATCATGGAATTGAGACAAAGACTCCAAGCTGGCCTGTTGCGGATCAAGTGGGGTAGGGAGGTTGAAGAACCGCAGATCGTGACCTCGGACGATACCCGGGTTCGTTTTGTAGATGCGCTTATGCCCCAAAATACATTTAATATCTTTGCGCCCGACTGCGTTTACTACCGGGAAATGACGAATACCTTTTTTGAAGAGATCGGGGGTTGGGTGCGGAGTAAGTTGGGGGCCCTCTTGGGAATGGAAAGTGCGTTCGCGCCGGTTAGCACACTGACGTTGTATCAACAGCAATATGTTCATGGGCAACTGAGGCAGAGCATCGAGGAGATGGCGAGACAGAGCTATATTTTGTCGCAACAATAGGGCCGATGGTATGATGGAGTTATGGCATTAACGGGAGATGACAAGAAGTGGATCACTGGCGCGATCCGCGACGGGATGGTTGAGGCCCTAGAGCAGGTTGTTTTTCCTGAGTTTATGAGAATTGAAAAAAAGATGGCCACGAAAGATGATCTGAATCGAGTCGAGGAAAACCTAAGTAGAAGAGTTGATAAAGTTGCTGAAATCGTGACCGACACCCGGACTAATCATGAAAGAAGAATTCGGCGACTCGAAAACGAAGCGGGTGTGGTACCTGAAGTGAGGTTGATCTGATAGAATCACGACTGAGGTAAGCACATTATTGCCGGACGAGCGGAGTTTGGTTTTTACATCACTATGGAAGGGTTTTGCGGACATTTTCGAGCAAAACTTGCGGGTTCCTCAAAAGGACGGTAATTTTTCACCTACGCGAAAAATTTGATATATTGTAGACATGGCAGAAACTCAGGGGGAGGCGCGGGCAAAACGGCGGCGTGAGGAGTTTGTGGCGAGAGAGGCCAAGAGAAAGAGGAGCGTAGACTTCGAGATTAGATCGGGGGGTAGAGGTGAGTGGAAAGGACTGGCAATCAAGAGACCAGATAGACAGGATTTTCAGTCTGAAGTAAAGGATCCTGCTACCAAACCGCGACAAAAGAGAGTGGAGACTCCGGCAAAAGATGGCGAAGAACCAGCCTCCGTCAGCGAAACTTTCTCTGAGGAAAGGGGGATCTGGGATGATTGGAGGAAGGGTCGTTTGGAAAAAGATGCGAGATACGATGTTGACAGCCCCGAAGCAAAACAGTCATTTGATGATTATAAAAATTTCTTGCGGCTGGATCGGGAAATGAGGCGGTCAAACGAATTACGTCCGTCCCAGGCAAAGGGAAGAATGTCGAGGGCTACTACGTTTAAGGGTTAACATGGCAGATTTTGGCGGGGGAATTCCAGGGCAGTTTGTAAGTGAGCTTTCCAGTATCCCGAAAGCGGTGGTGGAGACTATTACCTCGGCCACGCCGACTCCGACGCCTGTAGGGTCGGAGCAGGCAGCGGCAGAAAAAGGGCAATCTCAGGCCGACCCCCTGGCGGATCTGAAACAACAGAAAGCGGCAGCAGCAGCCCGGCGACTTTCTGAAGTGCGACAAGAACTTCAGGATTTCTTTGAGTCGAGCAAAAGGCAAAAGGAGCAAATGGAGACAGCGATGGAGGAACAGAAGAAGGAAGAAGAAGCTCAAATCAAGAAATCAAAGAAGAAGCAGGAAGAGCAGGAAGTGCTTCAGCGATTGTCCAGTCAATACGGTGGTACGGGTGAGGTAGTAAAGAGCGGGAATTAAATCTGATAAAATTGGGACGTGCGAATTTTTAATTCACTAACCAGAAAGGTTGAGGACTTTGTTCCGATGCGGCCGCCCCGGGTGGCGATGTATACCTGCGGACCGACGGTTTATAGTTATCCGACGATAGGCAACTGGCGGACCTACGTTCTTTCGGACTTGGTATTCCGGGTCCTAACCTATATGGGTTTAAGAGTGGAGTACGTCATGAATCTTACTGACGTGGGCCATCTGACCAGTGACGCCGATACCGGTGAGGATAAATTGCAAGAGAAGGCCGTGCGGGAGGGAAAGACCGCCTGGGAAGTCGCCAAGTTCTACGGGGATGATTTTGTGGAAAGTTTTGCCAAACTAAATCTTTCTAAACCTAAGTTGTTTTCGAAAGCAACCGATCACATCAAGGAGCAGATCGAACTGATTGGTGAAATAGAGAAAGCGGGATTTGTTTACAAGATCAATGATGGGGTTTATTTTGATGTTGCCGCTTACGAAAAGGCCGGCAACGTTTACGGTGAGCTTTCCAACCTGGAAGAGATCAAGGCGGGGGCGAGGGTCGAGGTTAACCCGGAAAAGAAAGATTCCCGGGACTTTGCCTTGTGGAAGTTTTCACCCTCTGAATATAAACGGGACATGGAGTGGGACTCTCCCTGGGGGAGGGGTTTTCCCGGCTGGCACATCGAATGTTCGGCAATGAGTATGAAGTATCTGGGCAAGCAGTTGGACATCCACCTGGGAGGTGAGGACTTGCTTGGCACCCACCATCCCAACGAGATTGCCCAAAGCGAGGCGGCTACCGCCCGAAAGCCTTTTTGTAAATACTGGGTTCATGGGGCATTTTTGATCGTGGACGGAGGCAAGATGGGCAAAAGCAAGGGTAACGCTTTTACTTTGAATGACATTGAAGCGGGAGGTTTTGACCCTTTGGCTTTGCGCTATTTCTATCTGACCGGGCACTACCGGAAGCAGTTGAACTTTACCTGGGAGGCTCTCGCGGCTGCGGGAGCGGCATTATCCAAGCTGAGGCAGTTTGCCGCGGCTTTTCGCGAGCAAAAGGGGAGGACCCAACCCCGTGGGGGTACCCGGGATCTGCGACTTTCTCCCGAAAAACTCACCCAAATCGATGAGTTTAAGAAGAGTTTTTGCGATGCTGTCGAAGATGACTTGAACATGCCGGAAGCACTGGCAGTGGTTTGGGAGATGGTGAAGAGCAACATTCCCGACTACGACAAATATGAGTTGCTGGTTAAGTTTGATGAGATTTTGGGTTTCTCGCTCTCCGACTTCTGGGGGGAGAGGCTGGAGGTCAGCGGAAAAGCAGAGGAGTTGCTTCGGAAGAGGGGGGAGTTGCGTGCTGAGAAAAGGTTTGCCGAAGCCGATCAGATACGAGAGGAATTGAACCAGATGGGTTATGCTATTCGTGACGAGGAGGGCGGGGCGGTTCTCACCAAGATTTAGCCTTTCAGGTAGTAAGTCACGACGTCGGTTTGGTAAGTGGGGGAGGTAGAAGTGGGAACAATACTCCGGTACCCAACGGGCAGTGAAAAACGCCGCCCCTTCTTTTTCATAGCCAGCCCGATACGGGTTCGACCTTCGTAGTAGGGGCGGTATTCGCCGTAAGTTACTGAGTTGCCAGTTTGTCGGAAGAGTTTTTGTAGTTTTGTATTGCTGATGAGTGTTTCGTTCATGTCGAAAACGAGCGGTTCGAAGGACTCCATGAAGGCATAACCTCCTGGGGTGAGGACCCGGTGGACGTTTTTTAGAACTCGTAAGGGATCGAATAAATAACGACAGGTTTGATGGCTGACGATTAGGTGAAACAGATTGGAGCTTAGACAGCGAAGCACTTCGTGAATATCACCAACGAAATAATGGTCATCATCAAGAGTGACAACCTTTTCGAGGTTGCCATAATAAAAAGTGTTTCCGGCGGGATTGCGATAGACCGGGCTTTGACAAGACTGGTCGAAATGGTCAAAGATGACGGGGGGTCTGTCTAGGGGATGCCGG
>Ga0209541_10004820_pt1 | contig 23794 bp, 28 predicted proteins | sample RifCSPlowO2_01_FD_184027 | JGI IMG/M metagenome (GOLD analysis project Ga0209541, IMG submission 184027) | Groundwater microbial communities from Rifle, Colorado - Rifle CSP2_plank lowO2_0.1 (SPAdes) (version 2) | ecosystem: Environmental > Aquatic > Deep subsurface > Groundwater | place... | reverse complement strand
TAAAACATTTTAAAATTATAATTTAATAGATATTTCAAGAATGTTATAATAAAGCAAATATTAAAAATAAAAGCAACTTAAAAGATTTCAATAGACTCAATTAAAAAAATAAAGTTTAACATATGACTATAAACTTATAATAAATAAATCAATATATATAATAAATAATATAAATATTTATAAATAAAAATAAAAAACAATAAAAAATTTTTTTCTATTTAAAGCTTTCCATACGAAATAATGGGGAGTCTTAAATTAAATTCAAAACTAAAATACAAATTTTAATCTTCACGCTATAATAAAGTTTATAAATAACTCTTATTTACTTAATTGATGATTGATAAAAGACCTCATAAAGAAATTCTTTCAAAACCTGTTGTAACTAAAGAGGGAAGAAGACTTGGAATTATAAAAGACATTACTTTTGAAACTAGAACTGGAGAACTAATTCATATAGTCTTAAAAGACCCTACCCCTTATTGTTCGCAACTTAATTTAGAATATTCTAAAAAAGGAGAGGTTCTTATTCCATATAATTCTATAATTGCTATAGGCGATTTTGTTGTCATTTCAGAAGAAGATTTAATGTAATCTATTGAATTAAGTTTATGATTTCAACTCAAAGCCATAATAATATTTAAAAACTCTTGCTTTTTATAAGCACTATGAAAATTATAGGTTTTAATCTAACAAAAATATCTGTAGAAAAAGAGGAAAAACCCCAAAGAAATGTTTCAATCAATCAAAATATAAATATAGAATCTATCAATAAAGAAAAAATACCTATTTCTGATCTTGAAGCATTGAATATTAAATTTAATCTTTCTATTGCGTATTCTGAAAATTATGCTAAATTAGAATTTGAAGGGAGTTTAGTGATTCTTCCAGAAAAAGATGAGTTAAAAGAATTTTTAGATTCCTGGAAAAACAAAAAAATACCAGAAAAAGCCAAAATCCCTTTATTCAATTTTATTATGAATAAATGTAATGTTAAAGCACTCTATTTAGAAGACGAACTTGGATTGCCTTTACATATACCTATGCCAAGAATTTCTCCCCAAAATCAGAAAAAAGATTTAAATTAGATCTTTCAATTTTCCAAAATTATATTCTTTCTTTTCATTATTATTGTAAATAATAACTTCAAAATTTTTCAGGCCTTTTGATGGAATAATAAAAAATTTTTCTTTTCCACCATCTAAATCTCTTAAATCATAACCAAAACTAGAAGAACTAAAACTAGGTAAAATATAAACTTCCTTTCCATTCCATTTTCCATGTAAAAAACATTTATATTTTTCGCTTTTATATTTATCAGAAAGGGTAATTGCAGGATGCAAATGCCCTAAAAATATTGTTTGTCTGTTTGTCTGTTTGTTCCCCATAGTATTTTTTCTAAGTGTTTGTTTGTTTGTTTGAACGTTCAAACACTGTTCAAACAGTTTGTTTCCATGCATAAAACATATATCCTGATTTTTTCTTTTCAATTTATAAAATTCTTTTAACTTAATACTTTTTTTTCTAACAATGGGTTCCAATACATTGTCATGATTACCCTTTATAATAAATAAATTTTTTACTCCTACTTTTTTAATAAAATAATCTATTAATTTAATAGTTTCTCTCCATTCTACATCAGTTATATTCCCAAAATCATGTTTAAAATCTCCTAGTTGAATAATCTTTTTTATTTTTTTATTTTGCTTTTTTAAATAACCAAAAATTTCTTCTAATTTATTTATAATTCCTTCTAATTGAATTCCTGGAAATACCACTCTCTCGCCATATTCATTACACCCTACATGAATATCTCCAATAACGAGAACATCTTCTATTAAAATGCAGTCATTTAGATAAGTTATCTTTAAATTGTTTTTCATAAAATTCAATATATTAATACTTTAAGATCTATTAAACTTTATAACCTTTTAAATTATCTAATTATTTTTAAATAAACAAACTTAATAACTTTATGGATTCATTTAAAGATTTCTCTTTAGAAGAGCGTAAAAGAAAATTAGCTAGAATGTTAGGAAAAAGTTTAGAAGAAATAGAAGAATATTCAATAAATTTTTTATATGATTCTATTGAACATATAGGGTCAGGAGGAGCGGTTGTATTTGCTAACAGACATAACCAATCTTTTATCTATGACGTCCCTGTTACTGGAGAAAAAATTGAGAGAGATTTAGATCAAATATTTAAATATTCTTTAGATGAATTTCTTGGATATGTTGTGGAAAGAAAAAATGAAAAATATAACAGGATTTGTAAATTAAATTGGCATGATTGGCATGAATATGGAGTAATAGAAGTTACTTTTGCTGATAACACATCAATGCAGTTCCAGGATAATAATCTTGAATTATTTCAAAAATATTTCAGAAAGCCCCGCTTCTTAAACCCCTCTACATATCCTACTTTCGGGAGATTTTTAGCAGAATTTAATTCAAGAAATGGCAACCTCTCTTTATTAAAAAAAGATTATCAGATTTTATTCCAAGAACCATTACCTATAGGACATATGCCTAGTTTAAATCCTCTTTATTAAAATTAAAAATCCTTTTTATTTAATCTTCTTTTCAATCTCTTTCATCTTTATAAATCCTATTTTGGAGAGCCAAGAAATTAATAACTCTGATTTTTCTTTTTATTAATTTCTTTCATTATTTCTTCATGCATCCTTTTCATAAAAGCCATTTTATCCTCTATCTTCAATAAATCACTATACCCTTGCATAACTAAATTATGTGAAAAAGGACTTGGAAGCTTAGTTGTAATTTTTTCAAGGACTATCTTTCCTTCATTTATCCATTTTAACACTAATTCAGCATTTTTAATATCCATTAAATCTTCTAAAACCTCTCTTTTAGCTTCTTTTAATATCGGAAAGTTTTTACTTATTTTATTTATAGCTGACAACAAAAAATGGCTTTTCATATGCTGCTTTCCCACAGTTTTTACCCTTCCCTTATAATTTCTTAAAATCATTAAACTTCTAGTTGCACAATGTCTAAATCTTCTTTTTAAAATTTCAGTTTTAGCAATTGCTTCTTCAAGTGCTTCTCGTAAATTTTCAGGCCTCAATTTTTTTAATGCTTCATCAATTGGCAAAGATTCAGCAGAAAAATAGAAACCATTATCATTTATTCCTATTTCAATATCCCTTCCAACTTTCTGTCCCATTAAATATCCCAATGCTCTAGATAGAGCATCATTAACTCTTCTTCCATACAAACTATGAACCACAATATAATTTTTTTCTCCTTTATAACTTTCAATTAATATTTTAGACTTGTGGGGAATTCTCGCGTAATAAAACTGTTCATAAAAGTAATCATAGATTTGATCAGCAATTTCTTCATCACTATAACTATATTCTTTAATAAAATCCTTAATTCCTTTTTTATTTTTCTTTTTTTCAAACAACTCGTTAATTAATTTTCTAAATTTTCCTATTTCCAATGCTGAATCAAAGCTTAAAGGTAATTGTTCCGAAAACCAACTCGGAATTGTAGGATTTCTTTTAACTCCTGATTTAACATAAACTTTCATTCCTCTAGTGTATAAGAATTGATATTTTCTACCCCCTAATACAAAAACATCTCCTTGTTTCATTTTCTCTAAAAATATTTCATCAATAACACCAATTTTTTTATCATCACTTATTACTGTGACAAAACTTTCTTCTGGAATTGTACCAACATTAGTTAAATAAATAACCCTAGCCAATTTCCCCTTCTTCCCAACTTGCTTTGTTTTATTATCATACCATATTTTAGCATATACATTCCTATGCTCCAAAGCGTATTCTCCAGCTAGATAACTAATAACACTCATAAAATCTTCTTTTGTTAAATCTTTATAACAATAACTTTTTTTAATTAAATGGAACATCTCATCTATATTCCACACTCTTTGAATACACATACCATAAATCTGCTGACTTAGAACATCTAAACAGTTTCTTGGTATATAGATATTATCAATTTTTCTTTCAATACCTTCTTTAGCCAATATACTACATTCAACCAAATCATCTCTATCTAAAACAATAAACCTGCCCACAGACACGTCATGGAGTTTGTGTCCTGCTCTTCCAATTCTTTGCAAAGCTCTAGCGCTACTTTTAGGGCTTCCCAATAAAATGACTAAATCAATATATCCTATATCAATTCCCAATTCTAAGCTAGTGCTACTTACAACAACCTTTAATTCACCTTTTCTTAACTTATCTTCTACTAAAAACCTATGCTCTTTACTTAACGAAGAATGATGTGCCTCTATATTATTAAAATAATTCTCTGGGAATCTTTCTTTTAAATGATTTACAACTCGTTCAGTAGCTGACCTTGTATTAGTAAATATAACTGTTGTTTTATGTTCTTGAATTAGTTTATCCATTAAACTATAAAGGGAAGAATCTGATTTTAAGTCATCAATTAAACTTCCTGCAGTCAGTACTTTTATATCGCTTTTTTTCTCAGTTTTAACATCTGCTACGATACAATCTCTGTTCCCGGTTAAAAAAAGTGCTACTTCTTCCAAAGGAGCAATTGTGGCACTTAACCCGATTCTAACTGGAGTTATCTTACTAAGCTCCTCTAACCTCTCTAAACTCAAGCTTAAATAAACTCCTCTTTTATTTCCTAATGAGTGGATTTCATCTATAATAATAAATTCTACACCATAAAAATGTTCAATAAACTTTTTTGTGGTTAGTGAAATAGCCAAACTTTCAGGAGTTGTTATGAATATATGGGGAGGATTTTTAAGCATTTTGTTTTTTTCATTAACACTTGTATCCCCAGTTCTTAATCCAACTCTTATTTTCTGGAGTTTTACTCCTTTAATATGAGCAAGGTTATATATTTCTTCTAAAGGTTTTATTAAATTAACATAAATATCATTATTTAGCGCTTTCAAAGGACTTGAATAAATACAATAGATTTTTTCTTCTAACTCCTTTTTTCTAGCTAGACTAATCAAATAATTAATTATACCTAAAAAACCTGTAAGCGTTTTTCCACTACCAGTACTTGCACTTATTAAGATATTTTTTCTTTCGTTAATGTAATTAATACCATACAGTTGGCTTTCTGAGAACTTCCTGAATTTCTTAAAAAACCATTCTTTTATTAGAGGATCAAAAATACCAATTAGGTCTATTTCATTCTTTCTTTTAGCGTATTCTATATTCATTTTAGAACTCCTTCTAATATGAAAATTCTTTTTTATTATAAACTTATCTGCAACAGATTTAAAAATAGTTTTTACTATACAAAATAATGAAACTAAGTCAAGAAAAAAAAGATAGGATTGCAGAACAGATACTCTCTTATTTATATCAAACTTTTCCTAAAAACCCATTTACCGCAGAGATAGCTAAGGAAATAGCTAGGGATGAAGAATTTGTTAAAAAATTATTATTTAATCTAAAAGGAAAAAATTTAGTAATTCCAATAAAAAAGAATAATAAAGGGGATTTGTTTTCAAGAAGAATAAGATGGAAGTTGTCAAACAAAGTATATGAAGTTTTTCACTCAAAAAATTATAAAAGACTCTCATAAATATTAAATAAACCCACTTCCTTATTATCCAATGAACCCTCATATTAAAAACGCGTTTTCGAAAGTTAAAGAAGATATTAATTTTTTAAATGATGAGATTCTTAAACTTAAAACAGCTTTAAATAATCTAGAAGGTTATTCAAAAAATTTAGAGAATACTAATAAAAACCTTTATACCGAACTTTCGACAATTCGACAGATAATTAAGACACATATTGTTAATCCAACACATAATCCAACAGTTCCACAGGAAATACAGGGGTTAAAACAATTAAATTTAAGCACTTCCACAGGAAATAAAGGAGTTCCAACAGACAGACAGACAGACACTCCAACAGACACTCCAACACATTTTTTATCTAAAAAAGGAGAGGAAATCAGACAAAAAAGCATAGAAAAAAACATAAAAGAAGCATCACAAATTCTCGATTCACTCGATGGAATAAGGAAAGAAATTAGACTAAAATTTAAACAGTTAACTTCCCAAGAAATGCTTGTTTTTACTACTATCTACCAATTAGAGGAGCAACACAAAGAATACATAACTTATGAGGATTTATCAAGGATCCTAAAACTTAGTGAGAGCTCTATAAGAGATTATACTCAAAGGATAATAAATAAAGGGGTTCCTATAAAAAAAACTAAAATAAATAACAAAAGAATCACTCTCAACATATCCCCTGAACTGAAGAAAATAGCCTCTCTCTCTACAATTATTAAGTTAAGAGAACTTTGATATATGATTATTTAAACCTACAAATAGTTTTATAAAAATTATTTTAATTTCGGTGTAACGGCTTTAATTAAGGATAGCTAAAGCTAATTTAATTCTGTTACTCGCTTTTTTATTTTATAAGCTCTTAAACACCAAAATTTTATATTTATAGGCGCTACATAAACTTTGTTAATAGACTCGCCTCAATCCTTTTAAAATAGTCATTTTTCTCACTTTTACCAGAGTTTTATTTAATTTAACTCTCATTTTTAAGAGTTTATTTAGGTTTTTATTAATTTAAGTTCACTTTTTTAATCTTCATATATCTTTACACCTAATTTTTTTCATTGCAACTCTCACTTTTCTTAATTTTTATAGTTTTATTATTTATTTTTTCATCATTTTGTTCAATTCAACCCTCACTTTCCCATTTTTTGCATATTTTTAGATTACCTATTATTTTCTTTAGTTCTCTTTCTGCTACCATCTCTCACTTTTCTTTTTTTTATTAACATTTCTTTGATATTTTCAGGAATATACACTCTTTTTTTATTCCCCCCTCCAATAAATTCTTCTATTAAACCTTCACTTTTCTGCTTTATACTGTTTACCTGCCCCCTAATTGTCGCTTTATTTTTTCCCAACATAGCAGCAAGATCTTCATAACTCAATTTCATATCAGAGTTAAGTAAAGTAAAAACTATAACTCTTTCATTTGGCGTTAATCTATCCAAAAATAGTGTTTGAACACCTGTTTGAACAGTGTTTAAAACACCATCAACAACTGTTTGTTTATTAAACAGTGTTTGTTCGTGTTTAAACAGCGGCCGTTTGCCCACTACGGAAATCATATTTTTTAAATTTTCCATGTCCTCATTAAGCCTGGAAATATCGTCGTGAATATTCTGAATTTCCTGCTTAAAATCCTTAACAATTATATTATCCCTTGAATCCAGGTGTTTGATCCATTTCGTCAAATTGTTCATGTCTTGTTTGACACTGTTGAAACCTGTTTGAACAGCCTGTTTAAGCTGTTCAATCTCTTTTTTTTCTACCTTTTTTTTAAAGAATCCAAACATAATACTATCTATTTTTATTAATTTATAAATCTTTCCTATTATAAAATTTAATCGACGATAAATTTTAAATATCTTATTTTAAAAAATCAAATTTTCTCAAAAAAACTTAAGAAAACAAGTCTTAAACACTGTTTGAACGCTTTTATTTCTTATAAAATACCATAAAAATACCCTCTATTTCACCATTTTCGGACACACAATGCTGTTTAAACACCATAAAAATTATTAATCTTGATATTAATCAAAAATTAACTAATTAATTTTACACATAATTAATCAATTTTTGATTAAAAATTAACTAAAAATAGCTTAATTTTAATTAATTAATCAACTTTTACAAATTTTATTAAATAAAAACCTTTATATACCTCTATTTATATATATTTGAATCAAAATATAATTAAATTGTTATTAAATAAAAAGAGGTTTTATGGCAAAAAAAAGAGGATATAAGATAAGAAACAAAACCACTAAAATAGACCTAAATTCTATCAGATATAAATGCCCCGAGTGCGGTTTTTGTGGTGTCTGTAAATGGCTTTTGCCTATTATTATTTTAGTTGTCGCCTTAGTTCCTGGCTGGTACGGAACAATTTGGGCTAAGTGGGTTATCGTAGTATCTGCAGCAATATTGTTGTTAAAAAAATGGTGTTTCTGCCAGAGAAGATAATTTTTTTTCTTTTTCCATTGAGTAAACCTCGAAAAACTACTCATAATTAATTTCACTATGGGTTTTAATCAACTTAATAAATTATTTTCTTCATTTTATTATTAGAGGTTATTCACCTAATTACAACTGCTTATACTATTTTAGTTCGGAGTTACTTAAAAATTGTATTCTATTAGGAGAATCTTCTCTTAAATATACAATATCTCCACGAAAAAAATCACAAGAGTTAAAACAATCATATGACTTAACTGTAGGGCCCATAGCTTTTGACTTAAAAAAACCTCTGTTTTATTAAACAAACAACTGGAAATTTAAAATCGACACACTACTAAGTTCAAATAAAAAATCCCAATCACCGCAAGCTGTGGGGTATTTTTTAAGCCTCCAATTGGGAACGAAAAATATCGTAGCAAGCTACGGGGTATTAACCCAATTGGAGCAATAAAAACTTTTAATCAAAAACTAAAAGTTTTTGCATAAGAAAATAGCTGATAAATCATAGTAATAATTTCATAGTAATAATTAAATACTAATCTTAATAATAAATATAATAAAAATGACCGATCAATCAAAAAATTTAGACGATATTATTGATGATAATCAAGGACCTTTTTTTGATGCTTTAAGATCCGGAGGTTTCAAATTTATTAAAGGCGACAAATCAAGAGGAGCTTATTCTAAAGATAATTATCGGCTTATATACGAAACACGAGATAATTCAATCTTTGAAGTTGCAGTTTTTGATATTGGAGAACCTGCAATAACATCCGATGCATATATCCCTGAAATAAGTGACATTAGATTCCTCGATGAATTTGAAAAATCACCAAAACTACGAAAGAAGTTCAAAGAGTTATTTGGAGATGATGAGAATTTCTAATAGGTATACTTTTTTATAGAAATCTTTATTAAAATATAAAATCTTTAGAAAATATGGCAACAGAGCTTGAAAATGAGACATACTCTGAAAGCAAGAGTTTAAGAGAAATGTTGGACTGTGAATTTAAACGAGAAATTCCTATAAACATTTCGATATATGATGAGGTGAAGTATGCAAAAAGAGAATTTACAGACAGTAAAGGAGTTTCATATAGTTATATGGGATTAACATCTCAAGGTTTTGAATTCAAAAGATTGGGTGATGGAGAAATTATTCATTTTAAATTTTCTGACCTAGAAGATCTAACATGTCATACAAATCTTGAAATAGCAAAGTCTTATCCTCCCTGTTGATACTTAATTCTATCCAAAAACCAGTTTTTTCAGCTATTTCCACATTTATGAGTAAGAACTTCGCACAAGATACATTAGCGGTAGTTCGCATTTTCTTATGTGCGAACGAGGAAAAACCTTATTTCTTAGTTCCTGTTTTTTGTTCAAGTCCAGAGTATTCTGGAACTAATTCTTTTAATTCCTCTAAACTAAATTCCTTAGTTCTCGCAACCCCTCCTACTAAATGAAGTTCTTGAAATTTAAACCTACCTTCTTCACATCCTATAAAATAATATTGATACATACCCCTAGTATAAAATTTTTGACTAATACTTTTCATAATATCTTGATAAGCACTTCGCTCCATAAAAGTCTATAGAAACTGAACTTTATATATTTTTATATCCTCGCACTTAACTAAAAACTTTCAATTTTAAATGTTGTAGTGTTAATATCACTAAAGATTCATTAGGATGGTAGATTGTAGTGTTAATTAGCAATGCAACAACTTTTAATTATTGCTATAAACTTACTGCATATTTAATGTAGTGTTTAAATAAAGGTTTAAACAACCATCAGTAGTGTTTAAGTATCTAAAAATCATTTTTTTCTCAATCTCAACTCTCCCTTTTTAATATCTATCCTCAATTCATCTTTTTCATTTAATCCAGCCTCTTTAACTTTATCATTAGGAATCACAACCTCATACTTAAAATATTTTTTATCTTTCGTGGTGTAATGTTTTATTAATTTCATAATCTTCATAAACTAGGTTTATATTTAAATATTTTGGCGCCGAAAAGTTTATAAAGTATTGGCGCCTAATCATGTAACTAAAAGGTGAAATAAATTGGAAAAACAAATTTGTGAGAATTGTAAAAGAGAATGTATTAAACATTCAAAAGGCATGTGTACGACCTGTTATAAAAAACTAATATGGAAACCAAAGTTAAGAGAGTGTAAAAGATGTAAAAGGCGACTGCCCCATCATGCAAAAGGATTATGCAATGGATGTTACAATACATTATTTAATTTAGAAAAAGCAAAGGCTTACAATTATAAAAAATGGCATAATGTTGATCTAGAATTATATAGAAAAGTAACAAAACAATGCATGGTTTGTGGTTTTGATAAGATCGTCGAACTCCATCATTTAGATAAAAACAAAAAGAATAATTCAGAAAATAATCTAATTGGATTATGTCCAAATCATCACAAAATGATTCATCAAGCTAAATATAGAAAAGAAATAATCGAACAATTAAATATAATTCTTAAACAACAAGGCCTGCCAATTTTTGAAGATGATAGAAAAATATTTTTATAAAATAATCCAAGATTATAATTGTTTAAAACTAAGGGTCTGGGATAAACATCCTAACGTAATCAGCTAAATCAAAGACAGCTTCATTAAGATCATTTTCTTCGTTTTTTAGCAACATCTCTAAAAGGGTTTTATTTATTTGAACTTTTTCAGGGGGATTTAGTAGTAGACGTTTTATTCTCCCAAAATATTTTTTGCTCTCGCGTAAATTTCGTAACCAAAGTCCTAAATCAGCATATTTTCCATACCCTTTTCTTCGAGTATAGGTTGAACAAAAAGATTTTGCGTAAAGCTTTTTTTGGTACTCTTCATCAATAACTGTAACCCTTATATCCCCAATATTACTCTCGCTAACAGGAGTATGAACAAGAACTATTTTAGAGGTTCTATAAATTTCTTCAATTTTATCCATTAAAAAATATAAGATGAATGAAATTTATAAGAATTTATATAACAGAAAATCAAAAACGTTTAAATAACTTCTGGACTTCATAAAAAACAAAATGGTCGATATTAATAATATTTTTTCAATAGATAATCAGCTGTCTAAACAAACAACTATCACAGAACAAGATAAAATTATCTTTAAAGAACTTTCCACATTTCTTGCTCCTTATGACGACTTCCAAAAAAAAGCAATTATCTCAAATTCCCCTATCATTAAGTGTATAGCCGGGGCAGGAACAGGAAAAACAACTATTTTAACAAAAAGAGTTGAGTTTCTTGTAAAATATAAAGGAGTTAATTCAGAAAAAATACTTGCCATTACCTTTACAAGAAAAGCAAGACAAGAAATGCAGAATCGCCTTCTAAAAAATGGGATTATAGCAAATGTTGAAACTTTTAATTCATTTTCAGAAAAATTTCTTCAAAAATATTCTCACAAAATTTATGGAAAACAAACAAAAGTGCTAGATTACACACATAAACAAATATTATTCAGTTTAGCATTGCAATCTCTCAATATCACCAGAGAAACTCTTATCGAAGAATATTTTAAAGACTATCAAAAATCAAATAAATCTAAGGAAGAATTAACCTTTCAATTAATTGATGATTGTTTTTTCATACTTGATTATTTTAAATCAAAAAACAAACGATTAGAAGATTTCTCTGTTCAAACAACTTCAAACAATCAAACAGCTAAAACATTGCTTATGGTCTGTAAACAACTTGAAAATTCTTTAAAACTCCAAGGATTGAGAACATACAATGATCAATTATTAGATGTAATAGCTTTTTTCACTAAAAATTTTTTATTTATTCCGAAATTTGAACATATTTTAGTTGATGAATACCAAGATGTTAATAATCAACAGATAGAGCTTTTAGAATTATTAGCACCAAAAAATTTATTTATAGTTGGAGATCCTCGGCAATCTATATATGGATGGAGGGGATCTAATATTAACTACCTGTTAGATTTTGAAAAAAAATATCCTCAATATGAAACAATAATCCTAAATAAAAACTATAGAAGCAATAAAAAAATAGTGGATATAATAAACAGTTTAATTAAACCTTTTAATTTACCAGACTTAAAATCCATTTTTCCAGAAGAAGATAGCTGTTTTTTATATGAATTTTTTTCTGAAAGAGACGAGTTTAATTTTATTATAAAAAAAATTAAGGAATATAAAGATATTTTTATTCTAGCGAGAACGAATAAACAGCTACAAGAATTATCAGTTTTATTAAAAAATAAAAACATTCCTTATACTATTAAAAAAGAAGATGATATTTCACATTATTCTGGAATAACCTTATCAACAATTCATGCTATTAAAGGATTAGAATCCGAGACTGTTTTCATTATTGGTTGCAATGAGCAAAATTTCCCATGTAAATATTCGGAAAATCCTGTAATTGATATCTTAAAAATAAATGATTATGATAAAGAGCAAGAAGAAAAAAGGTTATTTTATGTTGCTATTTCAAGAGCAAAGAAAAATCTTTTTTTAACTTATTCAGGCAAAAGACATACTAATTTCATAAATGAAGAAATGATTAAGATATTAAACATGCGTTCAAACACCAACAATCATCAAAACCAAAACATTTAAAACTTGTTTTGTCTTCATTCTAACATGAAAAAGAGAGCGAGAAAATTAATATTCAAAAACAGAAAATCTTCCAATAAAAATATTTGGCTAGGAATTATTATAATAATCCTGTTATTAGGGGCGTTTGCAGTTGCTTTTAGAACCAGTTATTATGGGGTTGCATTAGGCATTCTTATAGGATTTTTAGTTTCCCATATTATGAACAAAATGAGAACTTAACTGCTTGACTTTTAAATGGTCTAAGATATCATAGATTACTATTTATAATAAACTTCATTATAGCGATTTATATTTCATTTGTTTTAATTGACGATAGTTTTAGTTCAAGATTAAAATGGTTTCACGTCTCTGATTCTATTTTCTTCGTAGTATTTTTACCTTTGTTTATTGTTACATAGGTTATAGCATTCACAACTTCATATAAAACAATTCTCATAAAGTTAATCATACCCTCTATATTATTACTTTATTTTTGGCTTGATTCATTCTTTAATTTTACAGGCAATTATAGCCTTGTTGAATGGATACCTCACATATTATAACAACAATTTTTGTTATTATTCATAGAGCCATACTGTTATTGTCTACTTTTATCGCAAGTTACATTAATAGGAAATATTTAGTTATAAAATAACTATCATAAATCTTTCCACTTACATCCTATTTTTTTCTCTCTAGCATTTTCTTCTGCATCAATAATTTCTTCTTTATATTTTTTAGTATCATAAAATCGTGCAATTGCGTATCCCTCTTCAACCATTCTTAAATTAACATTTTCCTCATCAACAAAAACATATCTTAATAGTCTTTTATATTGATCTCTATCCTTATTCTCTCTTTCTAATTCAACTTCTTTATTTAAAATAACTTTTTCTAATTTTTCTTTAGCTTCTTTATAGCATTTATCTCCTTTTTCATCACTATCAATCCCTAATAATCTAACATGCTCTCCTTCTACAACAATAGTATCTCCATCAATAACTTTTGTAACAAATCCTTTTTCTCTACCCTCATTAATGATATCTCCTGAAATTTCAGGATTCATGTAAAAATAAATAAATGTTAGATTTACTATTAATAAAATAACAAAAACAAGAGTGATTATTTTTTTCATTTTTATTTAAAAACCTCCTTTAACTTTTTCTATGATTCTTTGAAATACAACATTATACTCTTTAACCCTAATCGGAGCATTCTTTAATGGTCTATTATGCGCAATAGCATTCCTAATAGGTTCCATCTCTTGAAGTTTCTGACACCATTCTTTCGTATCAATATAACCCGCAAAAATATTTTTATTTTCTTCTATAATTATTTTGTAATCATAAAAATCCGCAAATAGTAATAAATCAGATTCTTTTTCTTCATCTAAAGCTTCTTCTCGTCTCGACGCGCATTTAGCTCTTACTTTACTTGGAACTCCTTGTCTCCACCACTCATCACCATGGTTACTTTCAAGCAGTATCCGTATAAATTCTCTTACGTTATTCTCAAATAAATATAATGAATCTCGTTTTGAACCTACTTCTTGTACATTTCCACTTGGGTTTGAACTTTTTGATAAACACTTCACTAAATATTCTTTGACTGGAATATTAGATGGAATTTTATAGTAGCTTAGTGATTCTTTAAAATAAGGCTCTGCTTCGTTAAATCTTCCCATTTTGTACAATAATTCGCCAAGCATTATTTTTGGAGCCCACAAATTAGGCCCTAGTTCAATAGATTTTTTAAATAAATTTTCAATAACTATCAACGATTCAACATCCTTTAATGGTTTTTTCATTAATTCTTTTGCCAAATAATAATAATTCATAGGATCGCTAGGATTTTTCTTAATCTCCTCTTTTATTTTTTCCTCAACATTCATTTTATCTCATAATATCATATAATTATTTGTTATTCAGCATTATAATTTGTCAATATGATATTACTCGTCACCTCCATAAAAATCTACTAATAATAATAGGCTCTTATTTTAATATATTTGTTTACTCTAATTAGTGAATAATTAATGTCATTAATTTTAAGGACATAAAACCTTTTAAATAAGTTCGCACAATTAAGTGTATGAAATCTGGAAAAAAAGAGATAAAAGCTATAGTGTTTGACATTGGAGGAGTTGTATTGCACTCTATTATGACAAAAGTTAGAAAAGAGTTAGCAAAAAAATTTAATATTAATGTCAATATTCTTAGAGATTACATATATAAAAATTCAGATGCTATAATTCGTGGGAAGATTTCTCTCCAACAATATTATAAGAAGATCTCAAAAAATCTTGGAATAAAAAATCCGGGAATATTTTCAAAAGAATGGGAGTATTTAATAGAAAAAAATTTTAGAATAAACACAAAAGTTGTAAATATAATAAAATCTTTGAAGAAAAATTATATTTTAATAGCATTTACTAATGTTGCAAAGCATCATGAAATTATAAGAATATCTAAAGGAATTTACTCTCATTTTGATATTAAACTTACATCTTATAAACAAGGATTAAAAAAACCTAACATAAAATTCTATAGATTACTTATAAAAAAATCAAATCTAAATCCAAGTGAAATCATGTTTATTGATGACAAAGAACATAATTTAATTCCTGCGCAAAAACTCGGCATGAAAACAATTCATTTCCAAAATCATACACAATTAAAAAAAGACTTAAAAAAATTAGGGATTAAAACATGAACAAAGAAGAATTCCTCAAGAAACTGGAAACAGAAATTAAAATTTCTAAATTAAGTCCATATACTTTAAGAAATTATCTTGATTTTAATAAACAATTGCTTGAACATTCAAACAAACAATCATCATTAGTAGATTCACAGGATGTAAAAAACTTTCTCGCTGATAAAATGAATGACAAATCTTCAAGTTCAGTTATTTTATTTTTATCCTCGATTAAATTTGCATATACAAATATTTTAGGAAAAGATCCCACAATAAATGTCAAACGTCCAAAAAACCAAAAAAAACTTCCTATTGTTTTAACTAAAGAAGAAGTTATTAAACTTTTTGATGCAGCTTTAACAAAAAAGAGCCGATTGATATTAGAGCTATTATATTCATCTGGATTAAGAGTCTCTGAAATAGTGAAGCTTAAATCTTCTGATATAGATTTTAATGAAAATATAGGTTGGGTTAGAGAGGGTAAGGGGAAAAAAGATAGGATGTTTATTATCTCAAAAAAACTTTCAAAAAGATTACAACATTTTATTAAAAAAAATAATTTGGATTATTTATTTTCAAAAAATAAACCTTTAACAACTAGGAATATTCAAAAAATTGTTCAAAAAGCTTGTTTAAAATCAGGAATAAACAAAGAAGCACATCCACATACTCTAAGACATAGTTTTGCAACTCATTTATTAGATGCAGGTGTAGACATAAGGAAAATACAATTTTTGCTTGGGCATAGCTCGATAGCAACAACACAAATTTACACCCACATCTCCCAAGAACAAGTTAAATCAATAAAAAATCCATTAGACGATTTATGACAGGATAATAACTCAATGCTTGTTTGCGAACTTCAAAACTTCCATGCCCCCTTTAAATGTTAGGGCAACGTCTTTTAATGTTTTTAATCTCAATAATCTTCTCATTATAAAACTTGGTCGAATATAAAATTCTCTATAAGCTTTTTTCTGCATCTCGCTCATTAGCTCAGGTGTTACGTTACCATGAATAAATGCTCCGGTAGAATAAGCAGTATAACCTTTCCATCCAACATCTAAGAACTTTCCATCTCTTTGTATAATCTCCCAGTACTCTGTTTTTGGCATAGGAATACATATATGAAAAGTTGCAGTATCTAAAGGAATGCTTTTAGCGAATCTAATAGTGTCCTCCATTGTTTTTCGATTTTCTCCCAAATTTCCAAAAATAAATAACCCTCTTGTTTCAATACCTACCTTTCTACACCATATAGCTGCATTTTTAATATCCTGCAAGGTCTCAGCTTTTTTCATTTTATTAAGAATTTCCTGATTGCCTGATTCTATTCCTAATGATAGCATGTAACATCCTGCATGTCTCATTTTTTTTAACATTGGTAAAGTAAGTTTATCACATCTAACTCCATTAGCAACTTTCCATATAATTTTTTTGTTTAAACCTTTTTTTATCATCAGCTCACAGAATTCAAAAACCCTATCTGCATAATACGTAAAATTATCATCCTGGAAGTCAATTTCTTTAACTCCATATTCTTTAACAAGGTATTCTACTTCTGCTACAATATTTGCTGCACTCCTAATTCTTAATTTTCTTCCTGAAGTGATGAAGTCTGCGCAAAATGTACATTTATAAGGACATCCTCGTCCTGTTACAATATAGTCAATAGGATACTGTCTTGCTTCAAAACTGAAATATTTCTCCATTGGAAGCAAATCTCTCGCTGGGAATGGCAATGAATCAAGGTCATCAATAAAAGTAGAATCTAGGTTATGAATAATTTTTCCACTTTTATCTCTATATGAAACTCCTCTTATCTCGCTATAAGATTTTTCATTTAAAAGTTCTACAATTGTTTCTTCCCCCTCTCTTCTAACAACTAAGTCTATTCGCGGATAATCTCTTAACACTTCTCCAGGCATTGAACTTGCATGAATTCCTCCTAAAATAACTTTAACATTAGCTGGACATAATTTAGCTAATTTCTCAACTTCATCCATCATACTAGAACTCGCAGACATTGCAACAAAATCCGGATTAAAATCATTAATTTCTTTTTTTATTTGTTCATGACTAAGACCAAGAGCATTTGCCTCAATAATTTTAACAGGAAATCCATGTTGGCGTGCGATAGCAGCTATATACGCTAATCCAAGAGGAGGATAAATAGGAGTAGCAGTTTGACTACCTGCATAAGAATAAACACTTCTATAATTTGGCTGAATTAACAACAGTTTTTTCATGTTTTTAGAAATTAACAATTGTTTATATATTTTTTGATATTTTAATCATCATCTCTTTACTTTTTAATTAACCATGCATTTAAAATTAATACGTTTCTATAATAAAAACATTTTTAATACATATTCTATTGAGCATACCCATGGGAAAATACACCTTATATGGAGATAAGGTAGACAAATACATAGAAGATCATTACCTAAATAAAATTAAAAGTAGTTTTATAAAAGATTGTAATCCTATTGCTATTATTTTATTTGGTGGATTTGGAAAGGGAGAGGGAAGTATACAGCTTATTAACAATAAACCTGTTCCTTATAATGATTTTGACTTTTATGTTGTTACAGAAAAAAAATTAGCAGATGAAGAGTTGAATAAAATTTCAATGAACGCCTCTCATGCTATTAATATGGGAGGATTAGAAATAGCTTATTCTCCTGAACAAGGATATGATAGCAAGAAGTTTTTTCATGTTGATGTTAGATGTATTCCATTTAATAAATTAAATAAATTAATGAAAACGCAAAGATATTACGAATTAAAATATGGAAGCAAAGTTATTTATGGGGATAAATCTGTTCTGGATAAAATACCTGAGATTAATCCTTCAGATATTCCAGTTTCTGAAGGTTTAAGAAATTTATTTAACAAATTACACACAATGTTGCTTGGAGTAAGAGAAGAATATAATGAAGATCAAAAAAATATAAAAATTTTCTGGAGTTATAAATGCTATTTATCTATTTGCGAAGCTTTATTAATATTGAATAATAAATTTGCTCCTACTTCTTTAGAAAGAATGAAAATATTTTCAAAAATTTACAGGGAGAGTTTTTTTGATCTATATAAAAAAATACCTAACTTATCTAAGAAAATTGAACTTGCGACAAATTTTAAATTAAAGTTAGATTTTTATATTAATCACGAAAAATTATGGAGCGTGGCTTTAAAAGATATAATAACTGTTTTCGAATATTTTTTAAGCAAAATTGCTAATAGTGAAGTTGAAGAAGCTTTATTAAAAAAACTTCCTTATACTTATTTTAAGCCTTATTTAAAAGAAAGACTTGGATTTAATTTTTATCCAGCACAATATCTTCTTAATATTGGATATTACAAACAATTAAAGGAGAAAGATAATCCTTTTATAAGTCCTTTATTAAACTGGAAAGATGTTGGATTAAAAATAATTCTTCCTATTTATTATTTATTAAAATTCAAATTAGAAAACAACGAGAAATATTTAGAAGAAACTTATAATATATTAGAGAAAATAATTAAAATAGAAAATAAAGATTTCTGGTATTTAAGAGAAAGAGCATTAAAGGCTTTTGGCTTGTATTATCAACAGAGGTTGTTGTGATAAATGAAAATATTACAACAGATAATTACAACAAATTTTTTAAATACATCTAATCATACTTTTTAATGAAACACGTATTATTTTTTATAATATCGGTAATTGTGCTTATGATTAATTCAGGCACTGCCACTGAATTAACGAATTTGACAAATACAAACGAAATTAGTATAGGAATTTATATACTTAATATAGGCAAATTTGATATTTCCACAGGATCGTACACAGTTGATTTTTATATGTCTTTAAAATGTTCAAAGAATTGCAAAAATCAAGATTTTGAATTTGTTAATGGAAGAGCGGCGAGTACCGAAAAAATAATAGATAAGGATAATGAAACCTTCTATAGAATCCAAGCCGCATTATCCAGTCCGATTGATCTTAAGAGATTTCCTTTTGATAGCCAAAGTCTTAATATCCTAATTGAAGATAAAAAATATACAATAAATGATGTAGTTTATTTATCAAATTTAGATGAAACTGGACTTGATTCTTCAATAGCGTTTGCAGGGTGGTATATTGAAGAATGGAATGTTTCTATTGATGAACATTATTATCCAGTTTATAACGAGACTTATTCGCAATACAGGTTTTCAATCCCAATTTCAAGGATTACAATTAATTCGATAATCAAGACATTTCTTCCAATTGCCTTCATAATCTTAGTTATGCTATCAAGTTTCGTATTAGATCCTGATAAAATTACAACACGATTAGCAATGGTTGGTTCTGCGCTAGTCGCTTCAGTTATGTTCCATGTTTCTCTTGCAAATCAAATTCCACCAGTAAGCTATTTAACCTTCGCAGATAAATTCATGATATTATCTTACTTTGTTATTCTACTAAGTTTTGTATTCAATGTTATGTTATTAGAATTACATGAAAGAAAAAAAGACGACATTGTAAAAAAAATTCACCACCTAACTGAATTTACAATGTTTATTATAGTTCCGCTTTTATATGTAGTTTTGTTTTTGTTGGCTCTGTAAATTCCTCATTTATTTTCCTTATCAAAATTTGTATCCCAACTTTTCATGATTTCTGTTAATTGTTCAACTGACATTGTTTTTAACAAATCGAAATAATCTTTAATAGCACGATGCCGTCAAAGTATTTATATGTCTTAGTTAATACAACCTTTGAATTCCAGTTATATCCCCTGTATTGAGATCTCTTTTCTTTGTTTCGCCATAATCAGCAAACGCATACATTGTTTCTTCAGTACAACTATTATCTGGATGTCCCATTCCTGTTGAATGACCTATTTCATGCGTCGCTATATTCTCAAAATCCATTTTATCAATTTCTCCTGTTGATGACCAATCAAAATCAACCTGATCAAATATCATATCCCATTCAACTAATTCTCTCTGGCTTGGAGGCCCTCTAAAAATCCCCCAGACAATTGTTACTGCTATTGCTCCAGAATCAGATATATCTGCAAAATATACTTCATTTAGTCCATCAGGAGAAGAAGTATCTGCGCTTAGAAAATCAGAGGTTATACTTCCATCACCAAGTATTTCAACTCCTGCTTCATTTTCCCATTTTTGAATATCCGTAATTAAATTATTAAAAATAAAATCCTGCGTTAATTCTTCTGAATTATTAGTATTTACTATCCATGGCTCTATAGTTTTCCATTTTGCTCCACTAGCAAGAAAGCTGAAACAACTTCCTCCAGTTCCAGAATCTCCTCCTTTTGTGTGGCTTTCTCTATGGTGATATAATAGATATCCCTCAACTTTTCTTCCATCTTTATCCACTGAACTACCTAAACTGAAGATTCCAGGAGCAATTTCTACAACATGTTCTGGAACAATTACATCTGCTCCTCCTTTAGAAACAGCAGCAACAAAATTCGGTTTTAAAGCAATAATCAAGGATAAAGCAACTATTCCTATCGCAAAAATTAAAAGGATTTTTTTCATCTTTTCACGAACAAAAAAGATTATATAAAGATTATTGTAGTAAAACTTAACAATAGATAATTATTTAAATTAACAAATTTTTTATATATCAAAATAATATAAAAGAGTGGAAAATGAAAGTACTTTTAATAGCGCCAAATTATCTGAAAGTGTATAGTTATGTTTCTGAAGAAGCTACTATGATTCTCCCTCCTTTAGGATTAGCTTATATTGCTTCTTATTTAAGAGCTAATGGTATTGATATTCAAGTTTTAGATTTGGCTGCTCTCCGTTCTAATGAAGAAATGGAAAAGAATTTGATTAAAAATAGCAAGGCAGATTTAGTTGCAATGGCAGCGACAACTAACACTGTTATGGAAGCATACCACTTAGCAAAAATTACTAAAGAAGTATTACCAAAAGCTAAAACTGCTGTTGGTGGTCCTCATCCAACAATGGAGCCGATTAGGACTTTAAAAGAATGTGAAGATATTGATTATTGCATTATTAGTGAAGCTGAAGATATCATGCTTGAATTATCAAGAGCTTTAGAAAATAATTATTCTGTTAAAACTATTTTAGGAATTTCTTATCGAGATGAATTTGGAGTAATTAAAGTTACTCCTACACGACCTTTAATACAGGACTTAGATAAATTACCTTTTCCAGCAAGGGATTTACTTCCCTTAAATAAATATTGGACTCCTGGAGTAAGGAGATACCCTTTTATGACATTAATGAGTAGCCGCGGCTGCCCTTATAGCTGTACATTTTGCAGTAATTTCAGAACGCAAGGTAAACAATTTAGATTTAGAAGTCCTGAAAATGTTCTAGCTGAAATTGACGAGTTAGTAAATAAGTATGGCGTAAAAGAAATTAATATTATTGATGATAATTTTACTTTCATGCCCCAAAGAGTAAAGGAGATATGTGATTTATTAATTCAAAGAAATTATGATTTAATTCTTAAAACAGGAAATGGAATAAGATCTGATAGAGTTACCTTGCCTATGTTAAAACACATGAAAAAAGCAGGTTTTTATTTAGTTGCATTTGGAATAGAATCTGGTAATCCTGAAATATTGAAAAAAATGAGGAAAGGCGAAACAAAAGAGCAAATTAAACAATCTGTGAAATGGGCAAAACAAGCTGGATTAATCACTGAAGGGTTTTTTATGTTTGGTAACGAAGGTGAAGGAAGAGAACAAATGCTTCAAACAATAGAATTTGCTAAAGAACTTGATTTGAACATAGCTCAATTCCAAGTATATACCCCTGTTCCTGGAAGTCCCTATTATGAAAAAATTGCAAAAGAAGGAAAAGTCTTTTCTCAAAAATGGGAAGATTTCAATGCATTTAATGAACCATTATTTGAATATGGAGAAAGTAAGTATGATTTGATGTTGGAAATGCAGCAACGAGCCTATAGAGAATATTATTTTAGACCTCGAATTATTGTTAAAAAATTAATGGAAGTAAGAAATCTAAAACAATTTAATGCGTTTGTAAAAGCTGGAATGGCAGTTGCGAAAATGAGTATGGGGAAGGCGACGTAGTCGCCTTAGATGAAGATGGAAAACTTATTATGAACATAATAACAAAATTAAAGAAATGGTGAAGGCTAATGCTTCTAAGATAGAACTTAAAGACCAGATTTCTGAATTGAATTATGTACATATAAATTTAATAAATTTTAATGAACAGCCGATTTCTTTAGGACCAATTCCAGGTAATTTAAAAATTAGAGCACAACCTCTTGGTTCAGATGCTAATGGTTTTTTCCATCAGGATGGTAGGATAGATAATTGTCATAGAACTCTTCATCAACATTCTGGTGGATTAGTATATCCCATACAAGGTAATTCGTTAAGTACACTAAACCATAATACTTCCCTCCTTATCAAAATAATTTGAAATTTTTTCTATTGCTTCTCTAACTGTTTGAAAATTACTATTTTGTAAAACATCCTTAGCTAAAAAAGAAAAAACTCTTTCAATCTTGTTCAAGAAACTTGCATTGCTTGGCAAGTATTCAAGATGTAATCTTGGATGAAAATAATTCCACACTTTTATTGAATAAGATTTATGCGCACTCCAATTATCAACAATAACATAAATTTCTTTGTCAGGATATTCTATCAATAATTTTTCAAGACATTCTATAACAATAAAAGAATTTTTCCAATCATAAAACCAATAATGAACTTTTCCATTTTTTACGTTTAATCCCGCAGGCATTTCAAGAAGGCCTTTCACTTTTTGTTTTGAAGGATAAAATACTTTCTTCTCTTTTGTATAAACACTTCCAGAGTTTTCTTTTATTGCTATCTTGGCTTTTTCATCAAAGCTAATCACTACATCATTTGGATTATTATTAGAGTAAAGCTCTCTCAATCTCAAATATTTCTCAAAAATTTTTTATCATTGCTATACATCTTGCTTCTCTTTGTCTTATATTTTATTTCTTCTTTTTTTATTATTCTCCAAATTTGCGAAGGACTTATTTTAATATTATTTTGCTTCGCAAATTTGGCTAATTTATTCTGACTCCAATTATTAAAATGCAATCCTAGTTTAGATGGTTCAGTGTTCAAGAAAGAGATTATTTTTGTTCTTTCTTCCTGCATTATTCTTCTTGGTCTTCCAGTATTTTTCTTTCTGTTAAAAACAGAAAGCCCATTCTTATTAAACGAGTTTATAATCTCTCCAACTTTTTTCTTATCTGTTTTTAGTTTCTCGCATATTTGTCTTACACTATGACCTTGAGAAGAAAGCTGAATTATCCTCGCTCTATCTTTGACAAAGCTACCGCTATGTCGCAATGATTTCTTTACAAAAACTCTTTCCTCTCGATTTAATTCTCTTGTTTTTAATGTGGGTTTCTTTCCCACATTAAAGTTTTTCTTTCTTTTCTGAACAGGTTCTACTGCTCCCAGATACTTCCATTTATGTTTTACCTTATTACCCTCAC
>Ga0209541_10004818_pt1 | contig 23801 bp, 19 predicted proteins | sample RifCSPlowO2_01_FD_184027 | JGI IMG/M metagenome (GOLD analysis project Ga0209541, IMG submission 184027) | Groundwater microbial communities from Rifle, Colorado - Rifle CSP2_plank lowO2_0.1 (SPAdes) (version 2) | ecosystem: Environmental > Aquatic > Deep subsurface > Groundwater | place... | reverse complement strand
ATAATTCCCGACCAACACTAATTCATAATTATTCATACCTTCTTCCTGAAATTCCAATTCCATTTGTTCCAGATACGGAATGATAGACTTTCCGCTCCGATAACACAAAACTATCATGGACAATTCCGGCTGATCCCGGGTTTCTTTTTTAGTATACATCTTTTGCATTAGTTAAGATCTAATTGGTTTAATGCCGTCTGATAATCTTTGATGGTTAGGCCAAATCTTTCCAAACTTGGGGCGGTGTCAAAAATTTTTAAATCCTCAAGACCTAAAACATTCTGGGAAGTAAGCGGCAGCTTAAGGCCGACCCTTTCCATTAACAGTAAGAGGTAATAAGTAATGGTCAGGGGAATCGATATAAACAAGGGTTTCTTTCGCATTTTATCCGCTATATAACGATACAAATCTTTCATCACGACTGGAGATGGATGAGCGATCATAAACTTACCGACAATATTTTTTTTAATTCCGACCTCAACTATTCGGCAAAGATCATCAAGGGCTATGGTTTGAATACGCTGTTGGCCGCGGCCGACTAAAGGAACTAAATTATAATTCCTTAAAATAGATGCGATCCTTCCGAAAAGGCCGCCGCCTTCCCCTAAGACCAAGCCCGGCTTTATAATCAGATCTTTTTTAACATCAAACAGGCCTTCACTAAAAAGCTTTTGTTTCCCGTAATACGATCTGGCGGCTGGATGAGCGGCCAGAGTTGAGAAGAAAACAATCTTGATGTTATGCTTCCTCGCCAAAGTAATAATTTTTTTGGCTCCCTCTATGTCTATGTTGATCATGCACTCCCGATCATGCTTACTAACCACCGGCCGATAAGCACAGTGAACTATATAGTCGGCACCTTTAAATCCTCTATCTTGGACATCGGCTAAATCAAAAGGATAATAAACAATTGAGGGGTTGTTACTTTTAGGTAAACTGCGCTGAAAAGCTCTTACTTGAAATCCTAATTTAGAAAAATAAGAAACTAGGGCAGAACCGACAAGACCACTACTGCCTGTAATTATAATGGTCGGCATCATTTGTTTTTAATTTGATAAACGAAAAGATTATTGTCTTCATAGACCTTTGACAAAAATGAGAGCTTTTCAAGATGAAGGTCATTATTTTTTTTATCTTCTACAACAAGGTCAATATTCATATTTTTAAAAACTTGATTGAGGGGTGTCCTGTAGAATGTATCATATCCTAGCACTAATTTATGTAATTCTACATCTGGCAGTTGATGATCCCCAGGCAAATCCCGATAATAAACACCGGATAGCGCGCTCGCGATATAGACCTTATCTTGTGTTAAAATACTCGTAATATTTTTATTACTTATTCCTTTTAAACGATATTGCAGAAAAAGCATATCATGAGTATGTTTTTGACTGGCGCTGTAATTATCCAACACCATGGGAGCGTTATGGTGAGTGTATGCTAAAATCAAATATGAAACTTCGGGATAAGCGAGGTCGAGATCGGGCGTGACCCAGATATTCTTTTTCTGGGGATAAGCGTCGTCAAGAAAAGCAAATAGCGGAACGTACCTCTGATTTTGTTGATAGGCTGGATAATTAGAGGAGTAAGAATTAGTCTGAATGACAATACTGTTGAGAAACAGGATGGATCCAATGGATACCAATGTGACCGTTCTCAATTTTTTATTACTGATAATTTCCCCTATGTAGTATAATCCGAGGAAACTAATAACAATCGCAACGAGCGGTTTGGTCGTAAACCAGTGGTAATGGCTCGGCTGTATCCGAATCCCGGTAATTATCTGCTGGTTAAGAACGACCATCAATGAACCAAAGAGAATAAGAAAAAAATATTTTGTTGATTGATGGATTTTGGGCCATAAAAATATAATCGCCAGAAATCCAACTACAATCCAGATTCCAAAAATCGGAGCATGGGTATAGATTAATCCGATCCGAGTCGTTGTATATGCGTAATCTGCATCTAATTTAGCCCTAAGAAGATTAATAAAAAATGGTAACGCCACAATCCCGTTAATAAACAGTGTGTAGGCAAGATATTTTACTTTTCCCCAATTTCTTTTTGTTAAAAAATGTAGAAAATAGAGACCCAAGACCACAACAATGAAGGTCCAGGTATAAATGTATGAGTATAGTGAAAGGCCCGATAATATTCCTAGCCATATAGCCACTTTTAAAGTTGATTCTGAACTTACCAGACGATAAATGCCCCATAAACTCAAAAATAAGAATACCGAACTTATGAGAGGACTAATTGGCCGAGTATATGGTAAAAAGGTGTCAATATTTGTTCTTAGTGAACTAAGATCCAAGAGATTGGCAGGGGCCAAGAGGTTGAGTCCTAAAATCACAAAAAGGGGTGCAAGCAACGCTACTGTTTTTAAAGAAAACATTTCTAACAGCCAACCGTACAAGATTAAGAAGAGTAACCCAGGACCGACAAATTTCAAAGCCACATTTATTTCTATGGCCCGGGCGTTAAATATTTTAGCGAAAAAAGCCATTATCCTTTGACCCAACTTCGGTGCTAAGTAATAATTCTTTCCTGGATCTGTCGGAAACAGTCCTTTTGAGTAGTCTTCGTAGAGCGCCCCATTAACTTCGCCGACATAAAAATATTCGGCATCAGTGCCAAACATCTGAATACCTCTATAATTATGATCTTTTAACACATAGAGCTGTGGAGCAACAGAAACAAGACCAACAAGTATGGCTAAGATTACCGCCACCTTATGTGATTTAATTATTTCTATGATTCGCATCGGATAATATAAACTTTTTGATGATTTGGGCACGATTAAGCCACGAGTATTGCTGTGCCTTATTTAGGCTACTAACCGAAAGTCTTTTGGCAAGTTCTGGGTCTGATATTACTTTATCTATCTGGTTTGCAAGATCATGAGCATCCCCGGGTTTAAAAAATACAGTTTCCGATGAACTTATTATTTCTCTCAACCCCAGCAGGTCGGAAGATATGATTACTTTGCCCGCGGCCATGTATTCAAACAGCTTTATCGGCGAAGTGGTCAGAGCATGCTGATTTGAATCTAATGGGATAACAACAATATCCATGGCCCGAAGATACTTCGGGATTAGAGTATGGGCCACTTGACCTGTAAATATAATTTGTTTATCTAGCCCTAATTTTCTGACCTTTTCTTTAAAATGCTCTACCTGATTATTTGGGCCACCGACAATATAAAGAAGGGTCTCTTTATGTCTCATAGTATTAACGGCTTCAATAAGTAGCCCAACTCCTTTATCCATGCCCACAGTTTCCAGTCGACCGGTATAGCCCAGTATTGTGCCTGTTGGTATCCCTAGTTTTTTACGAGCATCTTCCCTAGATTCCGGTATATCAAAATAAACCAAATCAACGCCGTTGGGTGCAATAAGAATTTTAGATTCCAGAAATGTATAATGATTCAATAAAAGTTCTTTTGTTCCCTTGGAATTTACGATTATTTTTTTAGATTTATTGAAAATAAATTGGATAAACCACCTAGGTTTTTTGAAACGGTAATCGTGAATCTCGGCGACTGGATGCATTCCAAAAAACGACAAGAAAAAAAGTGCCCAATAATCTCTGGCGTAAAAAATTACCCCTTGACCTTGATAGCGACGGGCCCGTAGAACTAAAATGAAAGCGGACAATAATGTTTGGATATAATAATAGACGACTCTTCCGGATATCCAAGATATATCAAGACCGACGGCTCTATGGTACACAAAATTTTTCTTTAAGCTATAAAAAGAAAAGATGTCTTCTTTTATAAAGTTCCGGCGGTAAGACGAAAGAAGCGTGACTTGGTTTCCATCTTCAGCGAATGCCTCACACATTTTAACTATTTGAAGCCCATGAGCTTTTTCTGTCGGCAAACGACCGTTAAAAATATATATGATTTCCATTGCGATTATAGAGATTTCAGAAACCGTTCCAGTCTTTCAGCTACGACTTTATGGCTGTATTCTCTGATAACATGCTCGCGGCCTTGCCTCCCAAATTCCGCTCTTACCTCTGGATGTTGAGCTAAGTATATCATTGCTTCAGATAACGCTTGAATATTTTTTGGTTCAACTAAAATGCCTGTTTTTTGATTAATTATTGATTCTGGTATACCCCCTATATTAGTGGCAATAACCGGAAGACCGCTTGAAGATGCTTGGAGCAGAGTGGAGCCCATTTGTTCTTCCCATCCTTTATATGGTTCAGATGGGTGAACTAGCACATCAACCGAAGAGAAGATACCGGCCAATTCATTATTTGGCAACCATTCAATAAAAGTGACTTTATCTGTGATTCCTAATTCATTAACTAGATCTTTTGCTTGGGACCAAAGTTTCCCAATACCAATCATCACTAAATGCGCGGTAGGTATATCATTTAGAGTTTCCCTAAAGGCATTGATGGTTGTAAACACGCCCTTGCGCTCATCAAACACTGCCGCAAACAAAAAGATGAACTTGCCCTCTAGGCCAAATTTTTGCCTAAAATCACTTGCCATACCAGGCCTAAATACGTCTACGTCTACGCCAGTTTGAGGTATTACCGCGACTTTGATTTTATTATCAAGATATGGCTTTAAAACCTCGTAGACCTGGTGAGTACCGCAGAGAGCACCGGCGCTTAATTTAATATTTTGTCTCAATAGCCAATTAGTAACTTTTAATTTGGCACCACTTAAGCGCTTATCATAATTTATGTTTTGGAATGTTAAAAAAACATGTTTCAAGCCCATTTTTTTAGCCAGACGACTATACAGATAAGTACTTAATAAATTAGGCTCGCCAGAACTCAATAACACATCTCCTTTATGCGCAAGTTTTCTAAGGATACTGCCCGTAAAAGGCATCCAGCCCTTAAGCATTCCTCTGATAATTGGGTAGTGAGAGTGATAAAAGGGTACCCAAGTTTTTATTATCTTAAATTCTTTTTTTTCAGAGGGAACAACTTTAATTTTACCCCCCTTGGCTTTCCAAATTTTAGGTAAGATGAAAACAAGTTGATTTTTATTATCAAAAAATTCAAACATTCTAAAAAATCTCTCGTAGGCGTATATATATGAGTTAACAAAAATCTTCATTTTAATTTTTTTATTAACCACTGCAGTTTTTTCTTCAAGGGTCGGCCCCAATTACCCCGGCCTTTCATCTCTATTACTCTGTAATGATCAAATGGGTCTTTTATTAATTTTGCGATGTCATGGACTAAGTTTGCAACAGGATACCAACCGATGTCTATGAGCCAAGGTAGATATTTACGTCTCGTAATCCCGCAAGGCCTAATGGTAATCGCCTTTAATCCTTCGGCGACATACCTTTCAACAATTTTTTCGGCTTGGGCTTTACTCCGGCCGTATGGACTATCATTATGCATATCGGCTGAACTTATGTTTATCAGTTTACAGCCATACTTGAGAGACAACCGGGCGACTTTTTCCGTTCCCTGAACATTGACTTCGTATATTTCTTCAGGGGTATGTTTTGAACGTTTGGCCACTAAATGAATAACGATATCTTGATTCTTGAAGTATTGTTCAATATCATCTTCTAATCTCTTGGGAAGTTCTGTTATTTCGTGACCAGCTAAATGCCTAACAAGATAACTCCCAATAAATCCTTTACTGCCTGTAATAAGTATCCGCATGATCTATTTTAAATCAATTTTTCATTCCAGGTTTTTGGAATTTTCACATGAGTAAGCTCAAGAGATTTTAGGTATACAAAAGGTTGGCGCCCAAATGTTCTAGCCCAAGCAACCATTTGATGGACACCTTTTTGTAAATCAGTTTCTGATTTAATCCCCAACAAATTTTGCGCTAATTGGTGGCTACTGTAAGCGTATCTGACTTCTTGGGGCCGGTCAGATATATATGTTGGTTTAAATTTTTTAGGAAAATTTTTAGTGCCAAAAAAATCTTCTAAAACAACATCCGATAACTTTTTTAAAGTTATCGGATTATCAGAACCAATATTAATTACTTGGCCGTTACATTTAGAATTAAAAGCTGCTTTAACCATAACCGGAGCAACGTCGTCAATGTAGGAAAATGCTCTTTTACTAGAACCATCTCCGTAGATATAAAAATTCTTGCCATGTAAAAGGCGGTTAATAAAAATACCCACGACATTTCGGTATGGGTCCGATAAGTTCTGTCTGGGACCATAGACATTGTGGGGCCGGACAATCACGTATTTAAAACCGTAGACCTTGCTCATGACTTTTGTTTCCTGTTCCATGGCAGTTTTGGCGATGCCATATATATCTTCCGGTTGGGGAACCATGCCCTCATGAAAAGGTGTTTGCTGAGCGCCATATACACTCATGGAGCTGGTCAGAATCATTTTCTTTAGGCCATGCTTAATGGCTGGCACTAGCAAATTAGTGTAGAGGACAATGTTCCTATCTATAGCGCTGAATGGTGTAAACTGACTTCGGCCTTCGGTCGCATCCGCCGCCAAATGGAAAATTATATCTGGCTTGAGCTTGGCGATATAGGCCGCAGTTTTATCACGATCGCGCAGATCCAGCTTGGTAAAACGTTTCTTGTCTGAAACATTACGCATAAAACCACCGGATAGATCATCCACCCCATAGACCTCGTAACCTTTAGCTTTTAAAATATCATAGACGTGGCTACCAATAAAGCCAGCCGAGCCAGTCACAAGAATTTTGGCCTTTCTTTTTTTCATGTAATTTCTCTTATTATCTTGGTTAATTCTTTGCCTAACACTTTAGGGCTGGCAAATTTAACAAATTTTTGGTGTCCAGACCGGGCCAAAGCATCACCCAGACTCGGATCATTCTTTAATTTCATGATCCCGGCGGCTAATGACTCCGGATTCGCAGATTTTACCAAAAGCAGGTCATGTTCGTCAAACAATTCCCTAATCGCTTCTGTATCGGCTGTAATTACCGGCTTTCTCATAGCCAGGGACTCATAGACCTTATTGGGTATCACTAAACTTGTTTTGGGAGTATCTCCAAAAATACCGAGACACGCATCAGCTTCAATGATCATTCCTTTCAGATCCGAAGGTGTAGCCATATCTTTGAAGATAATATTTTTTAGACCCAATGTTTTGGCTAATGAAATGGCTTCTGGTTTTTCTTGGCCGGCACCAACCAAATTAAAAACTACATCTTCTTTTTCTAAAATTTTGGCCGCTTTAATAATATATTTTACCCCTTGTAGTGGTGCGAAGCCAGCAAAAAATAAAACACTAAAGCTAAAGTGATTTTTCATTTTGCCATCTTCTCCGTTAAGTACCGGATAAAAAATAGAATCGTCGGCGCCAATCCAAATTCTTCTGAATTTATCGCGGGACAGATTAAATTCTTTTACAAAAAAATCAATATGGGCTTGAGTGTCTAGCAATACTATGCTGGCAAGCTTACATGACCACGTATCCAAGAATTTATAGTACTTGGCCCGCCAGCTATTTTTTGCAAAATACCCCCGATCAATAATATATCCTCCGTAGTGAGACATGAAGGCGTCAAATATTATCGGTTTGCGGGTAAGTAATCTGGCTAAAAACATAACCTCCTGACCACAAAAACCAACTATCATTATATCAAATTTCCCTCTTATTTTCAAGTACTTAAAAACCAGTTTCGGATATTTCCAAAATGCCCTGGCCCGTTCACGACATTCAACAATTTCGTGTCCGTTTTCTTTTAGCCCATTTATAAGGACTTTATTACGAGCATAATTTGAATTATACACCCCAAAGTATAGAACCCTCATTTATTTATCATTAACTTAGTTATTTTTCTAATAAGTGTATCAAGATTATGCATTTTTGTGACATATTGCCTTAATTGTCCATCGGCATTTTCTTTAGACATTCTCTCAATTTTATCAGCCAGTTCTCTGGCATCATTTTCATTAAACAACAGCTTGGCCGGTAAAAATTCTCTCGCCGCATCATTTGAGCTTAGTACTCTCATCCCACAAGCCATGGCCTCAAGGATTGCTTTGTCAAGACTGCCAGTCTTACTCATGTGGATAAAAATATCGTTTGATTGGTAATAACTTGGAAGATTTAGATTCAGAACTTTGCCAACAAAAATAAAACTGTCTTCCAGCCCTAGATGCGAAATTTTGTTTTTTATTTCTGACTGATACTGAATATCTTTTACTAAGGGCGGTTCTCCGACAATCGTGACTAGAAACTTAACACCCGCATCTTTCAATATCTTGGTGGCATCTATTAAAACACCGTAATTTTTTACCGAAGCGATCCTGCCCACGCTTAGAATCCTTAATTTGTCGTCGTTAATTTTTTTAGTTGGATCCGACTTAAAAAGTTCAGTATCAATGCCATGCCCCGTAACAACAACCTTTTTAGAATGGAGACGAAAACTTTCCGAGGATGCCGTAAACACACCGCTAGCCAACATCTCCGCGATTTTAAGCTTAAAAGTTACACCTTTACTGGTATACCAAAGACAAGCTTTTTTACCTGAAAGTCGCCAGTATAACCCACCCAGAACCATCCAAATAGGGTTCATGTGGACAAACACGACATCATATTCAAGCGTTGTAATCGCTCGGTAAAAATTAAACAACTGACGCAGTTTAGATTTATTCTTATCTTTGCCTAGACTTATTATGCGGACATTATCGGGCAGATTATAATCATCCTTTTCAAGACACAGAACCGTTACCGATTTAAATTTACTCGCAAATTCTTTAATCCAACCGATAAAGAATCCGAGAAGCTGATCTTTTTGGTCTACTTTTTGGGTGATAATAAGAAGGTTCATATTAAATTTTTAAGGGCACCGGCATAATTCTTAATTGCAGCCATACGTTCAAATTGCGCCATATTTGTCGTAACTTTCGTATTTTTGATTTCTTGAAAGGCCTTAATCGCCTCATCCGCCAACCAGTTCACTATCCTGCCATTATTTCTATTTATAACATCCGGAACAATGCCCACGGATGTGGCAATCACTGGCACGCCGCAAGCCAGAGATTCAAGGATGACCCTTGGCCCACCTTCATTATATGACAACATGATTAAAGCCCTAGATTCGTTGATTAATTTAGCCACTTCTGCAGAGTCTTTGGCAAAACCGTGCATTAAGACTTTATGACCTGATTTACAAAACTTCATCAGTGGCCCGTCGCCAACTATTATAATTTTGAGGTCTGACTTTTTAGCAATTTCCAGCAATATGTCTAGCCCTTTATTCTTCTCCAACCGTCCAACAAAAATAAGATCGTATTTCTTAACAACGTCCCTTGGTTTGAATACGTCTAGGTTGATATAAAAAGCGGGGATATACACGAGTTTATTTTTTGGAACACCAGCGCGGACCAAAAAATTAGGCGCTTCTGTTTGGTTAATAACTCTTACCGCTCGGGCGGTTTTAGTATCCCATTTTATAATCAGTTTTGTCAGCCATTTGTATATTGACTCCTTAACTGTGGACGCGCGTGGATAGCCGGGAATATGCATAATTTCAAGCACGTAGGGAACGCATATGCGATTATGGATAATACTCGCGCCTATGCCGTTATAAAAAGGCGGGAATTCTTGAACCGTCATCAGATTAAATTTATAAGTTCGGTGCAGACGAATACATTTCCACACAAAATAGATAGGATGGAGGATTAATGGCAGAGAAGAAATATGAAGATAGACATTCCCAAATAAAACTTTAACCCCTGATTCTTGACCTTTAATTTTTGGACAAATAATATCAATCCGTGCCCAGTACTTATGGAACTCTTCAAGAGTATAATAAAAAGCGCCCTTTTTGCCAGAAGCAAGATTAACCGCACTCCCTAACCCGGTTATCATTAATAGTTTCATTTAGTTAGCAGGGCTACCGTTTCTTTGAACATTTTATCAGCGCTGAAATGTTTGGCTGTTTTCCATCCTTCTTCTGCAAAATGTTCGCACATTTCAGTATTATTCCAAAGGGTGCGGATGGCTTCAACAATATTGAACTCATCATTATATTTAACCATAAATCCATTCTCGCCCTGATGAATCACTTCCCGGTTGCCACCGGAAGCACTGGCAATAATCGGCACGCCAGCCGTCATCGCTTCAAGAATTTGGTGAGAGAAGCCCTCATAGCCACTGTTTAATATTACTAAATCCGAAGCGGCCAGATAATCGGCCACCTCGGAATGACTTTTTTTGCCAACCAAGGCCACCTTCCTATCCAAGCCTAAGTTTTTAACCATTGTTTCTAAAACTTTGCGATCCGGCCCGTCCCCGACGATAACTAAACGAAAAAATGAGTTAATCTCCTGAAGGCGAGTCATGAGTTTGATAAGCATGCGAAACCCCTTCCAAGGCACCATCCGCCCCCAGCTAAAAAGAATATTACCGGTAAGGCCAAGTTTTTTGCGAGCTTCTTCTTTGGAGAGCTCTGAAGCCTTAAAATCAACGCCGTTATAAATGACTTTTATTTTTTCGGCGGGGATACCCCAAGACTCAACGATTCCGGCCAAGTATTCTGAAGGGACAATAATCATCCGTGCCCCTTTGCATATCTGAAATTGCATATAGTGAAGAAATCTTGGCCAACCTCGACGATTTGAATTTTGAAAATCATTAAGCATAAAAGATGTTTTTCCAGTATTGATTGCCCGTTCCCAAGACGAATCACCCACTATTTTGACGGCAAAAACACATCCCACCAAGCGAGCGGCTAGACGGGCAGGAAATCCAGCGCTGACAGCATTTAGGGAAAATATTAATCTAGCATTCCTGGCTTGGACTATAACTTTAAGCAGGTAAATGATATGTTTAATCCCTTTGGGCCATCTTGACCAGACACGGACAACCTTGAAATCAAAATCTTTGTCATGAGCCGAACTCCAGACGGATGAATAAGTGACGACTGTCGTCGGTTCAGTCTTTGACAGTCTGGCCGCCAAAGTTTCAGCATACGAAGCCGGCCCACCGATATCGGGCGGGAAAATTCCCGTAGCAATTAAGATTCCTTTTGTGGCGTTAGCCATGATAAATAGTTGAAAATTGAGAAGCTATCTGTCCCCAGCTGTATTTTTCGCTGACCATCCGGCATCCATTTTCAGACAATCGTTTTCTTAATCCCAAATCATTCAACAAAGTTTTGATTTTATCAGCAATGTCTTTTGGGTCTCCCGCTTGGCAGATTAGACCGGTCTGCCCATCTTTGATAATATCCGGGATACCACCGACCGGCGTACCTATGACGGGTAGTCCCACTGCCATCGCTTCCAAAAAGGCCGTGCCTAGACCTTCCGACAATGATGATCTGACGAATATGTCAGCATTGACCAAATAATGAGGTAATTCCTCGTAAATCACCTGGCCAGCTAGACGAATACTGCCCATCAATCCTAGTTGCCGTATCTGCTTCTCTAGCGCTGATTGTAATGGACCATCACCAACGATAACCATCCTTACTGTCGGGATATCTTTTTTGACCAAAGTAAAGGCATTGATGAGATCAGCAATACCATTCTTTTCCACCAAACGCGAGACAGAGATAATAGTTGGTTCGTCATTAAGTTTGGAATGAGCAGGGAAGAACAAACTAATATCTACGCCATTAGGTATTAGGGTTATAGGTGCTCGTTTATTTATTTTAGAGATGTATTCTTTTAAATAACAACTAATGACGGTGATGGAATCAGCGGAACGAATCATCATATTACGAAATAAATTAAGAAACCATCCTTGCCCTTTAAGATTTTTCCCTTCCTGAATAGTCAGCAAAAATTTAACTCTTGGATGAAACATTTTAAAAAGCCAACCCGCACCGCCAGCTTGGGATGCCTGGTAGGCGTGGATGATTTTGTAACGGAAATTGCGATTCAACGACATCGTTTTAAAAAATGCAGAGATGGGGAAAAAATTTTTAGGCAACAAGAAGTGAGATAAAGTAAACGAATTACCGACCCGATAAATATGGGTGTTACCGATTATTTCTTCTGTCGCCCGTTCGTGGGCGAACCTACCCTGACTGTCCGAACGGCTGGTAATAATATCAAAATCAATATCGGGAAGTCTTTTGGTTATCTCTCTGATGGCAAGTTCGGAACCGCCAATACTTGGCAGATAAGAGGTGGTAAGTATGAGAATTCTTGATTTATTAGTCATTTTATTGTATTATGTTAGCAAAAATGTCCCATAAAATCAACCAAAAGCGGATTTTATTTATTATTACCCAATCTGAGTTTGGTGGCGCTCAGCGATTTTTATTTGAACTAATCAAGGGTATCCAACGTGGACCATACAAGATCCTTCTGGCCATCGGCTGTGACGGCAATGATATTTTTATAAATGAGATAGCTAAACTTGGAATTGACGTCCGCGGCCTATCGCAACTCAAACGAGACCCTCACCCGCTCAGTGATATTGCCGCTGTCTGGCAAGTTAGAAAGCTGGTACGCTCGTGGAAGCCGGACACCGTATTCCTAAACAGCTCCAAAGCCGGTTTTGTGGGTGCGCTGGGCATACATTTAAGTGGGCTAAAACCCCGGGTTATATACCGCATTGGTGGCTGGACATTCAATGACCCATGGCCAGCCTGGAAACGACGCTTGTGGGTCATTCTAGAGCGTTTAAGTGCCTATTGGAAAGACTATATAATCGTTAATAACATTCATGACTTGGAGCAGGCCCGCCAGTTGCGCATTCGGCCGGGCCGAGAAGTATTGCTCATCCATAATGGCATTGACCCCTACAAATTAAGCCTCATCCCAAAAGATACGGCCCGACGAGAGATTTTGTCGTTTATCGTAAAACAAACAGGCCAAACAATTCAACCCAAAAACATCATCGGCACCATCGCCAACTTCTATCCTAGCAAAGGGCTTGTTTACCTCGTCCAAGCGGTAGAGTTGGTGACCGACACGGAAACCATATTTGTCATCATCGGCGATGGCCAAGGCCGAATTAAATTGGAACAAGAAATAGCCACCCGCGGTCTTTCAGATCGCGTCTTCCTGCTGGGCCAAATACCAGGTGCTAGCCAGTATCTAAACGCGTTCAATATATTCGTCCTACCTTCAGTTAAAGAAGGCTTCCCTTGGAGCGTGCTGGAGGCCATGTCGGCTAAATTACCAGTTGTCGCCACTAGCGTCGGAGCGGTGTCTGAAATTATTGAGTCGGGGGTAAATGGCTTTGCCGTTCCCCCCGCCAACTCTAAAGATCTGGCGGAAAAGATAAATCTACTTATCAGCAATGAACACTTGGCTGGTACAATAAGTGTTCAAGCCCACCAGACTGTGGTCCTCAAGTTTTCGCTGGAACAGATGATAAGTCAAATAGAGCGGCTACTGTAAACGTTGTCTCAGTGATTCAATCCTTTGGGTATTAATATCTAACGGCGCTGCTTGCTGAAGTTTTTCTAATATCGCTATGGCCTCGGGAATTTTGTTTTCTGACAAGTAAATGGCGGCAATACTCTCGTAGGTATAATGGAATCTGACATCAGCCGAGATTGCTTTTTGATACCATATTATTGCCTCTTGACTGTCCCCCTGGTCTCGAATTATGTTGCCGATATTATGATATGGCGCCGGCTGGCTCGGATCCACAGCAATCGCCTGTTCATATAAAGACCTGGCCTGGGTATTATCGCCATGGTCAGAATACCAATTGCCCAAGTTATTCAGCACTCTCACATCATCCGGCTCGTAGGTCAAGATATTTTTATAAAAAGATTCCGTATCGCCCCACAAAATATTGCGCCTAATCGTTTGAATGCTTAAGAAGCTAAAATAACCAATCATAATAATAACAACCATGGGCAACAGGGCCGATTTTCTTTTTTGTAGAAAAGAAAGTAACCTATCCAAATAAAACCCGGCAATAATCGCCACGCCGACAATTGAAAAATATAACCAGTGTTCGTAGATACGGGCATTAATAGGAATGATGCCCATCGTTGGAATCAGGGCGGCAAAAAATAATCCCAGACCAAATAACCAAATTGGGAAATTTGAGTTATGTGATTTTTTGTAAAGCCAAAATAACCAACAAATAAGAAAAAGGGCAATCAATGCTCCCAACCAGGCCCAGCCCGTCCACAACGAAAGACTGACAGGAATATCGCGATCCATGTGAAGGCCTGTCGGCCAGATCATAAGCTTTAGGTAAACCAACAAGACATGTAAGAAAGTATAGAGCCGAACAAAAAGATTAGTACTGTAAACATTGGCTTGATTGTAGAAATTAAGGGTATTCTGAAAATTCAAAACGGTTAGGCGTAATAACCCATAAAGGACTGATATCCCTATGTATGGTAATAAAGCGCCCAGAGAGGCTTTAATACGGCCCCAAAGGCCTCCTGGGAGCTCAAACGCAACTAAGGCCAGGCCTAAGTATATAGGGAATAACACAGCCGTTTCTCTGCTTAGAATTGCCAACATGACAGCACCAGCCGTCCACCATCGGCGGCCGTTGAGCCACAACGCAATACCACCAAGTATAAAGAATACCGATAGCGGATCACCGCGGCCAGAAATATATGAGACGGCCTCGGTTTGTAATGGGTGAACCAAGAATATCAAGGCTGTAATGAACGCGGCCCGACGACTTTTAAGCCAACGGCTGATCAGGTAGAAAAGTAGGATAGAATTGCCGAGATGGATAAAGTTACTGACAAGATGATATGAAACTGCCGAAGAACCAGAAACTATGTAATTAAAAATTAAAGTTATAAAAAGCACCGGCCGATAATAATTAGATACCTGGCCGATGCCAGCCAGCGCATCGTGGGTGAACGTGAACTTGATACTGGCCCAATTCAGAACATGGACCGCGGGATTGTTCAGTATCCAATCAGCATCATCCCAAAAAAGCTTGTTGTGTAAATTGAAAATATAAACAAACAACCCAATAAGAATGATGGACAATAGATAACCCAAATTTTCTCTAATAAATTTCATCTTATTAAATAATACCTTATTCTGCCCAAACCAAAAACCGCCCGAAGGCGGTTTTTGGTTTGGCTTAACCAAGCAACCTTATAGATTACTGAGTCAAAGCCTGTGACGAGTTGAGGCCAGTGAGCAAACCATCGCCCATCCAGTCGCTCGTAGTGCCATCAGTGTTATGTGATGGCGCTGACGAATCGGACCAGAGGAAGCTTGGATTTACATCTGAACCCCAGCCATCGTGCGGACTGAATACTGTTGCCTCATTGGCAGTCGCGAAGGTTGAAGCGCTTGGGTTAGCAATCTTCGTCGTGACTGAATGGCCAGCTGACAAGGTACCACCAAGGACACCCTTCAACTCTAGGGTTGACGAGGTGCCAGCATTGATAGTTCTTTCGCTAGCAAACGTGAAGGCGACTGTTCCAGTACCCGCGGCAGCGACATTGAAGTCATGGCTCGCCGTAGCGTAGCCATAACCTGACAAGGCCGAGGTGGAAGCCGTTGAAGTAATATCAACGCCGTTCTCAAACAACTGCCAACCACTTCCGGCAATTGTCGGATTAGCTGTTGCCGTTACCGTGAAGACGACTTTGCGCCAGGTGATAGCACCACCATTCGCCGTTACGTTCGTCTTGAACAGAGTCTGTGTACCAGCCGCCAACACCGCTGAAGGCAAACCAGCATTGGTAAATGTCGGGTAGCCAGCAACGACATAGTTGCTGTTGCCCTGATAAGTAGACGGGCTAACAGTACTTGTCGTGATAGTGCCGGCGTTGTTGCGGTACTTGAGGTGTGACAACTGGACTAAGACCAAGCCACCGGTGTCGGTACCATATGAAGGACCGATGTTGCTAAAGGCGACATCAACGGTGTAGGTCTTGCTTCCGCCAGACAGCGAGATTGGGCGATTCACTCCAAGGAACGATAGCGAGTTGGATACACCCGGATTACCGATATTGGCACTACCGACAACCACTCCGTTTTCCTTGAGATATGCCGTACCCACCGCGTTAGACGATGACGCCAGCGTAGATGATAGCTTGAAGACAGCATCATCCAAGGTGAAGTTATCGTACTGCGGATTTAAGGTGAAGGAATAGACGTTAGCCGTCTGACCGCCGTTGATTACTTTGTTCGCCGGAATGGATCCATTATTTAGGACCAATGAACCGGTTGCGCTAGTAATGGACTGACCAGCCGCATCAGCCGCTGTAGCGGTGGTACTGGAAGCCGCGGTTAAGCCCGAGGCGCCCAAGTTAGACACCATAGTGGCAGTGCCGGTTGAAGAACCGATATCGGCATAAGCATCCACTCTCCAGACCTTTGTCTGCGGAATGGTAAAGTTGACCGAGTAACTATTACTGGCCGTGCCAGAGATAGTTGACTTCGGCGTGGTTGACGACACAAGCGAACCGGCATCGTTATATATCTTCAAGAAGACATTAGTCATATCAGCCGCTTGGAAAGCGCCACTGTTATTCTGGTCAGACACATCAAGGTTGATGGCGCTGACGTTTACATCTTCTGAAGTAGCCGCCGTTAAGTTGTATGAACCGAACTTATACTGTGTCTGCGGAGTGACAATTGATTGGTTCGCATAGCCGGTATATTTGGAGGCCGTGAACGAACCTGTCTTGATGGTCAATGTACTACCAACTGCCGGAGCAGCTTGACTGAAGTAGCCAAGCGATTTCACGCGTTGGACGTTAGACGAACCCAAGATAATCTGGGCAGTGATGGTGTTGTTAGCAACCGCATCCTGCGTGCCCGTGTTGTCGTAGATATCCGCTCGGATATCTACGATACGCGGCGTGCCCGGAGTAACTACGAGCGATGAGCCCAAACTGTATTCAGTATATGCGGTCCCGGCACTGCAAGACGCAGTCGTAGAAACAGAGTCTTCGCAGAGAGATGCCAAAGAACCAATCTGGACGCCATCCGCATAAATAGCTGCGTTGCGCAAAGACATCATATCGGTAATAGCAGAAGTGCCATCTGTTGCCGTGAAACTTGCCCTCAAGGTCTCAAACTTCAACGGTTCACCAAAGGCCTCAAACTTGTAGGACACCAATTTCACACCAGTCGCCGTAGCCACGACATCACCGGATGGTGAATCGGTAGCTTTAGTGATAGTGATTGTGCCGACATTGATTGACTGCTCATAGGTGGCGTTAGGCGCGGAGGCTGGGAATGTGCCTGTCGCTAAAACTGCCTGACCATACTGCGTGTCAACTACTGCGATATCCGGCTTCTGACGAAGCGAGATGGTGAATTTCTTGTTGGAACCGCCAAGGACATCGCCAAGTAATTTAATCTGACGAGTGCCGGCAAGTAATTTCACACCGGAACCAAGGTCAAAGACCAAGTAGCCATTTGCATCCTGGAGCGCAACCGCGGAACCAGCCAACACTCCGTCCACATAGAGACGGAAGTTCTGGAGGTCACCGATAACCACTGAACCGATAACACGAAGCTGGAGTGATTTCAACCAGACATCGTGGTTACCCACAGTGATTGAACTCTGCCACATGTTGTAGTCCTTTTGCGGGTCAAGAGTAACATCAGCGCTGGTACCGGCTGGTGTTGGCGCGCCAACTGCCACCGTTGCAAAGTCGCTCGGGGCGGTCGCGATAGTCATCAAGTTACCCGACAAGCTGACGGTGTTGACGTTCCAGCTTGCGAGCTGAACGCCAACGGTTTGACCGGAAGTGGAAGCAGCGATATCGGATTTAACCGAGATATTCATTGAACCATTTACCACGAACAAACCTGCTGTGTCGCTGAAGGTAATCTTACCTGACGATACAGTCGCGGCATCAGTAAGACGCTTGGTTCCATTATACAGATAGAGATTTGCTAATGTCGTATCTGAAGAAACACCAAGCCGATTTAAGACAACACTGGTAACTGTGCCGCTACCAGTAAAGGTAAAGTGAGCTAAGTCAGCCGAAGCTTGTCCAGCGATAAGGGTGTTAGAAGCCGGGTTGTCAGAAGAAATACCGACTGACAACGGGCCGTAGGTCGGGGTCGGGGTTGAACCAGGGACACGAGAATAAACCGGGACCTGACTCAAGTTGGTGTAGTCAACTGAACTCTTGGCATACCAAGCAGATTCATTGTTGTTGATACAAAAGACCTTCGCAAAGAAGTTTGGGTCTTGTGCAACAGCAGTGTCGCCTGACATGACAACTTTGTGGAAGACACCAGTATCTTCACCGTTGACTTCAACCGCCCAAACCTGCTGATCATTCGTTTCGCAATTGCGGAACAAACCAGAGGTCGGGAAGGCGTCGCGGGTAGTTGCAGTTACATTCTTAACATTCGGAAAGCCACCGAGGTGACCATAGAACGAAAAAATGACCGGGTTCAAGAACAATCTCTTGTAGCCGGGTTGATTCACGATATAGATGTCCGGATCGTTGGAACCGGCAGCGCTGATCGTGTTGCCTTCGGTAAGGCCATAATCAGACGGAGACGCAGCGATGGCACTCATCGGGGCCAAGGCGGCGAATCCTGATAGCGACAAAACTGTCGCTATGGAAGTGAGAGAGGCAATAGTCTTTGAAAGACCTTTGCTGACTCCGATTAATGAATTACTCATTTTGTTTTTTTACTTTTATTTCTGACCTGTGCCGAGATATCTACCGCCGAAGCGGGGATACATCTGCCCAGATACAGAATTTAATTACGACTGAATTTTTTCTTTCATGGAACTCATGAGAACTATTCCATTGGACCTTTCTCGACCCGCCCATATTCGGAAATATTATCAATGATAAGTCCCTTACTAAACTAAAGGGAATGAAAACTATCTTGCTATCAAGTTTATCTTGTCTGTTTGCCTAATTTTTAACGTTCATTCTTGGGCTTTCTGCCTTTATCCACGTTGACTCCGCAAACAAAGGTAGGAAGCTCACCGAAACGAATAAATAACCACAACCGGGTTATTTACGTTTTGACTGTATTAATATGGCATTATTGATGCTTATTTTGGCCTTTTTACTGACTTATTTAAGTGCCTATGCGATCGCATCTATACTATCGCAATGGCCCCTTAAAGTCAATCGGGCTAGGGTTATTATATTCCACCTATTAGCTAAGACAATAGCAAAATGTGGATAAATGGGTAAAGGCCTATGGCCCTACGGTAATCTCATCCTTCATTTTTAGGAAGGTTATATCCCCAATTCCCTTTACCTTTTTAAGGTCTTCTGTCTTTTGAAATGGCCCGTTGGCCTGGCGATAATCAATAATACGCTGGGCATAGACCGGGCCAATGCCGGTGATTTTGTCCAGTTCACTTAAACCGGCGGTATTAATGTTGATAAGGTTTGAAGGAGAAGCGGGCACGACAGGGGCAGGGACAGGAGTAGGAGGAGTAGCAGACGGGATCGGTGATGATACCGGCGTTGTTGGTGTCACCACCGGCGTTGGTGACACCAATTGAATGAAAGCTGTCGCTGTTGGAGATGGTGACACCAAGTTTGTGTCACTAGTGACACGAACTTTAGTTGGTGCCATAGTTGGTGGCACTGCCACCAACGTTGGTGTCACCATCTGTTTGTTGGGATCTTCTTGATTCACTGAAACGCCGACAAATGAAAATAACTTACTGAAAGCCACGGGCTGACTAATAAAAAGAGTTATCAAAAATACAGTCACCAAACCGGCCGTGATGATTTTGTTTGATAACCAATCCACCCCTCTATTTTATCACCCAAGTTGCGCTCCTATCAAGAAGCAAGGTACCGAATGGCGCCGCCATCATCCGAGTGTCTGACAACTAGACCTTGGTTGACCAGCTCTTTTAGATTCCGATGTATTGTCCGATGAGAAATGGCACTGAACTGACTGACGATATCTTTGGTTCTGGCCTGATGGTTGTGTTGAATAAATTTAAGTATCTCTTCCCGAACCTGATTGGCCTTTTTAGTCCTCTCAGGGAAACGGACCGGCAGGGGAATCATTTCTTTTTCTTCTTTGGCTGGTTTAATTTTAGCTAGTTTGGTCGGTTTAATCTTTTGGATAATTGACAGCTTATCTTTTAAAAGTAATTCGCGGCAGGCGAGTAGTTGCAGTTGATCGCCGAGATTAAGATGTTCAAGCTGGGCTAAAAGTTCCAGGAGCGACTCAACCGACTGAAGACGAGAGTCGGCTTGGCCGGAAGCATTGATGAAATTTTTGAGCTTGGTATCAAAAGTCTGAACAAAAAAATTATCGCCAACAGTTTGGCGGAGTTGGACGCAAGCGATGATGATATCGGCATATAGGATGTGGTTGTCTTCCATATTGTGCGACTCTATTCCCTGCTGGTAACAAAAGTTATCCACAGGCGGAACAAACCTTCATACGGGTTATTCTACTGCGAGAAGCTCTACTTCAAAGATAAGCACAGCATTGGGTGGAATCACGCCACCCGCACCTTGAGCACCATACCCCAGCTCTGCTGGAATGGTCAATCGCCTCTTACCGCCGACCTTCATCCCAGCCACACCTTCGTCCCAGCCCTTGATGACCTGGCCCGCCCCTAGAGAAAAATCAAACGACTGTCCTCGGTCAACAGAACTATCAAATTTAGTGCCGTCAGTTAGCCAGCCGGTGTAATGGACACTAGCGATATTACCCGCCTTGGCTATCGCGCCGGTGCCAATAACCAAATCTTCAATTTTTAATCCGTTGGGCCTGGTTTCAGTTTTGGCTACAGTCGGCGATGGGGCTGGGGTTGCTGTCAATGTAACTGATGCAGTCGGCGATGCCGAAACACTATAGATATCAGACGAAGGGCTATTCCCCTTTTTAAAAAAAAGCCAAATACCAACCACCACTACCGCAATTACAATAATGTACATAAATATATTTTTTATCATAATTTTTAGCGCACTGGTGCTGGTTTAACCGGATACAACACTGAATCAATTGAGCGGTCAAAACAAACTCGGCCGGCACTGTGTTGCCAATTGTCCAAATATCCAACTGGATAGCTCGGGGTTCCCTCGCTGGGCTTGTTGAATTCAGCGCAAAGTTGGAATACTTTCATACTCACTAAGCGATACTCGTACACTTGGTTGCTTTGAGGATCAATGGGTGAGGTAAATCCGGAAATTGGGTCGTTCAGCAAAGAAAGATTGGCCGGCAAAGATCCTTTTTGCTGCCAATAATAGACCAACTGATTCTGAATGACACTCAAATCAGAAACTTTTTGTTGATCAAAGCGAATTAAGCGCTGGCTTTGGGGCGAACCGGCCTTGTAGAATCCCGAAACCACGGCCAGTACGACAACACCGATAATAAGGACTCGGAATACATGGCGCGGATAAGAGCGATTCTTAACTTCGTTCAGATAATAGAAGAGGGACGAACCGGCGATAAAGAATACCACTAAAACTTTCAGCACGAATGGCATCGTCAAATCGCCCTGCAGGAAACTATAAATCAAAGTCACCAGGTCCCCGATTACCACTAAGCCGGCGGCAAACACGGTTAGATACATCAACCAACGGCGGATCTTGGCGTCGCGCTTTTCTGGATTGGCCGTAACATCGTTATGCAAAAATAGGGAAACCCAAAAAAACACGGGAAAAGACACAATCAATGTCGCCAATGCTAATCGGATACTGGTGTAATTTACCGAAGCGTATGGCTGAAGAGCGTCAGGGAACCAGATATTGATCAGACCAAAAACCAATGAACCGAAAGCAACGGCCGAGGTAATAAGAGTTATGATTGATAACAAATACAAGAACGTATCGCGCGGTGCATTTTTAATGTTTTCCATATAAATACAGACTAGCACTTAATAAAAAACATGCAACTATTTTCTTTGACATATTTAATTTCAATGGTAGGATAACAAAAGCAACTTTTAAGGGAGGGTAGTTCTTTGTCAATTGAAGATAAGATTAGGGAAGGATTCCGAAGTATTGTCTCAAACCTTAAAGACCGAAAAGCTCGGGTCTTCGCGCAATATACAACCGGTTGGTTCATGGATCTCATCCATCACTTGCCAGTTTTCATGCGCAACAAGAGGAGTTTTTTGGAGTGGTATAAAAAACAGAACCGCTTTCAAAGAGGACTCCTGAAGAACCTGTCCTACTTGGCTGGCGGCATCACTCATGCCCTACCCGACGGCAAGAATTTCCTTACTCTATTCCCTGCTGAGGTTATTTCTGACCTTTTCAAGGAAATGAATGAGGAAGCCACTCCGGAAGAACAGCAAAGAATTGTCCGGGAAACATTGCCGGCAATTCAGGCCGAAATGGTCAGCACGGTGAAAAATAACGTTGACTGGAAGCAATTCTTCAAACAATATGTGGCCGACATCGAGGAAATAGACAAGGCCCTTGATGAAGACCACGAACGAATGCAAAAAACCCGAGAGGGCATCAAGCAACAACGTGCCGCCTGGAAAGCTCGCGGCTGGAGGAGGTACCTGTGATTACAAAGTTAGCGTTCAAACTCGCAAGGGCTATCGCCGACCGAGCTGAACTAACGGCGGAATGGACGACGTTGAAGGTCCAGCAGTACCTGGTGTATCTGGCCAAGACGCTCATCCGATTCGGTTTCGGCTGTACGGTAAGCGCCATTCTGGCCTGGTACACCTACACTCATCGCAGTATGATCGCAGCTGTACTTTCCTTGATTGTCTTGGGAGTGTCGTTCGCGGTTCTGTACGGCGTAGCCAGTCCCCTTTCTCTGGGTCTGGATTGGGCCAGCGAAAAATGGGAAAGAGTAAGGAAAGTATTCTTCGCTTGGGCCGACATAATCATGGCCACAGTCCTGTCCGTCTTTTATGTTATGGCGGACCGCCTCTACGAACTGCCGGGAGCATTCATTGTGTTCTTCGGCATCCTCACTGTCTTTTTTGTGGCCACCATCCTTCCAAAAAGCCCGCTTGTCGCTTTTGCTTATGGGAGAAGAAAGATTGTGGTCATAGTCGCAATCGGTTTTGCGACTATCTATCAGCATGTTCTTACGCCCAATCAAAGAGACGCGATAGATTTTTGGAGAAGCGATACGGTCATGGAAGTTTCATTCCATATGACCGACAAGAATATTCTGGTAGACGACAAAGGCACACCGCTTCGCTTTGATCCGATAGACAGAGATGGTAAGCCGATTGCTCATCATGGCGGATATCTAGATGAGGGCGGTTGGCATATCGTGGTCATGCACGCTGGTGAAAAAGAAGTAAGGTTCCAAGGCCGCATCGCTCACGAACTAAGCGATTCAGAGATTGAACAGATCAGAAAAAGTGAGCGCAAAAAAGCCGAGGATGCCATAAAAGCCGCCGAGGACAACAAGCATAAGGCCGAAAAGGCCGACCGCGACAAACAGGAGATGCAACGCAAGGCGGACAATGATGCTCGGCTAAAAGCTCAGCAAGATGAGCAGATTGCCCGCCAACAAGCGCTGGTGCAACAGGAACAAGAAAGTGAGCGCCAGCGAAGACAGCGGGAAGCTGACGCGGCGGTAGCCGAGACAAACCGGCTACGATATGTGGCGGCCGAACGGGATCGGCGGGAAATTGAAATGCGAAGAGTTGAAAAACTACAGGAGGTGAGCAGGAACATTGCGAAGATGAGAGCCGATGACGAGATTAACAAATCTCCCACGACTTGGCCCCCGGCAGGATTTACGGCCAACGGCGTGCGGCGGTTTGAGACCCAAGAAGAGCTCGTGCTGGTGGATGCAGTCGTCATTAACGCTGACCCGCCAGAGGACGAGAAAAATCTCGTCTATACCTCGCTCAACCATCCATTACAGTACGGCACCTACTTGTACCCCTCTAGTAATCCAAGAGGACCCGCCAGTTGGACAGTGGTTAAGCTAGCACTCGGCAACGTATCTGACGTGAAAGATAAAGAGGATAAGGTCATCAAAGACATTTATTCTCTTGAGC
>Ga0209541_10004817_pt1 | contig 23810 bp, 20 predicted proteins | sample RifCSPlowO2_01_FD_184027 | JGI IMG/M metagenome (GOLD analysis project Ga0209541, IMG submission 184027) | Groundwater microbial communities from Rifle, Colorado - Rifle CSP2_plank lowO2_0.1 (SPAdes) (version 2) | ecosystem: Environmental > Aquatic > Deep subsurface > Groundwater | place... | reverse complement strand
AGATCAATCATATTTTTTATACGCACTCAATCAAAAGCAGCTATCGCGCGCGCTTTTTCCTATTGGAGAACTAACTAAACCGGAAGTGCGGGAATTGGCTAAAAAATTCAGACTGCCGACGGCTGATAAAAAAGACAGCCAGGGGATTTGTTTTGTGGGCGAGGTTCAGTTAAAAAAGTTTTTGAAACAATGGATCAAGCCGCACAAAGGTGGCATTATTACTGTTGACGGTAAAAAAATAGGCGAACACGATGGTGCGGAATATTTTACCATTGGCCAGCGCCACGGGCTCAATGTGGGAGGCGGGATTCCTTATTATGTTGTTTCTAAAAATATTAAGAAAAATATTGTTTATGTCGCGGCCGGTACGACTCATTCGGCGTTATTTAAAGAAGAATTGAAAGTAAAGAACATTAATTGGATATCAGGCAAGGTTCCGAAGTTTCCATTAAGGGTTATGGCGCGCATCCGCTACCGCCAACCGCTTCAATCCTGTCGGATTGTCAAATCCGAAATCCGAAATCCGAAATCCGAAACATTGAAAGTCGTTTTTGGAGATCCGCAGCGGGCCGTCACGCCCGGCCAATCCATCGTATTCTACGACAAAGAAATAATGCTCGGCGGCGGGATTATAATATAAATTTTTGATATTTTGCGCTTTTCGCTTTTAGTTTTTTAGTGTATACTAATACAAATTATTCAAAGATTTAATCGGGATTATGGTTTACGATTTATTGATTATCGGCTCTTCGGCAGCCGGAGCGGCGGCCGGGGTATATGCTGCCCGGAGCCGTCTGAATACTAAAATTATTACGGTAGATACCGGCGGAGAAGTGGCTCTGTCCGGCGAGGTGCATAATTATCTGGGATTTCCCCGGACGAACGGCATTGAGCTTTCGCAAAAATTTAACGAGCATTTGGCCGCCAATAATGTAGTTCCGGAATCAGGCGTGTGGGTGGAAAAGATTGAGAAAAAGGATAATATTTTTTTCGTGAGCGCGAAAAAGGGAGACGAGTCTGTCCAATATCAAGCCAAAGCCGTTTTGGTGTCAACCGGCGTTTATCCGAGAAAATTGGGAGTACCGGGCGAGGAAGAATTCCGCGGTAAAGGCGTGACATATTGCACGACCTGCGACGGGCCGCTCTTTCGCGGAAAAACCACGGTGACAATCGGCGGAGGCAATTCCGCTTTGGAATCAGCGATAATGATGTCGGCGATTGCGAAAAAGGTCTATGTTCTTACGCGCAATCCTGAAATGAAGGGCGAAAAAGTATTGATTGAAAATTTGAAAAATAAACCAAATGCGGAAATTATCGGCAATGCAAAAACAACGCGGATTTTGGGAGAGCAATTTGTGAGCGGAATAGAATATCAATCAATCGCGGATAATTCAATTAAAAAAATTGAAGCGCAGGGCGTTATGGTTCATATCGGTATGACCCCGAACAGTACTATCGTCCCGCCGGAAGTCAAGAAAAATAAATTCAGCGAAATTGAAGTCAATGCCCGCTGCGAAACTTCCGTCCCGGGATTATTTGCGGCCGGCGATGTGACCAATGTGCCCTACAAGCAAATTTCCATAGCCGTGGGACAAGGCACTATCGCGGCGCTGGCGGCGGTGGATTACATTAATCGGTTATAAATTTTAAAATAAACTCAAAACTCAAATCTCAAAAGTTTTGAATTTTGCGTTTTAGTTTTAAGCTTTGAGCTTTACGCTTTGATTTTACGATTATGGCTCGCATCATCTCTATTGTCAATCAAAAAGGCGGAGTGGGGAAAACCACGACCGCCGTCAATTTGTCGGCCGCCTTGGCCAAGACTGGTAAATTCGTGCTGCTTATTGATCTTGATCCGCAGGCCAATGCCACGAGTGGGTTTGGATTTGATCATAAAAATATTGAAAAAGGCGTTTATGAAGCGCTGGTTAACGGAATTTCTTTGAAAGAAGTCATATTGGATTTACCGCAGGAAGGATTGCGTCTCGCGCCCTCCACGATCAATTTGGCCGGAGCGGCCGTGGAATTGGTCAATATGGAGCGGCGGGAATTTCGGCTATCGGACGCGCTTTTGGAAGTAAAACACGGTTATGATTTTATTATTATTGATTCGCCGCCTTCGCTCGGACTTTTGACGGTCAATGGCTTGGCGGCAGCCAGGGAAGTGCTGATTCCGGTCCAGCCAGAATATTTCGCTCTGGAAGGAGTAGGCCAGCTTTTGAATACGATTAAAATCGTTCGGGAAAATCTGAAATCCGATCTTGAGCTTTTGGGCGCGGTCATCACGATGCTTGACAAAAGAAATAGGCTGGGAAAAGAAGTGACCGAGGAGCTTCAAAAGCATTTTCCCGACCGCCTTTTTTCCACAATGATTCCGCGCGCGATAAGGCTCGCCGAAGCGCCGAGCCACGGCAAGACTATTTTTGATTATGATCCGCAGTCTCCGGCCGCCCTTGCCTACGAAGCATTGGCCAAAGAATTAATGGAAAGGACTCTTAATTCTTAGGTTTATTCTCTTTTTGCGTCCCGCACATCCGGAATCTGCCTGATGAGCGAAGTGAGATTTTGAAGTTCATCCAAATCGGCAATGCCCAAAGAAATCGCGATTTTCGCGATTTTGTCTTTTATTTGCACCACATTGATATCTTCAATGTTAATATTTTCCTTAGCTAAAAGGGCGGTGATGTCGTTTAAAAGTCCGACTCGATTTTTACCGCAGATGGAAATGGTGATCGGAGTAATAATTTTCAAATCCGCTCCTCGCCAGCCCAGGCGCAAAATTTGCGAAATATTTTTATTTCGTCTGATATTTTTACAATGATCCTGATGCGCGATTATGCCGCGCGCGGCTCCGGAAATATAGCCGGCCACATTGTCGTTCTCCTGCGGCTTGCAGCATTTCGCTTTGGTGATTAAAAGCTCGTCTGTTTTTTTAGGAATAAAAGCGGGCGTTCTTTTTTTCTTCCGAACTTCTTCCTCAAAAATTTCCGGAAAAAGAGTTTTAATGACAGTGCGCGGATTAATATCGGCCCGTCCCACTCCGACATAAAGGCCGTTAATGTCTTTACAATGGAATTTCTCGCAAACTTTTTGGATTTGCGCCAGCGTCCAGCTGTCCGGCGCCGGCAGCTTTGCCCCCAAAAGCTCAAGCTCCAGAGATTTTTTTCCATGAATTTTGTGCTTGTCTTTTGATTGCGCTTGAAACCACTGGCGGATCGCGTGGCGGGCAATGGTCGTTTTGGTGAAATTTATCCAATCTTGTTTCGGGCCGGCCGGTTTTTTTGACGCCATAATCTCAATGATGTCGCCATTTTTAAGCTTGGTCGTGATAGGCGAGATTTTGTTGTTTATCAATACTCCGGTCATTCGGTGTCCTAAGGCGCTGTGCACCGAATAGGCGAAATCAATGGGGGTGGCGCCTTCGGGGAGATCCAAAACATCGCCTTTCGGCGTGAGCGCAAAGATGCGGTTTTGGAAAAAATCAATTTTCAGATTCTCCCAAAAATCTTCCGGCCCCTTGATTTTATTTTGCCAATCTTCCAATTGTTTGAGCCATAAAAGATGATGGGATTTCAGCTTTGCTCCTTCTTTCGGCTTGTCGGATTCCGCGTACACCCAATGCGCGGCAATGCCGAATTCGGCGTCGCGGTGCATTTCTTCGGTACGGATTTGAATTTCCACCGGCCTTTTTTGCGGGCCGAAAACTGTACTGTGCAAAGACCGGTAGCCGTTGGGCTTCGGAGTGGCGAGATAATCTTTGACCAGGCCGGTCAAGGGGCGGTAATGCTGATGAATGCTCCCCATAGCGGCGTAAATATCGCCCACCTTCGGCACGATTATGCGAATGGCGAGCAGATCGTAAATTTTGTTCAAATCATTGCCGTATTCCGGTTTGTTCAACTTCTTCCACAAGCTCCACATATGTTTAATCCGTCCGTGGATATTGACCGGCGGAATATGATCGTGCGCCAGGATTTTTTTAATGATTTTTTCAAAACTTTTCAATTCTATTTTTCTTTCCGAAAGAATCGCGGATAATTTTTTCCGCAAGTTTGAAAATTCCTCCGGCTGGATTATCGGAAACGCCAGATCTTCCAATTCGCCTTTGATTTGCCCCATGCCGAGCCGGTGCGCGATCGGCGCGTATATTTCCAGAGTTTCCAAAGCAATCCGTTTTTGTTTTTCTTTGGGTATGAATTGCAGGGTCTTCATATTATGGAGACGGTCCGCCAATTTTATGAGAATTACGCGAATGTCTTTGGCTGTGGCGAAAAACATTTTGCGCAAATTTTCAATGTACAGCGCTTGCGCTCCCGTGGCTGTTTCTTCCGCGTGTTTGGGGTAACGGATTTTTCCAAGCTTGGTCACTCCTTCCACCAAAAAAGCAATTTCTTTTCCGAATTCTTTTTCAATCTGCTCCAGCGTGATCGCCGTATCTTCCGGCACATCGTGAAGGAGTCCGGCGGAAATCGTGGCCGTATCCGCGCCAAATTCGGCCAAGGTGATGGCAGTTGCGATGGTATGATTTATATACGGTTCTCCGGAATGCCTTTTTTGCCCGCTATGCGCCGCCTCGGCAATTTTGTACGCGCGGCTGATCAATTCCAAATCATACTTCTTGCGGTTCTTTTCCAGAATCTCCGCCAATGTTTTATATGAATTATTTGCCATAATTTCATTGTTAGGATTCTTCCAATCATACCAAAAATACCGGCAAAAATCAATTTGCTTATCTTCTCATATTTTGATATAGTTTAGATGAAAAAATACGCCAGCACTCGGCGTTTAAGTAAGGTTAATTTTATGGCAAGAATAAAAGATATTCCAAAATTTGATCGCCCTAGAGAGAAGTTTCTGGAAAAAGGGTCCGACGCGCTAACTGACAGCGAACTTTTGGCGATTTTACTCGGAAGCGGCATTAAAGGGACGAATGTTAAAATGCTAGCCCAAAAGATTCTCAGGAAGTTCGGCAATAATCTTTTAAACGCAACAGTTAGCGATTTGATGCAAATTTCAGGAATAGGACAAGCAAAAGCACTGCAGATCGCATCCGTATTTGCATTGGCGGGCCGGGTGTACGACAAGCAAAACGCGCCAGACAATCTAGTATTATCGGCGCAAGATGCCATTTTGCTTGTTTCAGATTTGAAAGATAAAAAACAAGAACATTTGGTCTGCCTTTATTTAAATGCGCGCAATGCTTTGTTGAAAAAAGAAACAATCTCAATCGGAACATTGGACAAAAGTATTATTCACCCGCGAGAAATTTTTGCTCCGGGATTGGAAATGCGCGCCGCAGCCGTGATTCTTGTTCACAACCATCCCTCTGGTGATCCAAGCCCAAGCGAACAGGATAAGCAGGTGGCTAAAAGAATAATCGAGGCGGGACAATTAATGGGTATTAATGTTGTTGATTTTTTAATTGTGGCAAAAAATGGAATTTACAGCGCGCTGGGCGAAACGCGTAATACAAAATTAACCAATACGGAGTATGTCGCGGAAGGAGTAATGGCATCCTTGTTTGATTTATTAGTTGACGAAAATCAAGTTTCTACTTATAAAAAACACTCGAATTTCAATATTGACTCCGCGACTCAAAAAGTGGAAAAGAGTGTATTTCGATTATCAAAAAAACAACATCCATTTGCGAATCAAATTATTTGTGGCAATGCGATTGATGTAATGAAAAAAATTCCGACTAATTCGGTGCATTTAGTGATTACTTCGCCGCCTTATAATTTAAAAAATTCCACAGGAAATGGAATGAAAGATGGCCGTGGTGGAAAGTGGGCAAACGCCGCTTTACAAAAAGGTTATTCTCACCACAATGACAATATGCCTCACGATAAATATGTGAAGTGGCAAAGAGATTGTCTTGCGGAAATGTTTCGGATTATTCCCGATGATGGCGCAATTTTTTATAATCACAAGTGGCGCGTACAAGGTGGCGTACTGCAAGACCGTCAAGATATTGTGGATGGGTTTCCTGTCCGTCAAGTTATAATTTGGAGAAGAAAAGGGGGGTTTAATTTTAACGCTGGTTATTTTGTACCGACCTATGAAGTTATTTATCTTATTGCAAAACCTAATTTCAAACTTGTGCCGAAAGCAAATGGACACGGCGATGTTTGGGAGTTTACTCAAGAAATGAACAATGAACACCCCGCAGCGTTTCCTGTTGATCTGATCGACCGTATAGTTTCTTCAACAACAGCAAAAATAATACTTGATCCATTTATGGGTTCAGGTACTACCGCAATTTCCGCTATGAATTTTGGGCGCGAGTATATAGGCATTGATCTTTCTCCTGATTATTGTAAAATGGCAGAAGAAAGAATTAAACATCATAAAAGCAAAATCAAAACTTTTTCATCAAAAACACTATGATAGATCAGCCTTTCACATACACAAAACAAGCTCTTATAGAAAAATTGAAAGAAATCGCCTTGCGTGGTTGGATTCCAAATGCACGACATGGAAATCATGGAGGAATTGGAAATACTCTGGAGGATTTACTCGGTATTGAGGAAAATAATTTACCGATACCAAATGCCGCTGAATGGGAGTTAAAAACACAGCGACTTAATACTTCTTCCTTAACGACACTTTTTCATATTGAACCATCTCCTCGCGCAATCCGTTTTGTGCCACAAATTTTATTACCAAAATATGGTTGGCCGCACCAAGAAGCAGGAAAGAAGTATCCAAAAGGAGAAATGGCTTTTCATCAAACAATACAGGGAAAATCGCCAACCGATCGCGGATTTGGTGTCGTCGTTGATCGTAAAGAACAAAAAGTCTTAATTTATTTTAACTCTTCTGCTGTTGATTCTCGGCATGCAGAATGGCTGAAAACGGTAAAAAAGAATATTGGACTTGATGATCTCAATCCCCAACCATATTGGGGCTTTGACGACTTAAAGCATAAGGCGGGTACAAAATTACTTAACACTTTTTATGTTCAAGCCGAGGTGAAGAAAGAAAAGAAAAAAGAGTTTTACAGATATTCAAAAGTCATGATGTTGCAGAGATTTAATTTTGAAGGATTCTTGAAAGCGATTGAAGAAGGGAAAGTGCTTCCGGATTTTGACGCACGCACTGGACATAATCATGGGACGAAATTCAGAATGAGGCAGAATTGCTTGCCAATGTTGTATAAAAAAGCAGTGGCAATAATATAGGTATCAGTAAACCAGACTTTGTTTCAAAAAGAAAACGACTCAATGCCTCAAGCAAGAAAAAAATTTGAAATTCGCGTATCTTATAACTAAGTTCAGTTTATAGAGTTTCATGAAAAAAATGCCGGATAATCAAATTGCTTTTTATCAATTAAATTTGAAAACAAAGATTTTAAATTATCCGGATTGCCGTTTTTTAACGACACGGGAATAATGCGGGAAAAATTTGAAGAAGCGTTTGAGAAATATTTGCTAAATTAAAAAATAATGTACTGCATATATAACTGCTTGATCGGGGAATGCGTTGCCATAATCGTATCAATATGATACGATAAATATGCATTAATGATACGAATATGAGAAAAATATCCCTCAAACAGCAAAAAATCATAGAAATAATTCTTAAAAATGGAATTGCCCAATCGTCTAAAATTCATAAAGAGCTGACGATGTCGGGAGAAATTATTTCGTTGGTGACTGTTAAAAGAGCATTGTCAGAAATGGTTGATTTAGAGGTAATTTTTAAAATCGGAGCGGGAAGATCCGCCAGTTATGATGTCAGCGTTATCGGTAAAATTTTTACCGATATTGACGCCAAAAAATATTGCGCGATTGAGCCGGATATGCGATATGGTTTAAGTAAGTATAATTTTGAGTTATTCCCCGGTTTTTCGGAAGATATTTTTTCAGATGACGAAACGCGGATTTTAAATAGCGCGACCGCTGAATACGAGCTAAGAATAAAAGATCTGCCGCAAGCGATTCAAAAAAAAGAATTGGAGCGGCTGATTATTGAATTATCGTGGAAATCTTCAAGAATTGAAGGCAATACTTACACGCTTCTTGATACGGAAAAGCTTATTTTGGAAAATAAAGAAGCCGCGGGTCATGATAAAAAAGAGGCGACGATGATATTAAACCATAAAGATGCTTTCACTTACATTCATAAAAACTCAACGCAGTTTAAGTCTCTGACGAAAAAAAATTTGGAAGAATTGCATGCTATTTTAGTCAAAGATTTAAATGTCGGTTTTGGCTTGCGAGAAAAATTAGTCGGTGTTATCGGGTCAAAATATCAGCCGCTGGATAATGTCCACCAGATAAAGGACGCGATTGAAGCTCTTTCTGCTCTAATATCAAAAATGCAAACACCATACGCTAAAGCGCTTATTGCTCTTATTGGCATCAGTTATATTCAGCCGTTTGAAGATGGGAATAAGAGAACGGCTCGTCTTATGGCAAATGCTGTTCTTTTAGCGCACAAACTCGCGCCTCTTTCATATCGCAGCGTTGAGGAAAACGAATTCCGCGAAGCCATGCTCGTGTTTTATGAGATAAATTCCATTATTCCAATGAAAAGAATCTTTATTGAACAGTATAATTTTGCCGCAAGAAATTACGCGGTAAAATAGCAAGAAAATGAATCCCAAATCGCTGGAAAGGCAGCGTTTGTTTATAGTCATGTATTATTTATATGTCCTTCAATGCGCCGATAAGTCGTTGTATGCCGGGATTACCGTTGATTTGGCGAGGCGTTTGAAAGAACATAATCAATCCAAGCTGGGAGCGAAATATACAATGGCGCGCCGGCCGGTGAAGATCGTTTATTCCAAGAAATTCCGCAATCGATCTTTAGCGTCAAAAGCGGAACGCCGAATAAAGAAATTATCCAGAGAGGAGAAAGTAGAATTAATAAAAAACCATGCACTCTCTAATTCCCGCCAGAGGCGGGCAGGCGCGCAAATAGGCTAATAGTTTGATTTTTATAAATAAAATATTATTGTATAATGAAATATAGTAATCTTATGAAAATATCTTGGAAAACTATCGGGCAGATGCCCGAAGAAAATTTGAAAGAAATGCAAAATGAAAAGGTGCGGTTTGTAATGCGCGCGCTTGTGCCGATGCATCCATTTTATCGGAAATTATACGAAGAAAAGGGGATTGATTACCGAAAAATTGACAGCGTGGATGATTTGCAAAAATTGCCATTTAGCTCAAAGCTTGATATTTTGCCGACCGAGGCAGAGCCACGGAGGCCGCGAGATTTTATTTTACAGCCCAATGAAGAATTGATTAAAAAAGTTTATCCTAAGTCGGAGCTTATAAAAATGCTGGCTAAAAAAATAATAGGCAAAAATGTCAAAGAAGAATTGGAATATGAATACAAGCCGGTGCATACGCATTTTACTACCGGCCGCTCCACCAATCAAATACCATTTTTGTACACCCGACATGATTTGGACTTATTGCAAGAAACCGGAAAACGATTATTTGGGGTGGTGGGCGCAAGTAAAGAAGATATCGCGCTCAATGCTTTTCCTTATGCTCCGCATCTGGCTTTTTGGCTGGCTTTTTACGCCATCACGGGATCGGGCGTTTTAGGTTTGCAATCGGGCGGCGGAAAAATATTGGGTACGGAAAAAATTATTACCGCTTTGGAAAAAATGAAAGCCACGATTTTTATCGCTATCCCCGGATACGGATATCATCTCTTGCGCGAAGCCGTCGCTAAAAAGAAAAATTTTCCGTCAATGAAATTATTCGTGGGTGGCGGAGAAAGATTAAGCTCTGGCCTGCGCGCGAAATTAAAAGAATTGCTCGGATCATTGGGCGCTAAAGACGCGCGCATTTTGGCTACATACGCTCTTACCGAAGCCAAGACGGCCTGGGCCCAATGCCATGAAAATTCCGGCTATCATTTGTATCCCGATCTGGAATTCATTGAATTGGCGGACAAGGACGGTAATCGCGTAAAGGACGGAGAAAAAGGAGAAGTGGTTTATACCAATCTGGGCTGGCGCGGCAGTATGGTGATTCGCTACCGCACGGGCGATATTTGCGATGGGATTGAATACGCGCCTTGCCAATACTGCGGCCGCACTGTCCCGCGATTGAGTTATAATATTGAACGGCAATCCGAATATAAAGAATTTCATCTGACCAAAATCAAAGGCGAGCTTGTCAATCTCAATGCCTTTTATTCAATCATTAATGAATTTCCGGAAATCGCCGAATGGCAGGTGAAAATAGCTAAAGTCAATAATGATCCTTTTGAGCTTGATGAAATTCGTTTGAATATCGCGATCAAAGAAGGGGTTAATGAGCAATCAATGGATCACAAAATCGGCCAGCGCTTATTCGCCGATTTATCAGTCGCCCCGAAAATCCGTTTTTATAAAATTGACGAACTAACCAAAATGCTCGGCCTGGATTCGGAGCTCAAAGAAAAAAGAATCGTGGATACAAGGCCGAAAAATTAGAATGAGCTAGGCATCATACCAAATTTTGACATGATAGCTTCATGAAATATGAATAAACCGAATTATAAAAACGGCAGCATAGTTAATCTAATGGCTTCGATTAAAAAAGCGTTTGGCGGAAAATCCGCCTATGAACCGCTTAAAAACTTTGACATTTCAAGCGTTTATAAAAATATTGTTTTGATTGTTATTGACGGGTTAGGGTACGAATATCTTATAAAACACGGAAAAGACAGTTTTTTATACAAAAATTTAAAAGGGAAAATGACTTCCGTGTTTCCTGCGACAACCGCTTCGGCTATGACGACTTACTCAACCGGCCTCGCCCCCTCAACAACACGCTTTAACGGGTTGGTTTATGTATCTTAGAGAAGTTGGAGCTGTTTCAGCAACGCTGCCTTTCACTACCCGCGCCGGAAATTTTAAATTATGGAAAGGGGAGGTAAAATATAAGGATATTTATAATGAAAAAAGTTTTTTTGAAGACCTGAATGCAACCTCAATATCTATTAAACATAAAGCCCATATTGATTCGGAATATTCCCGATTAGCCGATAAGTGGGCGAGAAAACTATCATTCTCAAGCCTGAATGGTTTTTTTAGGCAAATAAATAATTCGTTATATATAAATAAGGACAGAAAGTTTGTCCTCGCCTATTAGGCTGAATTAGATTCATTGTGTCACGAAAAAGGAACGGATAGCCGAGAAGCAAAGAAACACTTCAATAAGTTAGATAAAAAGATGGAATTTTTATGCAAATCATTAAAAGATAAAAAAACTGCAATTATTATTTCGGCTGACCATGGCTTGATTGATACGAAAGAAAAGGACAGAATTATTGAATTGAAGAATTATCCAGAATTTCTTGAAACATTGGCGCTGCCACTTTCGGGCGAGCCGCGGGTCGCTTATTGTTATGTCAGGCCGCATAAAATAAAGCAATTTAAAAATTATGTTAACACAAATTTTAAAAAATATTGCGAGCTGCATAAAAGCGAGGACTTAATAAAAGATAACTGCTTTGGATTATTTGCGCCCAACAAAAAATTAAAAGACAGGGTAGGCGACTATGTCTTGATAATGAAAGAGAATTACATAATGAAAGATTTGGTTTTAGGAGAAGAACAACAAATTTTTATAGGAAACCACGGCGGAGTAAGCAAAGAAGAAATGTTTGTCCCTTTGATTGTTGTCGGGTAAAATACGAGAATGTTATGATTAAAATTCAATAATTATGAAAAAAACTGAAAAGAAGCCCATAAAATTAAAGGTTGGAGCGATAATTAGACAAGGAGGTAAAATTCTTTTGATAAAGGAAAGGTTGAATAAGAATTTATCGTATGGATGGAATGTATGCGCCGGAAGTTGGGAAGAGAATGATGGAGATTTGAAAAACGCGGCGGTAAGGGAAGCTAAAGAAGAAGCGGGGATTGAGGCGAGGATCGTTGGGTTTTATAAGGCGATATTTGTGAATCTGGAACACGCGTTTAAATTGCAATTCTATTTTATTGCCGATGCAATCAGTGAACCAAGACTTCCTTCAAAAAGCGATCAGGAAAAACTGCATGAAGATATTATTGAGTGCAAAGCATTTATGCCGGATGAAATTTTAAAAATGGAAGATAAGGAATTTATTTCATCGACTACGGCGCAAATTTTAAAAGACTATGCAAAAAATCCATCCGTGCTTCCTCTCGACAGCATTTCGCATATAGAGAAAGAGATTAAATTTTAAACGCGGCATTTCAACGATCAATTATTGAATTCCACGCTGCGACCCTATATGCTTAAGCGAATAATAAATAGGCGAATATTAAACTTATGACAAAGACAAACATTCCAACATTCTTGAGAATGTGAGAATGTTATGCTATACTGGGTTTATTATATTTTAAAGCATATTTATTTATGGCTGGGAATCCAAAAACGCCAAAACAAATGGAAAGACATTTAAAAGGGGTGGCGAATCACAGAAGAATTGAAATTTTAATGTTAATTGCAAAAAACAGCGGCATTACGCTGGAGAGTATTGCGGAAAATTTGCATTGCAATATTAAAACAATTTCCGAACACACGCGCCGCTTGGTTCACGCCGGATTAATTGACAAAAAATACGAAGGCCGATCCGTAATGCATACGCTTTCGCCCTACGGAAAAACATTCTATCGTTTTATAGATACATTCCAACATTCTTGAGAATGTGAGAATGTTGTGATGCATTTTTTGAGCAATTATTGTTATAATCGGTATGACCAGGCTTTTGAAAATATTGTTAATTGTTTTTGCTATTTTGGCCGTTTTGGCGGCGGTTGCTTTTCTTAATCGCGAGAAAATTTTTCAAACCTTTTTCAAGCCGACGGACACTTTTCTCCCGAAAGGCGCGAGCGTTGATGATCAAAAAGTAAAAAATGAAAACAGCGAAAAGAAAAACATTGAAGTGGTGGCGATAGATCTTGATATCCCATGGGAAATAGCTTTTTTGCCGGACGGCGAAATGCTGGTCACTGAGCGAAGCGGGACATTGCTCAAAATAGGCAAGGATAAAAAATCATACCCCATTAAAGGAGTGAAGCACCGCGGCGAAGGCGGACTCTTAGGCTTAGCGCTTCATCCGAAATTTTCCGACAACCATTGGATTTATCTTTATCTGACGGTTGAGGAAAATAAAGTTTTGAAAAACAGAGTAGAGCGGTATGTTTATAAAAACGATTCTCTTTCAGAGAGAACTGTTATTCTTGAAAATATTCCCGGCGCGACCAATCACGATGGAGGGAGGATCGCTTTTAGTCCCGCCAAAGCTTCAGCTACGGCAGGCAAGCCGGACTTCTATCTTTACATCACGACAGGCGATGCGAGCAATGGCAATCTGTCACAAGATATCAAATCTTTGGCCGGAAAAATTTTGCGTGTAAAGGACGACGGATCGATCCCGGCAGATAATCCTTTTGGAACTGCCGTGTATTCTTACGGCCATAGAAATTCCCAAGGTCTGGCCTGGGATGACAAAGGAAATTTGTGGGCGACCGAGCATGGCCGGTCCGGCGCTTCTTCCGGTCTTGATGAATTGAATTTTATAGAAATTGGCAAAAATTACGGCTGGCCGACAATTGAAGGAGATGAAAGAAAAAATAGTATGGAAACACCAGTTATTAATTCCGGTCCGGATGAGACCTGGGCGCCGGCCGGGGCCGCTTTTTTGCCTGCTCGCCGAAGCCTTGGCGAAGGCGGGGCCGGGAGTATATTTTTCGGCGGTTTGCGCGGCGAAGCGCTTTACGAAGCGAAAATTACCGGAGATAAAAAAGTTTCTTTGAAAATCCATTTTCATCAAGAATTCGGCCGCATCAGAGCCGTAGTTTTAGGTTCTGACAGCTATTTATATATTTCAACATCCAATACGGACGGCCGCGGCGATTCAAAACCAAACGACGACAAAATCATTAAAATCAATCCGAGTATTTTTCAGAAAGAAGCAGAAAAAATATCTGAACCAAGCGTCTCTGCTTTAATTTTCGGCGATGTGATGCTGGATCGTTATGTGCGGACGACTATTCAGAAAAAAGGATTAGAGTATATTTTTTTGCCTATAAATAAAGTTTTTTTAGGAAGCGACTTGGTGCTGGCGAATCTGGAAGGATCGTTTACAGATTTCGCGCCCAATCCGGATGTAGATAGCCTGAAATTCACTTTTGATCCGAAATTAATCCCCGAGCTCAAAAAAATCGGCTTTAATATTTTTAACTTGGCCAATAATCACGCGCTGGATTTTGGATCAGCCGGCTTTGCTCAATCAAAAGAATATTTAAAGAAAAATAATTTTGACTATTTTGGAAATCCTAAAAATACCACAGAAATATCAATTATCAAAAATATTCAGGGCTTAAAAATCGGCTTTATCGGATTTAATGGATTGATCGGAAAGATTGATCCGGTTTTGGAGGAAATTAAAAAAATAAAAGGGGAGACGGACATTGTGGCGATTTACACCCATTGGGGCGCGGAGTACAATGAAAATTTTACAAAAACCCAGCAAGATCAGGCGCGCAAGCTCATAGACGCGGGTGCTGATGTAATTTTCGGCAGCCATCCGCATGTGGTGGAACCGATTGAAGAGTATAAAGGCAAGATTATTTTTTATTCTCTTGGTAATTTCGTGTTTGATCAGATGTTTTCGGATGAAACCCAGCAAGAGCTGGCGATCGGCGCGGTTTTTGAAAAAGAAAGCATGGAATATTATTTATTTCCTATGGAGTCAAAGGATATTCAAGTCAATTTGCTATCCGGAGACAAAAAGGATATAATTTTAAAAGGATTGGCCGATAAATCCGAGGTGTCGGATAAGATCAGAGAGCAAATAATAAACGGGAAAATATTAATTGAATAATCATTTTTTATGCCAAGATTCGCCAAAAGCGTTTTTATTATAGTTCCGGCAATATTTGCGGCGTATTTTTTAATTAACGGAGTGATTTATAATAATCCGATCGATGGACAGCCGGCTATTGCCGCGGGTGACCAACAAAGACCAAGAGTCTATTTAAGCGGAGAAAGCAATCAATACGGCTGGGGCGGCGTTGTTTCGTTAAGCGCGGCTGACGAACCGTCCATCATTATTGACTCATACAATATTTCCGGCACGGCGGATGTTGATATTTATCAGGCAAAGGCGGACGATCTTTTGAGTTTCTTAACTCACGATGAAAAAAATAATCAAATAAAAAAAGAAATAGATTTGTCTTCAATGAAGCTTTTGGCCGCTAAAAAGCAGGAGATAGGGAATTTGTCGCCTGACCAGTCCAATAATTCAAAATTATTTATGCCGAGCGAAGCGTCCGGCATCTTGCTGGTCAATCTTAAAATTGGAAGCATTGATGAAAAGATTTTCGTTGTCCGGTCCGGCATTGGTATTGTGGTAAAAGAAAGCGAAAAAGAATTTATTTTTTGGGCTCAAAATTTTAAAACAAAAAGAAGCGTTGGCGGCGGTTCTGTAAAATTGTACAATCTCTTGAACGGAAAAAAGGCCATTTCCGAAGCAAAATTCGATAATGACGGAATTGCCAAAGCTCCGCTGTCAAGCGACGCGGATATTGCCATTTTTGAAAAAGACGGCACGGTCTCGCTGATTCCGCTGAATTTGAACTACATCAATTCTGAATATAATTATAGAAGCTTTCAAAATAATACCGCCAAGTCAAAATATTTTATTTTCACTGACCGGCCGATCTATCAACCGGGCGACACGGTGTATTTTAAATCAATTTTGCGCGATGATCGCGACGCTGTATATAGCCTGCCCTCGGGCGTTGCCGGCGTTGAAGCGTACAAAGGCTGGGACAAGGATAAAGTCACGATTTTCAGCAAAAGTTATCAGATATCTTCTTCGGGTGCTGTAAGCGGAGAATTTAAACTGCCGGATGATATGTCTGTCGGATTTTACAATTTGAAAATTCAAAGGCCGCAAGATCAGGTCAATACGGAATTTCCCTGGATGATGGGAAGGATGGGAATGATGGGCAGGGATTCCTATTCTATTGCCGGAGAAATATCGTTTGATGTCGAGTATTACCAAAAACCGGAATACAGCGTGGAGGTCTCGGCGCCGCATAGCGAATATATCGCCGGCGATCAATTGATCTTTGATGTCAAAGGTTCGTATTTTTCCGGCCAGCCCGCGGCCCGTCAAACTGTTAATTATAAAGTCTATAGCTCTCCATTTTATGATTATGAATATTATCAATACGCCAAAGAGGAATTAAGCGATGAGTACAGATACTATGGATGGTCGTCGGGAAAAGAAGTAAAATCCGGGCAGGCGGAATTGGACGCGAATGGGCGTGCTTCAATTGATATTGGAAAAGCCGAGACAGAAGGCAATAAAACTCAAGTCTACACCATTGAAGCAGAGCTCAATGACGAATCAAATTTGCCGTCTTTTGACCGGAAAAATATCTTGGTTCATTCGGGAGAATTCAGCATATTGAGATCCAATTTTCAGTACGGATTTGAGATTGGGGAAAAAACTGAATTGGAATTTATGCTTTTATCGCATCGTGCCGGAAATATCGCCGATATACCGATTGATTTTAAAATCCATCGCAATGATTGGGCGTGGAATTCCGCTTCCAAAACATATAATAGCGAAAGTGAAGATTTGCCGGATATGAAGATCGCGACAAACAGCCAAGGCAAGGCGATTTTGGAATTTTTGCCCGAAAAGCGCGGTTATTACGAAATGACGGCGCTATCCATTGACGGCGAGGGCAATCAAATTAAAAATAAATTTTATTTATGGGCTTATGACGATGGAGGCTATTATTCTTCGGCCGATTCTAAAATTTCAGTGGCGGCCGACAAGAAAAATTACGCTCCGGGAGAAACCGCGGAGCTCACCATCACTTCGACAATTCCGGATCGCGATGTGTTTTTGTCTTTGGAACGCGGATGGTTGAGGCGGTTTGAAGTAGTCAAAATGTCGGGCGGTGCGGCAAAAGTAAAAGTGCCGCTTGCGGAATCCGATATGCCGAATATATTCGCCCATGTTTCCGGTTTTTCAAACAGCGAATTGGAGGGCGGAGAAGCCGATATTGAAGTTTCGTCGGCCGGCAAGAAAATTAAAGCTACTTTGCAAGCCGATAAAGAAAAATACGGGCCGGGCGATACGGTGTCCTTGAATATTCATACCACCGATAATGCCGGCGATCCCATTTCCGCCGAAGCGGCCGTGTGGGCCGTGGATAAAGCGCTTTTTGAATTAGTCTCTGATAATCGCCAGGATGTTTTCAATTCCTTTTGGTCTAAAAGATACAACAGCACAAGTTCGTCCCACTCTTTGCGGCAAATCACTTCTTTTAATGCCGAAGGCGGCGGGTGTTTTGCCGAAAATACGAAAATCTTAATGTCGGACGGCTCGCGCAAAAACATTGAAGATGTAAAAATCGGCGATTATATTCTGACGCGAAAAAATGAGCGTGATCAAAAATTGGTCAAAGCGAAAGTGATGGGTACGCACAAGGCGGAAGTTGACGGATATTTGATTTTCAACGGGCAATTAAAAATAACGCCCAATCATATACTTTTTGCGAACGGCGATTGGCAGCCGGCCGGCGACATTCAAATCGGCGATACATTGGCGGATGCGGATGGAAAAATTATCGCGGTTGATTCTATAGAGTGGCAACAGGGGAAATTTTCAGTCTACAATTTGACGATTGAAAATCAGCATTCGTTTTTCGCGGATAATATCTGGGTGCATAATAACAAAGATGGAGGCGCGCGCACTGTTTTTAAAGACGCGGCTTACTGGAATCCGAGCATCAGGACAAACAGCGAAGGCAATGCCAAAGTGTCATTTAAATTGCCTGATAATCTGACGACATGGGTAATTCAAGGCATTGCTGCGACTGATGACACAAAAGTCGGCGAAGCCAAAATAGAAATCGCGGTCAGCAAGAATGTTTTTATTCGGCCGATTTTACCGAATATTTTGCGCGAAGGCGATAAAATAACCATTTCCGCTCTGGCGCATAATTTTACTGATATGGACAGGACTTTTGACGCAAGCCTGTCTTTTGATTCGGGCGAAGTTTTAAATTCCAAACAGCAAGTCATTGTTAAAGTGGGCGAATCAGCTCAAATCTTTTGGCCTGTGCGGCCGATTCAAATCAGCGAATCCGCCAAATTGTCATTTTCCATAAAAGACAAAAATGACGGCAAAATAGTAGACGCGGTGGTAAAGGAAATTCCGGTCCGCGTGTTTGGATTTTTTGAAACACGCGCTATTCCGCCCGAAGAGAATAATAAAAATACATATAAAATTTCTCCGGCCGCGGGAACTGATATTGCGAAATCTTCAATAAAAATTTCACTGGCATCCACTTTGGTCGGATCATTGCCGGCGGCCGCCGAATATTTGATTGCATATCCGTACGGCTGTATGGAGCAGACGACAAGCCGATTTGTGCCCGTGGTGATTGCCAAAGAAAATCCGGAATTTTTCAAAGAAGTTTTAGAAGACAAAAATCTTGACGCAATGATAAAGAGCGGCGTGAAAAGATTGATCAGCCATCAAAAATACAACGGCAGCTGGGGCTGGTGGATGGGCGATCAATCCGACACGGCAGTCTCGGCTTATGTGCTGGAGTATTTACTGAAAGCCAAGCAGGCTGGCGTAGATTTTAATCAGGAAATTATCGGACGGGCGCAAGGATTTTTTGAACAAAGCCGGCCCGAAGGAAAAATTCCCGGCATTTACCGGAAATACGCTTTGGCGCTCCTCGGCTCTGATGTTGATAAAGGACAAATTACGGAATTCGGCGATTTGCAGTCGGACGCTCTGGCGATTGCCGTGCTGGCGAATATTAAAAACGGCCATACTGATCCGGGAACAAACGGTCTCAAAGAATTGATAAATTCAGGAAAAGAGGAAAATAATATGATGCATTGGGAGACCGGCGGCGCGGAACGCTTTGGATCAATTGACGCCTCCACGGCTCTGGCGCTGCGAGCGTTGATTGCCGGAAAAGCCGATCGCGCGATTGCTGAAAAAGCGGCAAGATTTTTAGTTAACAATCGCGTGTTGAATTATTGGTCAAATTCTTACGCGACCGCCCAGATTATCCAAGCGCTGGTTGATTTTTCAAAAACCGGCAGCGAAGCTACGCCGAGTTATTCTTATACTGTAAAATTGGATGGAAAAATTATCAAAGAAGGAAAATTTGGTAAATTTAATGATTCTGATTCAATTATCATTCCGGCGTCGGATATCAATAAAGACGGTTCAGGTCTTGAATTATCGCAAGAAGGAGATGGCCAATTATATGCCACGGCGATCGCCACTGAATTTTTATCCGACAGAAATGCGCCGGAAAAGAGCCAAGGTCTGGAAATTGAACGCTCTTACGCTAATTCAAAAGGGATAAATTATTCAATAGGAGTCGGGGATATAGTCAATGTACGGCTAAAGATTAAGGGAAGCCATAAAGGCGCTAATCATCTGGTGATTGAGGATATTTTGCCGTCCGGGATGGTCCCGATCAATCAAAAATTTAAAAACGAACAGTACGGCCAAGGAAGCTCTGATTACTATGACGGATTTTACGGAGGAGAAATCACGGAAGAGGGTATGATTTTGCCGATAGATTATGTTTCAGGCGATTCAATGACTTACGGTTATAAAGCCCGGGTGATCAGCGAAGGAATTTTTGACGCATTGCCGGCGAAGGCGTCTTATATGTATCAGCCGGAAATCAACGGCCGCACGAAAGTAGACAAAGTGGTAATCGGCGCTCAATCGGAAAAACTATACGAGCTTAACGATGTCCGGCCGGCCGCAGAAGCCGCCGCTCCAAAATCTAAAAATACAGTCGGTTTCTTGTTTATAGCCGCCGTTATTATCGCCGCCGTATTTTCAATCATAATAATAGTGCGGCCGAATCTGAAAAAGACAACCAATGCGAAAAAATAACAGACTTATCCCGCTATTTTTTATACTTATTGCCGTTATCGCGCTATGGCAGATAGCGCTGACTGGCAATAAGACCGAAATGTCATCCGACGAAAAGCCGCGCGATATTCATCAAATAAAATTTTTTGATGAAAGGTTGTTTTATAAGTTGTTGGCGAAAATCAATACTGGCGCCAAACTGGACAAAGAAATCAAAGGCGGGATCGTACCGCATCATCTGTTGGCGACGGAAATGATATCAGAATTTTATTTTTACTTTAAAAATCAGGATGTAAGGACGGTGATTGTTATCGGCCCAAATCATAAAGAAACGGGGGATTTTTCGGTCTTAAGCGGTTTGTCCGATTGGGATACGCCATTTGGAAAGATTGAGACTGAAAAAATAACCGTCAATGAATTGGTTGGCAAAAATCTGGCCAAAATAGACGATGCGGCGCTTGACGGCGAACATTCCGCCGCTCTCCATATTCCGTTTATCAAATACTTTTTGCCAAAAGCAAAAGTCGTGCCGATAATAATATCCGGAAAGATGAAAATTGAAGACGCGGAAAAATTATCAGCCGCTTTGGCGAAATACGCGCGAAAGAAGGGGACTGTCATTATCGCGTCGGTTGATTTTTCCCATTATCTTCCGGAAAATATCGCGGCGGAAAAAGACAAAGAATCTTTTGAAGCGATAAAAAATTTTGATTATGAGAAAATTCATCGCTTTGGAAATGATAATCTGGATTCTCCTCTGTCAATCATAGTACTTCTTCATGTCCTTAAGCGCGTCAATGCCTCCGAATTAAAATTAATAAAAAATCTTAATTCCGAGCAAATTTTCAAAAGCGGCAGCCGGGAAACCACGAGCTATTTCACGATTTATTTTGATTGAATTTATTCTTTAAGTTTACTGCTATTGATTTGCGAAGACGCGATATACGGCATCAGCCGTCTTTTGCGGTTTGTATTTTTTAACATATCGGCGATAAGCTTTTTTAAAGTACCTTGTCCAATTATCAGGATGGCTCTCCGGTATATAGTTTTTGCCCCATTTTTTCTTTTCCCGGGTAATTCTTTTTTTATCAGCCTTGGCAAAATCCGCGTCAAGATAAATAGTCTTGTCCCACTCTCTGCTTATTTTATGTTTTGGATGGAATAGGAATATACCGTCAATTACTAAAATTTTCTTAGACAGGTCAAATGATTTTTGGGGACCAAAATCATTTTTATTATAGTCGTAGGTTTTAAATGTTATTGATCCCTTGTTTTTTGTTTTGAATTCTCTGGCCAGTTTTTCCAAGTTATCATAACGATACCAGTTAAATTCAAAGACTTGCGATTTGTCCTTGGCTTTCTCAATCATTCTTTTCCTGTCTTTCCAGTGATGAATAAAATCGTCTAGGCGAATCATTAGTACATCGCTATTTTGCTTGGCAATAAAATCAGCCACGGTCGTCTTGCCTGATCCGGCATAGCCGTCAATAGCCACGATTAACTTAGCGCGATCTTTTATCCACGCCTGTATTTTTTTATTTATTTTCTTGGCGATCCGTTCTGATCTGATCATTGTTTTATTTTTTCAATACTTACATTTTGAATTATACCATATTTTACCCAGGACAGCTTTTGTTGATTTAGGTTGACAATGTTATTGTAATTATATACAATGATTATTGTAAGTATATACAATAGCTTTATGATTCAAATCCGCTCAAAAATAGCCATAAATATACTTGGATATTTTTTTATAAATCCGAGCAGGTTTAATTATGTTAACGAATTGGCCAAAATATTGGAAGCTGATCCGGGAAATCTCTATCGCAAATTAATAGAAATGGAAAAAGAGGGGATTTTAATTTCAGAGGAACGCGGCAATCAGAAGTATTACGGTCTCAATAAAAGATACCCGCTTCTTAAGGAATTAAAGAGATCGTATGAGGCTAAATACGGGATGGTTAATTTGCTTAAAGAAAAATTGAGTAAACTTGAAAATTTAAATGAAGCGTATATTTTCGGTTCTTACGCGGCGGGAAATTTCGGACAGGAAAGCGATGTTGATATTCTTTTGATAGGAGATCATTCACCGCTTGAGGCAAAAAGAACAATCTTGCCGCTTCAGAAAGTCGTCGGAAGAGAAATTAATATTATTGACATTTCGGAAAAAGAACTGAAATCGCGCAAAAAAACAAATGACGATTTTATTAAAAATATATTTTCCAAAAAAACAATTAAATTAATCTGAAATGTTTGAGCATTTTAAATCATCTGAATCGCAGATAGAAAATTATCATAAGTCGGCAATGCGCGATCTTAAAATCGCCGCCGATTCCAATATCCCAGAGGTGTCGTTTCGTTTTTGTTATGACGCCTTGTTGAAATTAGCGATAGCAATTTGCGCGAAAAACGGATTAAGGGTGAAAGCAAGAAGGGGTCATCATATTGAATTAATCAAAAAATTGTCTTTTTATCTTAATGATGCGGAGATAGAAATTTTAGCAAATGAAATGAGATCCAAGAGAAATTGGGATCTTTATGGCGGCGGCGCATTGATCTCGTCTAACGACGCCGAAGATTATGTAAAATGGGTCAAGGAAGTTTTTCAAAGCGCGGAGAAGTATTTTAGTCAAAAACAATTAAAACTTAATTTAAGGGTCAATAAAGCTTAAATTTAAATATATCGGTTATTATAAGCGCGCATTTTGTGCGATATAATAAAATCAATATGAAACAAAAGAAAGTGGCGATTCTTTACCACCGGGCGCTTAGCCGCATACAGCAATCTATAAAAAAGTAGGAGCGCGGCATAGGCAATGAATATAAATATGCGAAAATACTTGCTTAAAATTGATAAAATTAAAAAAAAATTCTCCGTTGCGCAAAATGAAAATTTTAAGCCGGCTCAAAACGGCACGCATCATAAAGTTTTCATATCAGACAATTATGTTATCAGATTTCGAGACGAGAATCCCGATCTTTTACGAAGAGAAACAAAGTTATTAAAAGAGCTTAAGCATTCATTGATACCACGAATCTTATGGTCAGGAAAAATCAATAAAGCGTTTGTAATGATAGAGAATAGATTGCCTGGAATTGCATTAAATTCAATATGGAGAAATATTAAAAATAATTACAAAACAAGAATCATTAAACAAGCCGTAAATTTCATAAAATATTTAAAAACAGAAAAAAGAAAATATTTTTATTCTGTCAATACCGGGAAAAAGTATAATTTTTATTTCAATTATCTTACGGACGGCATTGATGTTAAAATCGCAAAGATTAAAAAATTTAAACAGGCCAATAAAATCATTAAAGATTTGCTGGCGATTATCAAGCAGCGTAATGCGAAGAATATTTTTAAAAAAAATAGCATAAATCTAGTTCACGGAGATCTTATTGTCCATAATATACTTACAGACGGTAGAAATTTAACCGGAGTTCTTGATTGGGAGCTGGCGCTATTCGGCGATTCTGATCACGATCTATTCCGACTTTTTTATTATCAGGAATGCGCTAAAGCCTATCAGGAGCAAGGCAATGACGAAACATTTGAAGCGGATTATATGGATAAACTGATTGCAGAAATTTTAAAATCCAATATTATAAAAAGTAAGAAATTATTTCAAAAAAAATATCAATTCGTACGCGCTATCTTTTTTCTTAACGCCCTATATTGGGCGGTCAATTCAAGCGCCCCGAAAAAAAACATCAATGAGCTTATTATACGGTGGAATAAAAAAACACCAATTTAATCACCAATTTTCAAATATAAACCAGATACGCTTTCGTATTTAGTCATTGATTTGCGCGACAAATTCTTTCTCCGCATCTTCTATGTCTTTATTAAATATTTCTTGAAATATTTTTTGAAAATTGGGATAGTAATAATTTTTATCAAGTGAAGATATTAATTGTTTTAATTT
>Ga0209541_10004815_pt1 | contig 23811 bp, 23 predicted proteins | sample RifCSPlowO2_01_FD_184027 | JGI IMG/M metagenome (GOLD analysis project Ga0209541, IMG submission 184027) | Groundwater microbial communities from Rifle, Colorado - Rifle CSP2_plank lowO2_0.1 (SPAdes) (version 2) | ecosystem: Environmental > Aquatic > Deep subsurface > Groundwater | place... | reverse complement strand
GGGGTTTAGGCTGATCCGTTTTCGCTCGCCGCTACTAACGGAATCTCATATGATTTCTCTTCCTCTGGTTACTTAGATGTTTCAGTTCACCAGGTTCCCATTCGCGCTCCGCACGATAGTCGTTAGTCTTTGGTCGTTAGACTTTAAAAAAATTATGTCTAAAGTCCAACGTATATCGTCTAAAGACTATTGTGCGAAGCACGAATCCTCATGCTTTCGCACGAGGGGGTTTCCCCATTCGGAAATCATCGATTGGTAACGTCTGCTTAAGAACTCATCGATGTTTTCGCGCTCTAGCACGCGTCCTTCTTCGGCTCAAACTGCCAAGGCATCCGCCAATGGCATGACTCTCCCATCTCTCTCATTTGTCAAAATCTCACTTTTCTTAGATTTTTCTACCTACGTTTCTTATTTGAACAAATAAAACCGCTTCAAATTGTTAAGGTGCACAATAGTCAGTTGGACTATAGTCTTTAGACATTAGCACTTCTAATGACCAAAGACTAAAGACCATTGTCCAATTTTGTGGACCTGACCGGGCTCGAACCGGTGACCTTCTCATTGCAAATGAGATGTTCTAGCCAACTGAACTACAGGCCCGTTTCGAACCATTATACCTGTTTTAAAAATCAACTTTACGGAGCTTGTTAGGAGAGCAATCTGTAGTGCTTCCAATAGCGCCTTAATTAAGTCGCTGAAAAATCATGTATTCGTATCTTAACAAGTGCTCAAACCATTGTCAAGAAGGTAAATTTTCATCAATAGTAGAAATTGGTGGCTGCTGGGTATCTAAGTTTATAAAATTTGACCAATTAAAAAGCCCCTTCACTATAGCAAGAGTGCCGATCAAGAAGATACCAATATCAGCGACACTTCTAAACTCTTTACGTAGCATTAATGCCTGAAGTTGAGTTTTCTCTGTAAGATCAGCTTGTGTTAATTGATCACGTAAAAAAGTAAGATGTGAGTTTGTAGCAATAAAATCCGCAAGTCCTACAGTATAAACTCCGACACCTGTAGCTATAAAACCCAGAGCTTTGCGTCTTGAGATGTGATTTTTGGGATCCGTTTCAGCTGACATTTGAGAAGTATAGCAAACACTTTTTTCATAAACACTTGAATCTATTCCCTGGTTTCATCTATATTTAATTTATGACGAAAAAATCTATTGTCTGGTTTGAAGAAGTGGGAAAAGAAGATGTAGGCCTTGTAGGTGGAAAAGGCGCCAACCTTGGTGAGATGTCGACCGCAAATATGCCTATCCCATACGGTTTTATTGTCACTTCAAATGCATATTTCGAGTTTATAAAGCACGCCAATATAGAAGGTAAGTTACGCCAATTACTTTCGATGGTAAATTATGACAATCCGACCGAGATCGAACAGGCGTCTGAGCATATACGTGATGTAATTTTGAAATCCGAAATGCCGCCTCATCTTAATAAACAAATTATCGACTATTACACCCTTCTAAACGAAAAAGAAGAAGAATATTTACAGAAGAAACATCATAATTTACTACATAAAGCCCTTTACAAGATTAAAAATGTCTATTCTACACCTCTTGTTGCTGTGCGTTCCTCGGCTACAGCCGAAGATCTTCCCGACGCCTCATTTGCCGGCCAGCAGGATACATATCTTAATATTCACGGTGAGACTTATCTTCTACAAAAAATTAAGGAATGTTACGCTTCACTTTTTACAACTCGCGCCATTTATTATCGACATGAAAAGAAGTTCGATCATTTTAAAGTCGGACTTGCTGCCGTAGTCCAACGTATGGTGCAGTCTGAAAAATCAGGTATAGCTTTCAGTATTGATCCTGTTACCAACGATAAAACTAAAATTGTGATCGAGGCGGTTTTTGGACTTGGAGAATACATTGTGCAGGGAAAAGTGACGCCCGATCACTATGAAGTTGATAAAAATACTTTGGTTCTCACAAAAAAACAAACCGCTTACCAAAATGTGAAATTTATCCGTGTTGGTCAAACCAACGAAGAGGTGCCTTTGCATAAAAAGGACGGTTCTCTACAAAAATTAACCGAAAACGAGATTATCGAAGTTGCCTTGCTTGTAAAAAGCATCGAAAATCATTATTACTTTCCTCAAGATATTGAATGGGCGCTTGAAAAAGGACGTGTGTTTATAGTCCAGTCACGACCGATTACAACAACGCAAAACAAAAAATTGACTGAAAAAGTCAATACGGAAACAAAGAATCCGCCAATAGTTACCGGCGCTCCTGCATCACCCGGAATTGGTGTCGGTCCGGCCATAGTAGTTTTGTCGCCGAAGGAGATTTCTAAAGTAAAACATGGTGATGTACTTGTTGCTCCGCAGACTAACCCGGATTATGTGCCGGCAATGAAAAAAGCTTCAGCCATTGTCACAGACAAAGGAGGACGCACTTCGCACGCTGCAATCGTATCGCGTGAACTTGGCATTCCCGCAGTTGTGGGCTCTGAAAACGCGACAAAAATAATCAAAGATGAAATGGTTGTTTCTGTGAATGGAACAACAGGTGAAGTTTTTAAAGGCAGTATTATTAAGCGAGGTGTCGATCATGGGATTGTCAAAAAAGAAGAACCGAATCATCATGTTAAAACACTTACTCATGTTTACGTAAATCTAGCTGAGCCTGAAAAAGCTGAGGAAATCGCAAAATTTGATACTGACGGTGTCGGCTTACTTCGCGCGGAATTTATGATCGCGGAAATTGGCATGCATCCTCGTGAATTTATAAAGCAAGGGAAACAAAGTGTTTTTGTACACAAGCTTGCCCGCGATCTTGAAACATTTGCCAAAGCTTTTGCACCCCGACCTGTTGTTTATCGCGCCACGGATTTTAAAACGAACGAATATCGTCACCTGAAAGGCGGGGCGCTTTATGAACCTCAAGAAGAAAATCCGATGCTTGGGTATCGCGGCGCTTCAAGATATATTGCCGATCCGGAAGTGTTTATGCTTGAGCTTGATGCTTTACAAAAAATTTGGGATCTGGGTTATAACAACATGCATCTTATGATCCCATTTGTCAGAGTGCCTTGGGAAATGGTGCGCATCAAAGATATAGTTCGTGATCATGGATTGTTAAATAACAAGGGTTTCAAACTGTGGATGATGGTCGAGGTGCCGGGTGCGGCAATCATGCTTGACGAGTTTATAGATCTTGGCATTGACGGAGTATCTATTGGCACAAACGATCTGACGATGATGGTGCTTGGCGTCGACCGTGACAGCAGTGAAGTAGCGCACATTTATGATGAACGCCATCCAGCTGTTTTATCGATGTTAGATCATATTGTTCAAACCTGTACAGACGCCGGTATCACCTGCTCAATCTGCGGACAGGCGGCTTCCGATTACCCCGAGATTGTTGAACGTTTAGTAAAACGTGGAGTTACGAGCGTTTCCGTAAATCCCGACGCCGTAAATCGTACCCGAGCTCTCATTTATAACATAGAAAAGAAGCTACACCACAAAGCATAATTGAGTATAAAATGTGATACCATATATGCATGATTGGACGTATACGCGGTACTGTTTCTGAAATTGACGGTACTATCGGACTTATTGAAACTGCTTCGGGTATTTATTATCAGGTTTATCTAACGACCAATCTACTAAGCAAACACCAAGTTTCAAATCCTATTGACGTTTATACATATTTGCAGATTCGTGAAGATGCACATGTTTTGTTTGGGTTTGAAACCAAACAGGAACATAAGCTTTTTCTTCTTTTATTAAGTGTGCCCGGCATTGGCCCAAGAAGTGCATTTACCGTGATTTCATATACCAAAAACGAAGAGTTGATAGCGGCTGTCAAAAAAAATGATGTACAATTTTTCACTAATATAAAAGGTCTTGGCAAAAAAACTGCCTTGAAAATCATCTTGGAGTTATCGCAAAAATTTAAAACAGAATTTACTTTCCAAGATCAGGAAGTCTCGGAAGATGATAAAACCGTGATTGAAGCGCTCACTTCACTCGGATTTGGCAATAAGGAGATACGAAAAACTATTTCAAATTTAGCAAAAGATATGAGAATTGAAGAAAAAATTACAAAATCTATACAAATTTTATCGGGAAATAAATCATCATGAAATCTAGTGAAAAAAGCGTCACAGATATTTCAATTCTTAGACCAAAGACATTAAAGGATTATGTCGGCCAGGCTAATGTCGTCAAAACATTACAACTATTTTTGAAAGCGGTAAAACAAAGAGGTGACGCAACTGAACATATCCTGTTTTATGGCCCGCCGGGAATCGGAAAAACTACTCTTTCCTATATCATCGCCAATGAACTTGAGGGTAATATCAGGGTAACATCCGGCGCAGCCATTACAAAAACCGGAGATCTTGCCGCAATTCTCACCAATTTGAAAGATCAGGATGTGCTTTTTATTGATGAGATTCACCGCATACCAAAACCGGTTGAAGAGATGCTCTATCCCGTGATTGAAGAATATGCTCTTGATATTATCATAGGAAAAGGCCCATCAGCTCGCACTGTGAGGCTACCAGTTCCGCGAATAACAATAGTTGGAGCAACAACAAAACTTGCTTTGTTATCAGCGCCGCTTCGTGATCGATTTGGACTGGTTCTACGTCTTGATTATTATACCGATTCTGAGATGAAAGAGATAGTTAAGCGCTCGGCACAAATAATGCAGATTCCAATCTCGGAAAAAGCGGTTGAAGAAGTAGCTAAACGTTCACGCCGTACTCCACGTATTACAAATCGCATCTTAAAACGTGCTCGTGACCTTGTGGAAGTCGACAAACATAAAACAATCGATGAAAATGTGGTCAACGAGCTTTTTACATTGCTTGAGATAGACGACTATGGACTTGGCGACCTTGATATGCAGTATTTACGTGTTATTGCCGAAAAATTTCAAAATACTCCGGTAGGGGTTGAGACAATTGCAAGTGCGCTAAGCGAAGACCGTCGTACTATAGAGGAGTTTATTGAACCTTACCTATTGAGACTTGGATTTATCCGAAAAACTTCGCGAGGTCGGATAGTCACTCCCAAAGGCTGCAAACATCTTAATATCAAAATATCCGGAGAGGATATAGAACAGAGCAAGCTGATTTGATATAATGACTTCATTAGTAAGTATGATTTCCGATTACTGATTACAGATTTCTGAAAATAATTATATTCTGAAATCAGAAATCAGATCTCAGAAATCTAAAGAAAGCCGCGGTGGTGGAATGGCAGACACGCAGGACTTAAAATCCTGTACCGCAAGGTGTGAGAGTCCGACTCTCTCCCGCGGCACAAAATAAATTCATTTAGCCGCCTTAGCTCAGCGGTAGAGCAGTGCTTTTGTAAAGCAAAGGTCGTCGGTTCAATCCCGACAGGCGGCTCAGAAATCATAATATTTGATATACAGTTAAAAGCTGTTATAATATTATAGGTCTTTCTTTTTGCCAGATCCTGATGTAAATCAGGATTTCTAAGGAAAGGAGGATAAAAAAATGTTCATTTGGTTGAGAACAAAATTCACAACCATTATGAGCTGGTGTACAAAGTGCGGTCGCATGACTGCACATAGAAATGGTCAATGTATTGAGCATTAATTGATCATTTCCACTAGCTCAACCCTTTGGTCACCTCCTACTGGCATGGAGGTGGCCATCATTCTTTTTTAACTTCATAAATCTACTTTCAAACAATCGTGAATGATATAATACTGTCAGAGCCCATAGCTTAATTGGATAAAGCAATTCCCTTCTAAGGAATAGACTGTCGGTTCGATTCCGACTGGGCTCACTTTTATGAAAACAATTCACGTTGTAGTACTAGCCTTAATTAAAGATAATAATAAATACCTTCTTACTCTTCGTAAAGATACAAATCCAAAGATGAATAACAAATGGCAGATTCCTGGAGGATCACTTGAGTTTGGCGAGCAGATTTTTGAAACTCTTCATCGCGAGGTCATGGAAGAGCTTGGAGTCAAAGTCGAAGTTATTTCACCTGTTCCCTATATTGATACCGATATTTTTACCGATCGCCAAATAGTTTTTATAACCTATCTTTGCAAGTTAAAAGATTCAGCTAAAATCCAATTAAATGAAGAAGCAACTGATTACCGCTGGTTTTCTTTGGAAGATTTAAAAAATATCAAAGCACTTCATGGTTGTATTGAAGCAGTTGAAGCCGCAGAAGAATTACCAGCAACATAATCTCTCAATGTCTGCCCTAAACAGCATATTCCAATTTCTTTCAGAGCATATGAAAGTATTTCATTGGTAAAATCTACAGATGGGAGAATGCTTCCATCTTTATCAAGATAATTTTTTACGTGACGATTGTCAGTAAAACCTTGATTAACAGCGGTATGTGCAAAAGCTTCAGCTAAATCTCTAGTCGTATATTTATTTCTTTCATGTTTTGCAGCTCGGTAAGATTCAATAATATTTCTAGCCCACGGGCAATAATGATAAATAATTCTAATCTCTTCAAGCATTTTTTCATCTTGTGTGACTTTTGGTTTTATCCTTCGTGCTAAGTTCTCAGGTAAAAGTGTTTGTGAGAATCTTAATATCCGTTGATGCAAATCTTCAGCAGATGTAACTTTTCTAAATTTTGTAGGTATATTTATTACTGGAGCATTAGCAAATCTGACAGATTCGCTTCCATATTGCTCTTGAATCATCTCTGACAACATAAGATCGGCCAATGGGATACCCAGTATTTTATCTACTTCTTCTCGTATTACTGGCGCACGGTATGCTGCCTGACCACCGAGAAATTTGCCACCACGTAAAATATTTGGTCCAGCAGATTTTGCAATATATTTACCTGTAGTTAAGGTGTAATATCCTTTATATGCGGCGTTTAGATATGCCGGTCCATCTACAAGCACTCGTTGCCCTGTAGATATTACTACTTCATCATCATTAAGTGGTTTAGATAAATTTTTGAACCAATCTGGCGGAGGGATAGAATCTGCATCAACTGATGCACAAATATTTTTAGCTGTATTTGTTACAAGTAAAAATTGAGAGGAAATATATGGTCCCGTTAAAAGTGGATCTGATAATTCACGAATATTTAAAGGAACACCGTTATGTTGAAGCCATTCAGCTATATCCCAGGAAAAGTCTCGTACTCCTCCAAATCCACCACGATTATTATGCATACCGAATGTTAACTGTGTTGGTCCTACTCCTTCAAGATTTAGCATTGAAAATGCCTTTAATAAAGTAGGAATGTCAGTTAAGCCATTCATATGAACGGGAACCACTATTTCATTTTCGGGATGAGCGCATATATCAAATCGTTCTGTTAATCCTCTAATTATTGAAGATTCTTCTTCCTTCCAAAACTGTTCCGGATCACTTTTATAACGCTCATGCATTTGTGCACAAGCAATAAGTTGAGCAGTATTTCTCATCGATTCAATAGCTCTACCAGTAAAATTACTTCTTTCTTGAGTGTGCATAAATTAATGAAGTATTATAACAAACCTTATAATTTGGTCGGAGAATATAAAAAAGGAGATTGTCAAAAATATAAGTTCTTCGGTGTTGACCGAGTTTGAACAAGTTTATCACACTTTTCTATTTATTTTTTTGAATCAGCCGACTAGCGAGTTCATATCTTCTTCTAATTCCAGACACATCTACAGTTGCCCCGATTTCAATAGCGAGATTTGATAAATATTTCACTTCATCGAGACATCTTCTAAACATAAACGGGACAATTACTCCAATATCGGTATAGTCCAATTTACTAACTTTTGTATATCCTTCAAGAATCCATTTTCTCAACTCCTCCAAACGTTTGAAGTCAATATCGCCTTCTCTGTATGCATGAAATAAGAGTACTGAAAGTTCACGTGCTACGGGACCTCTTTGTCTATCTGTCCAGTCAAAAAAGTAAAATGACCTGTCTTGTAAAACTCTAATATGTTCAAAGGCAATGTCGCTATGTATCAAAGATTCATTTAGTTCATCCGGATATTTTTTCTTTTCAAGGCACGATACTATCTTAGCTGTAACTTGTTTATATTGATTAACTTCAGAAACAGAGTATTCTTTGACATTTGGTGAATTTATAAGAGTCTCATAAGCATCTTTGTTATAATCCAAATTCCAGTTTGTATAATCTAACTTTTTATAATCTTTCATTTTATTTTTAAGGATTCTATGCATATGAGCAATTGCTTTTGATAATGCGGTAACCTCATCGTGAGTAATAGTAGAGGGAAATAACTTCCTAGCGATTTCATATTTCATCAGTATTAAAGGAAAGTTTTGTACAGATCTTACAGGTGCGTCGTTGCTATCGTATACAATTCGAGGTGCTCGTATATCGAATGGTCGCCCCTTTTTATTTATGTAGTTATAGAGTTCTACTTCTTCTGATACTGTTTCAATAGTGCTTTCTTCACCCCCAAACAGCTTGGCAATAATATTACCAGCATTGCTTTCAATACGCCATGCAACATTTTCTGTACCACGTGAAAACCGCTTAATGTGTGTAGGCGTTATGCCATAAGAAGTACGAAGTTTTTTGTCAATCACATCATCAGTGATATCTCGTACAGTCCTTGTCAGCTTCGAATCACTCACGCCATATTTTATCACTGTTTATTTATTGGAATCTCTCAGTCCTAACATTTTTCCATTCTGTTGAATATTTATTCAACCAAGTTTAATAGTGAAATAAGCTTCATATTCACCTTTGTACTCCTTAACGGGGGGGAAAAATGGTCTTAATACCTTCTCCAGATTTTCTTTATCCATACAACTGACTATGTGTCCCTAACATCTCAAATACAATTATTCTTTTACTTCCTAGCGTATATTCAGAGTAAAGTGCCCGCCAATCACCTGTAATATTAATACTCCTGTATGATTTGAGCGTGTCTGTTAATTGATGATTACGGAGAGTTGGACAATATTCATCTTTAAGAAAGAGTACGAATCTATTTTTAAATGCTTTTTTAATTTCAAGAGGAGCTTTTTTCAGCTGTTTTAAGAATATGTTGGTATAATCAATTCTTCTTATTGGTTTGTTCATCTTCGGCAATAATCGTATCTAAATAGGTAACGGCGTCTTGCGGATTGTCAAAAGACATAACTCTCCCTGCTTTTATATCCTCTTTAGATTCTTTCAAAGCATCCAGTAAAAAAGGAGTAGGTTCTTCGGGCAGAGAGAAATGGACAGTTTTCGTCTTTACGAGTTGTCGCAAATAGGCGTTCACTAAAGAACTCAAACTAAATCCCAATTCTTTGGCTACCTCTTGAGCTTTTGTCTTAACTTCCGATGGTGTTTTTACGGTAATGACTGATGTATTCATATGTCTATAGTATAGTCATAGTATATACTTTAGTCAATAGCAGATATGAAAATTATTCAAAAGTGCCTGAGCTTGTTGAGCAAACCATCTGGGACGATATTCGAACCTATCTAACCTCTAAAATTGATCCTAATGAAAAAACTGCCTCCTTGTTGCTATTTCTCATTTCATAAAGGAGGATAATCATAAATTACGTAAAGGTTAAATTATTTAAGTAGTTCAATAAGTTGTTCTACTGTAATTCCTAGTGGATTCAAAATTCCCTTTTTCAGGGTTCCACGTTTAATGACTTTATGGTTGGGAATAGTAACTACTCTTCCGTCTTGATGCCTCATTTTTATATGTGAACCTTTCTGAGACACAATAATAAAACCAATTTTCTTCAATGCTTTTATTAGATTATTTCCAGATATAACAGGAAGCTTAGGCATGTATTTGTACTGGGACTACAAATTGTTTTTTGAATTCATTCATATCTTGAAATGTTTCATTTGAGTCTTCTAGATATAACTCAATTGCTTCCTTAATATTTTTCAAAGCATCCTCAAATGATTCGCCTTGTGATGCACATCCGGGGAGATCAGGGACCCACACAGAAAATCCTCCCTCTTTTTCCTCTTGAAATACTGTAGTATATTCTAAAATTCGTTTTTTCATGACTCCATTCTATAAAAATTTTAGATAAATTGCAATTAATCGTCGTCTACTAATAGGAAGAAAGTTTTGAATGCCAACCTAGTTTTGTGCCGGGGAGAGGACTTGAACCTCCACACCTTGCGGTACAGCCTCCTCAAGACTGCGCGTCTGCCAGTTCCGCCACCCCGGCTCTGATTAATTACGAATTATCAATTTTCAATTACTAATAAATTACAAAAGATATTTATATTTCGTAATTTGTAATTGTTAATTGAAGATTATAACAAAGAAATAGCTAGACTACTACTTTCTCTTAATCGTGTATATATAGGGATGGTACAAAAAGTAAGCAGGCATATCATCGACAAGAATTTTTTGAAAATCAGAGTACAGCGCTTTACGATTACTTATCGTAAAAGTATTTCGCCCGTCTTCAAGAAGTTTGTCTACTCTTACATTCGTGTAATGAGTAATATTGCCTGCAATCTGTGTCGAGTGCCAAAAAAAGTATTGATCTGGATCTTTGGAAAGAATTAACTGTGCCAAAAATATATCAAAGTCAAGTGGAAGATTACCGGTTAAAACTTCAACTTGTGTCGATAACCCGACACTGTCTAAATCCTCCTTAATATCATCGGCAAGAGACAATTGATCGTAATAAGTGATAATTCTTAGCTTTGCCGATTCTGTAGACTCCGTATATTTATCAATGATTTTTGAGGAAATACTAGGACTGTAAATAAATTTTTTTGTATCAGGCTCGTAAGCCCAAGATGTTGGCGGTATAGGGCTAAATGCCTGTTGTCCAAGCTCCGTAAAAGATTTGTTGTCAATAGATTGTGCAATTGCATGACGAAAATCCTTGTTGTCTTTAAATGCGGGATTATCGAGATTAAAAAAAAGCGCCATTATACGGGTATAATCAACATTTTTCTCGATCGTGGTATTATTCCATTTTTCAAACTGATCAACAACATTTTTCTTATTAGTGGTCATTTCGGTGATTTCACCAAGCTTATAGGCATCAAAGAGTTTGGTATCGGTGTCATAAAATTTGTAAACAAGTCTTGGCTGGTCATCCTGATTTGGTGTCAGCTGAATTTCCTGCACCATCCCTGCTCTTATACGTATATTCTCAACGCGATATACTCCCGCAACTCCTATAAGCGGATAACGTGTAATCGGTTTTGTTAAAAATGTAGGAAAGATTGGAAGGGGTTTTGGAAGTTTAAAAACAAGCAAATAATCATGCGGGCTTTCTGTTTTTATATCTTTAAATGAAAATTTAATATCTTTTGCTTTAAGCGGAGTGCCGTCGTTCCATGTTAGATCTTTCTTAAGATGAAAACGATACTCTCGACCCCCATCCACAGGTTCCCACGCGTCTACAAGTAAAGGTATCATTTCGCCTTTATCGTTTATATAAAGTAATCCATTTGAGAACTTTGAAATAACCTCGTTTGGAAGAGTGTCCGGAGTAAAACTTCCGGAAATACCGATAGTTATTTGTTTTGTAGTGAAAAATTTAAGAATATAAGGTGAAAACGAAACCAGCGCAATAATCCCGAGCAAACTGAGTAAGAAGCTTAAGAGAATAGCCTGAATATTTTTTTTTAGGAATGCGACAAATACCCAATAACCGTAGCGCAATCCCTTGGTTTGAAACTGCATTAGTCTATTGTATAAAAAAATTTGCGAGAGAGAGGAGAAAGAAGACAACAATCAATACATATGTCAACCTCATTGTGATTTTTTCAACACCACGGCGCGTTTGGTAAAACTCTCCCCCGCCACCCCAAGCGCTTCCAAGACCCGCTCCCTTTCCTTGGAGTAGAATCAAAGCCACGATAGCTACCGAAAGTATTATATTAGCAAAGAGTAAGGCCAATTTCATAAGTTATGATTATAACATTTTTTCCTGTCGAAGATGAAGATGGTACTTTCTTGCAAAGCGATGCGACTCATCTCGAAGTGCTTGAACCAGTCTGAATCCGGGATGGTTCAGCCGAGGTCGGATTGTAATTAAGTTGTCGCTTCCTATGATGATCCTATCCGGACGTTTGGCAATACCGATTATTGGAATAGTTTTTTCTTGATTACTCATCACTTTTAAGACAGTTCTTACCTGAGGTTTACCGCCGTCTATCACCATAAGATTAGCTTGTCCCCAAGTTTTGTTCTTAAGCCGTCGCTTTATCACCTCTTCAATCATTTCAAAATCCGACTGTGCTTTATCATTTTTGATTTTAAAACGCTTATACTCTTTTTTATCACTAAGTCCGTCGGTAAAAACTACCATCGAACCAGTCGCGTTTTCAAAACTTAAATTACTGATATCGAAGCACTCAATTCGATGCAGTTCGGTAAGATTGCTAAAATATCGATCAAGCAAACTTTTCAGACTTTCAAGCAATTTTTCAGACAGATTAAAATATTCCGGTTGATCAGTATCAAAGCGCTCATTTGCCAAAAGTCCTTGGAGTCTAAACAATCGATTTCTGTAAATGATGGCCTCTTCAAATTTTTTTTGTTTTGTAAGAATATCGATCTGGGTATAGAGGTCTTTCGATACTGAGGTGATATTGCCTTTTAAGACTTGAATTGCTTGCTTTATCTGTTTTCTGTACTTTTTTTGATTTTCAAGTTTAAGTTTTGGATCGTTTATTTTATTAATTTCATTGGGGCAAGGATTGCAAAAACCGATCTTTGAATAAAAGCAACGCTGCTTTGTGATCTTTTTTTGAGTACAAAACGGAATGACTTTCCTTATCTCTCGCAAAATATTTATTGCGACTCTTACAGACTGAAATGGTCCAAAATACAAAGCCTGTTTTTCAAGTTCACGTCTGGTTATAAAAAACTTAGGAAAAATATCTTTAATTTTGACTTTTATATATAAATAACTTTTATCATCTCGCCAACGCACGTTGTACTTTGGCTTAAATCTTTGAATAAGCTTCGATTCCAACAATAGAGCTTTAAATTCTGAATCAGTAAGATAATAACTAATTCTGTCTGCTCCGTATACATATCCTGAAGTTTTAGGATCGATTTTTGCATCTTCAAAATGAGATACTAGCCGTACTTTTAAATTTATTGATTTACCAATATAAATTGGGGTGTTTTTTGATTCAAAAATATATACGCCGATCATAGATGGGATATTTTTGAGATTCGGTTTACTTGCTTTGATTACATACTTTTTCATTTGTACATTATACCGAAGTGTATACAAATAGATTAAAAATAGTAACCTCATTATGAAGATTGCCGCTGTAATTTATTTTCGAGGTTTACTACTCGAGATTGAAGTGAATTAAATTCGTCTCGAGTTGGATGCAACTGATAGACATCTTCAATGATTTGTCGAAAGGAAACTAATAAACTATTTTCTAACTTTTCAAATCGTTCATCGACTTTCTCAAATCTTTTATCAACATATAGTTTAAATGCGTCAAATTTCTTTTCAATCGTGTCTATTCTTTGATGCAACCTCTCAAACTCAGGTCGGAATACTTGTCTGAGTATTTGAATATCGTTTTTGTTTAATGACATATAACCACCATAATAAATCTCAAAATAGTAAAAATCAATATGTATATTTACATAACTTTTTTAAGATACTGACCAGTATATGACTTTTTTTCATTTAAAATACCTGCTAAACCGCCCTGATAAATCACTTTTCCACCATTATCACCACCGTCCGGTCCAAGATCCACGATGTATTGTGCGTTTTTGATTACATCCATATTGTGTTCGATCACAATTACAGTATTGCCCTGGTCAACAAGCTCGTTTAGTGCATGTAATAACTTTTGTATATCGTAAAAATGTAGCCCTGTTGTCGGCTCATCAAGAATATATAAAGTGTGCCCTCGCGTGGCACGAGACAGCTCATCTGCGAGTTTTATGCGTTGCGCCTCACCTCCAGAAAAAGTGGGTGCAGGCTGACCAAGTTGAATGTAGCCCAAACCTACCTTTTGCAGAAAGAGCAGTTTTTGATAAATCTTGTGATGATTTTTAAAAAAATCGGAAGCATCGTCAATTGTAAAACCCAAGACGTCGTAAATTGTTTTATCTTTATACTTTACTTCAAGAGTTTCGCGATTATAGCGTTTGCAGTCACAGACATCGCATTTGACATACACATCCGATAAAAACTGCATTTCAATCTTGATTACTCCCGCGCCCTGACACTTTTCACAACGACCACCTTTAACATTAAATGAAAAACGACCTTTTTTATAACCGGCGGCTCTCGCCTCTACGGTGCCGGCAAAAATATCTCTTATTTCATCGAAAAGCCCGACATATGTAGCAGGATTTGATCTTGGAGTACGTCCAATTGGAGATTGGTCAACAAGATAGACACGGTCAAGATCGTGAAAACCTTCGATTTTAGTATACTCCCCGATCGTCTCATTCCACTGATTGTTAAGATGCATTTTTAGTGCCGGATAAAGAGTTTCTGTAATCAAAGTAGATTTTCCCGAGCCTGAAACTCCCGTAATCACCGAAAGATTATTAAGCGGAATTTTAACAGTAATATTTTTTAAGTTAAACTGCTTTGCATCATGAAGAATTATAGCTCCTTTATTTGTTACGAGTTCGCGGTTTGTCCGCTCGATAGAACGTTTTTTTGAAAGATATTGGCCGGTCAGTGATTTATTATCTTTTTTAATCTCATTAAGAGTTCCTGAAAAAATTACCTTTCCGCCATCATGCCCGGCCCTCGGTCCAAGCTCTATAAGGTAATCTGCCGACTCTATGGTTTCCTGATCGTGCTCAACGACTATGAGCGTATTTCCAAGATCTTTCAAGCGGTGAAGTGAGGCAATGAGCGCGGAAACGTCGCGCGGGTGAAGTCCGATCGAAGGTTCATCAAGAACGTACAAAACTCCGGTAAGTCCGGTGCCGATCTGTGACGCTAGTCGTATCCGCTGAAGTTCGCCTCCCGATAAAGTTTTTGCCGGTCTTGATACTGTAAGATAACTCAATCCTACGTTGTCGAGAAAACTTAATCTGGTCACTATCTCTTTTAACACCGATTCGGCAATAACAGCTTCGTAATCATTTAAAATCTTTTTTATTTGACCTGTGAAATATTTTTTAAGCGTCGTGATTGGCCAGTCGGTGATCTTGGAAATATTATTTCCCTCAATGGTTATCGAAAGTACTTCCGGTTTAAGTCTGGCGCCGTGACATACTTCGCACACCTCCTCACGCATATATTTGGCGACTTCATAAGCGTTGCCTTCGCTTTCAAAGTAGCGCCTTTGCATATCGGTCACTAACCCGTTAAATGTTTCATTTATATATGTTGTCCTACCGAAACGATTTTCCCCTTCAACCACATAGGTTTTTCCTGTTCCATATAGAAGTTTATCTTTTTTATTTTGAGGAAGCGAACTCACAGGTATATTAAGATCAATGTTTTCCTCATCGCAAACCGTTTTTAATAATCGTAAATACCACGTTGCCTGGAAAAAAAACTTTGGATATGGCTGTAAGCCTCCTTCATTTATTGTAAGACTGGGGTTTAAAAGTAAGTCAGGATCAATCTTAAATACTTTCCCGATGCCTTTGCACTCCGGGCAGGCGCCAAGAGGGGAATTGAAAGAAAACATTCTTGGTTCTATTTCAGGGAGCGATAAATTACAATTCGGGCAGGAAAATTTTTCAGAAAACAGATGTTCCTCTTTTTGCATTTGCAGTAACACAAGTCCTCCGGATAAATTCGTGCTTTGTTCAACGCTGTTTGACAACCTTGTGCGCAGATTTGAGATAAAGACCTCATCTTTAAGATCTTTATTTTTAAGTGAGAGAGTGTCTATGATTGTATCTATTGTATGTTTGTTTGTCTTAATCAGGTCAATTTCGTCAGATAGATCCATCATATGTCCGTCAACTCTCACTTGCCTGAATCCCTTTTGCAGTAAATTTTCAAAAAGATCACGAAACTCCCCTTTTCTTGCCCGCACAATAGGCGAAAGAAGAGTAATCACATGTGGTTTTATAGTGTCTGTACTTGTGTGTGCCTTAATAAGATCAAGAATTTTAGAAACTATCTCGTCTACCGAAAGTTTTTTAATCTCAATTCCGCAGTTTGGACAGTGCGGATGACCCACCCTCGCAAATAACACGCGAAGATAATCATATATTTCCGTGATCGTTCCCACGGTCGAGCGCGGATTATGGGTCACGGTTTTTTGATCGATCGAGATAGATGGAGACAAGCCTTCGATAAAATCGACATCGGGCTTGTCCATTATGCCAAGAAACTGCCTTGCATAAGCAGACAGCGATTCAACGTATCGTCTTTGGCCTTCGGCGTAAATAGTATCAAAAGCAAGAGAAGATTTTCCTGAGCCAGACACACCAGTGAACACCACAAACTTATTTTTGGGTATTTTGACGTCAATATTTTTCAGATTGTGTTGCCGTGCTCCTCGCACGTGTATGCTGTCTAACATAGGTATTTATAGAGGTGTTTGAACCTATAAGTTTACATGTTTTTAGCTTCCGATTCAAGTATCGGGTTTGGAAAGTTGATTGGCAAGTAGAACAAAAGGGAGAAAAAGAATAAATTAATCACTTACCTTTGATCGCTCCGAGTTCCAACATCATAGTTTCAGTCCTTACTACTGGAGTCAAGTTTGGTTGCCTTATTGATGTGTTTTTATTTAACCCTTTTACATAAAAATGATAGCGCTGAGTATTCACAATTTTTGGAGCTATTTTCAATGGTAATTTTCTATTAATTTCCGACTGATTTATAAGTCCGACAAATAAATATTGATCTTCGATCTCCGCAGCAACATGCTCCAGTTCAAATAAAAGTCTGGAGCTTTCGATAGTATTAAATCGTAATTTTGAGGCCAATATCTTCGATAATTCAGACAGTTTGTTTTTCTCTATTATCCAACCACTTGACGGTTTAGAAAAACTTATGGGTTTGTATTCATAATATATATATTTTCGGAGTACATTATTTACTCGTATGTAATCTTCATTTAACGTATCAACAAGCCACGTACTTTCATTCAATGGAGGATCTTTATAAGTCAGCTCAAAATTGGGTTCAAGTGAAAAACTACTTCCTAATGGTCCATAAATAAATAAACTTGGACTAATACCAGTCATTCTTATTGGACATCCTTTGTAAAAATCAATATCTTGTATTAAAGATTCTGCCGGTCGTAGAGTGCTGGTAATTGGTACAGATGACGGGAATGTACCGGGATTATTTTCCAAATGCTTCATTAATCTATTAATAATTTCAATATACTCATCTGCTGTAAAATCTGAATTTTCATTTGGTATTAAATACCAGTTCATTATGGGATAAGCCAAACCATATTTCAAACCCTCAAACTCATATATGGCTATATAATCTTTTTCCTTAAATTTACATAATTCATTATTTATCGGTTTATCGGTAACAACAGGGCTCGTATAAATTGTCACTGACGGCATCGTAGTCAACACGTTAGTTGGCTTGATAGTTATTGCTTGCGTTGGCGCTGGAGTATCGTCGGAAAATTTTAAGGTACCTTGCTGTTGACCACCAAAACTCTGTGCGAAGGTAGATACTCCGGCAACATCGGGATTCTTTTGGGCAACTACACCTACTACAAAGTTTATTCTGTAGCCTGAATCCAATTCACTATAGCCTCTAAAAAGATAATAAGGACGTAAGAGTGTTTGTGAGACTGAGGAAGGCAGTTCAAGGTAAGCAATCGAAACCTCATTGATGACTGCTCGTTTACCTTTTGCCAGGTTTGCCGGGAATACTTTTGCAAAATCTGTTGCGCCTTTACCGGAAGGTTCAGGCAGAAATACTCCATAAACTTGATCATTTAATCTTTCCAGTGCCTCATTTTTTGTAAGCAAATCATTCTTAGAAATTGACATTTGTGACAAAGAAAAGGGTCTGATGTTCGAGTTTATAGATACAAGCTTATTTCTTTTTTCATCAATTCCAATGGCCATAGTATTAAAATCATTTGGTCTTGTATAACCGTCCTTAGAATCAGAAGTTTCGTAAATTTGATCATCTTTTGGTAAGTTTCCATCATTAAAATTAAGATTTCTTAACGATTGATCTTCGGAAAGATTTAACAAACCAACCGGATTTAAAATAGGATAACCCACCAGATCCCAATCTCTATGAAGTTCGTAATAACGGATATTCGGTTCGTTTTTTTTCTTATATGAAGCAAAGATTTTAATCTTCTCATCATATAATCCAAGAGTAGTCACTATTCTACTAATATTTGAAAAAACATCACTATTTTCTGTTAATTGAATACCATCTGTAGAAAAGTATAATAAGTTAGATGTTTCTTTATCAAAACTCATGATACTGGCGCTGTCTGTTGCATAATTCGTATAAACATTAATAGAATTTACAATCGTTGGTTGATTATTAATTCCAAGAGAAATGGCTAATTGAGTTAGTTCTTTATCTGAATAACTTGTTTTAAAAGTGTATATTGTCGAATCGACATTTATTTCATTTTCGTTAAAATATGTATTTTCTTCTTCAATCCATTCTTCAAAAATAGGCTTCGGAGGTTTTGTAACTCTAAATTGTGTTATTTGATTTTGTGCTTTAGGTTCCTCGTCGCTTACGGTATTTTTATTTTGAGGATTATTAAGAGTTAAAAGTAACCGCACAAGAACAATCAGAATAATTGTAAGAAAAACTGAAGTTGTAATTATTATTATTTTCGCTTTTCTTGATAAGTGTTTCATTAGTAATTCAATATACAATAAATCTCGACAAATTTTCTACAACATCCATTACATGAGAAATCGAAGACTATGTTAAAATAAAATTATGAATAAAACCAAATTAGAACAGCTAACTTCATCTATTGCGGTTACATTTTTAGCAGTACTTACTGTTGGGGGAATTATACTTATTGCTGATACTATTTTCGGCTGGGATATATTTTCACCCGATGTCGAAAAAGCTCTTTCTTTTTTTATGCTAAGCTTGGGTTTCATTATTTTTTCTTCGGTAATAGTAAATATAATGCTCAATGTAAGTATTATCGCAAGTACGCTTCATGAAATTACTCATAAGCATGATAAATAAATCTATCTTTAATGAGGAAGTGAACCCGCTTATCGGTATCCGTTTTGTAGTAATTCTGGCTGTTGTAATAGGTGTGTTAGTATATTTTTTTAACTACCTCAGTACTACGCGCAATACACTAATGGTCAACATGTATACATCTGAAACTAATGAATATATCATCCGTAATAAAAAAGGTCTTTCACTGATATTTAATTCTCTCTTTGATGAAAGCCTTAAATGTAATTTACAAAATAGTTATCAGCAACAACTTAATTGTGAAAAAGAGATTAGCAAGCAGATTCATACAAATTTAGATGACAATATTAAGGATTATAGTTCTCTTGCCTTCCTGAGGATTGATCCAAAAAGCGAAAGACTAGAACGTTTGAATCTTTCAGGAAATATTCAAGAAGCACCGATCTCAGGTAAAAATAAAATTGAAGTTATTGATTTGTTGAATGGGAAAAAAGAAAGGTTGAGATGGGATGATTATACATACGAATTTCAAGATAAAGAAGTAATAGTGCCTGTCATTATTGATGACAAAACAATAGGTGCGATTGTGCGCGGAGTTATTCAATAAACTATTTATTTATCTGGTTAATTTTATCGCGAAGTAGTATGGCTGCCTCAAAGTTCATGTCGTCTACATAAATCCTCATCTCTTTCTCAAGTTTTTTTACGGTTTTCTTTTTGTCATAGTCGGTCATCGAGTTTGGATCAAGTTTACCCAAAGATTCAAGGTTAAACTCGCGCTGTACTTTGTCAAACATGAGTTCGCTTTCTTCGGGTTTTTCGATGATTTTTTCGCGGATTGGCTTGAAGATTGTCTTAGGATTGATGTTATGCTTCTCATTGTATTCTGACTGGTATTTTCGTCGCCTGTCAATTTCGTCAACAGCATATTTTATGGAATCGGTGATTTTATCGGCATATATTATCACTTCACCCAAGACATTTCTTGCCGCTCTTCCCATAGTTTGGATAAGTGAAGTACGAGACCTCAAAAATCCCTCTTTATCCGCGTCAAGTATGGCAACAAGCGTGACTTCGGGCAGATCAAGCCCTTCCCGTAGCAAATTGACACCAATAAGCACATCGAATTCATTTTTTCGCAAATTGTCAAGCACGTCCGACCTTTCCAAAGTATGGATATCGGAATGCAAATACGAAGCTCGCACCTTTTTGTCTTTGAGATACTCTGTGAGGTCCTCCGCAGTTTTTTTTGTCAAAGTCGTAACCAGAGTCTTCTCGCCTCTTTTAGCTCTTTTTTCAATCTCCGTGATTAAATCGGGTATTTCACTTGTTGACGGACGGATTGTGATCTTCGGATCGATTATACCTGTTGGCCTTAGGAGCTGTTCTACAATTTGTTTTGATTGATCTATTTCCCATTTATCGGGAGTTGCGGAAACGTAGATCAAGTGAGGAGGTATTTTATAAAACTCATCAAACTTGAGGGGTCTGTTGTCAAAAGCCGAATTTAGGCGAAATCCGAAATCTATGAGTACTTTTTTGCGGCTGTGATCGCCATTATACATACCTCTGATCTGCGGAACAGTCATATGTGACTCGTCAATAAAAACAAGAAAATCTTCACCGTATGTAAGCCTGAAATAATCAAGCAAACTATACGGAGGGTCTCCCGGGCGCCTGCCGTCAAAATATCTTGAATAATTTTCAATGCCGTTTACATACCCTACTTCCTTGATCATCTCAAGATCATAATTTACCTTTCGAAGAAGCCTTTGGGCCTCAAGTTCTTGACCCATTTTTTTCAGGCTTTTATATTCCTTTTCAAGATCGGCACGGATTTGGCTTTCGGCAGTTTTAAATACATTGGGATCCATAAGATAAAGTTTGGCAGGATAAATTGAGATCACTTCTCCAATAGATTTTTCTTTTTTTCCCGATAGAGGCTCAATTGTTTCAATTTGGCTTATTCTTCCGTTTTCTTCAATCAGACGTATCGCATTGTCTTCGTAGGGCAAATAAATGTCCATGTGGTTTCCGCGAACTCTGAAAGTTCCTCGTTTAAAATCAAATTCCGACCGTTCATAAAGAAGCTGTGTTAGGCGGACCGAAATTCCTCTCCAATCGGCAATGTCGCCTTTTTTAATCTGAAAAAGAAACCGCTCATATTCCTTCGGAGATCCGATATTGTAAATACAAGAAACCGATGCCACCACGATCACATCTCGTCGTGACAAAATATTTGTCGTTGATTGAAGGCGAAGTTTATCGATAAGCTCGTTTATTTCCGCCTCTTTTTCAATATAAGTGTCGGTTGAAGGAATATAGGCTTCAGGTTGGTAATAGTCATAATACGAAACAAAATAAGAGACGGCATTACCTGGAAAAAAATCTCGAAACTCCTGATATAGCTGTCCTGCCAATGTCTTATTGTGCGAAATTATTAGTGTCGGCATATCAAGATTGCGTATTACATTGGCCATGGTGAATGTTTTACCCGAGCCAGTCACTCCCAGAAGCACCTGATTCTTCATACCGGAAGCAATACCGGAGGATAATTTTTTGATGGCTTGTGGCTGGTCTCCGGTTGGAACAAATTTTGATTTTAGATCAAACGACATGAATGTATTATAATATAGCCATGCTTTACATTGTCGGCACACCGATTGGTAATCTTGAAGACCTTTCTTATCGTCAGGGTAAGATTTTAGCTTCATCCCAGATAATTCTTACTGAAGATACAAGAACAACCGGACATTTGCTTAAAAAAATCGAAGATCTTTTCGGATTTAAAAAAATTCAAGATCAGCGATTAATCTCTTATTACAAAGAAAAGGAGTTTGAACGGTTGCCAATGATACTTAAGTTTCTTGAAGATGGCTTGCAGGTTGCGCTCATCTCACAAGCCGGTATGCCGCTTATTTCCGACCCGGGATATTTGCTTGTTTCAACAGTGATTAAAGAAAACCTTCCTTTTACTGTAATCCCTGGGCCATCTGCGGTAACAACGGCGCTAACGCATTCAGGTTTTAAGAGCGAAACGTCAATGTTTGTTGGGTTTTTACCAAAAAAAGAATCACAGCTCGTCAAACTTTTAAATAAGATGAAACAGATAAAAACATTATTTCCTGATGCAGTCTTTATAGCATTTGAATCTCCAAATCGCATTCAGAGATCATTAATGAAAATAAATGAAATAATACCTGAAACTGAAGTTGTTGTCGCACGTGAACTGACAAAAAAGTTTGAAGAAGCCGTACGAGGTAGGGCATCAGAATTGGGAAAGCGAGAATACAAAGGCGAAATCACGCTTTTGCTTTCATAGTTTTATACCTCGTAGTCAGGAAATTTTTCATCACCGTTGCTTGGCTTTTTGTCATTCAACCATTCAACATAATCACAACCAGTAGCCTGACGAGTTTCTTTGTCCCATCCGGCTGTGCTACATTTCTTCAATTTCTTCCCATTTGAGGTAGTCACCAACTGCAATTTGTTTCCACATTTTGGACATTTTTCATCAAGGTCTTCCTTTAAACCTTTGAACCATTCAACATAGTCGCACCCCGTTGCGGTTTTTGTTTCTCTATCCCAGCCGGCAGTACTGCATTTCTTAAGTTTTTTACCAAATCGGGTTGTGATAATGATTAATGGATTGCCGCATTTCGGACACTTTTCATCAAGCTTTTCAGGCTCAGGGTTAAACCATTTGACATAGGTACAGCCTTCGGTTTGTCGCGTTTCCGGATTCCAGTTGCCTTTCGAGCAACGCTGAACTTTTTTTCCGGATTGAAGTTCTTCAATAGGTTTTAACTCCGAACCGCACTTGGGACAGACGTTTTTTGGATCTTCTGATTTTTTCATATAATTCATTTATACGTAATTATATAACTTTTGTAAAGGGGTATTTTTTTCAACTATTTATTTAGATACTTCCGTAAGTTTAGCATGTCATGAAGCTTATAACTTATAGTATAATGTGGAAATGGAATGGAATCCGAAAGAAATTGTTGTAGAAGTTGAGTCTTTCTTAGACGATTTATTCAGTAAAACTGCATCAGATCCTAAGCCAGAAAATACACAAAATTTAAACTCTGGTATAGTCACACCCGTTAACAAAGCTCCATCTAAAAAACACTTATTAAGCGAACTGGGATTGGCAGGGATGGTAGACTTGATAAGTAAAGGTAATCTTGGCCCGGTGTCTAGTATTTTAAAATACTATCTGGATACATACAATCATACACCAATCTATTATGAACCTACATTCTGCAGATTGTTCGCTGAGGAAACCTATCTGGCATTAAGCGAGACCATGTACCAAGCGACGGGAGGAAAAGTTGGTTATAGACCCGTAAAAGTGACAGCAAATTTTGATGATCCGATTTCATACTATATGTGGTACCAGGGTAATAACTCTCCTGCACAAATATCGACTCCGGGAGTTCATAGAATTGGTAGGACATTTGTCGTCAGTGATTCATACATTATGGCAGCTGACGGGCTCATTAATCATGCTAATGAGCTTACCGGATATCACTTGATGCTGCAAAGGTTGAATGGCGTGGGAAATCGGGATGACAGAGATATCGGTGCTATATTATTCATAGATGCATCGGAAGTTGATGGAAATTGGAATAAAGCTTTTCTTTTTGAGGAAACACCTTCTGCATGGAGTATCCGCAGACCTGAAGATATAGTAAATGTAAGAGCCGGGCTTCTTTCCGGACTTCATGGTGGTAACTCGGCTACGCCCGAACCCCTAGTTTAAATAGTGGTTCGCGTGGAG
>Ga0209541_10004812_pt1 | contig 23815 bp, 21 predicted proteins | sample RifCSPlowO2_01_FD_184027 | JGI IMG/M metagenome (GOLD analysis project Ga0209541, IMG submission 184027) | Groundwater microbial communities from Rifle, Colorado - Rifle CSP2_plank lowO2_0.1 (SPAdes) (version 2) | ecosystem: Environmental > Aquatic > Deep subsurface > Groundwater | place... | reverse complement strand
CAGGAGAATCATGAAAAGGATATTTGATTCATTGTAATATTATTCCGGGGTCTTCTAATGGTAGGAATGCGGACTCTGAATCCGTCAATCTTGGTTCGAATCCAAGCCCCGGAGCATCTTGACAAGTTAAGTTTCCTAATGTATACTAGTGGCAGTATTCTCGCCGACCCGACTCTAGGAGATACAGATGTCATCAGAGTTCCCGACCCATGACGAAATCTGGCAGGTCTTGGAGGGTTTGCTAGACAAAAGAGAGTTCAGCCAGACCCGAAAATTAACGGATGCCCTTGGTGTTTATTTGTGGGAAATCCGAACAACCGATCACAACGATAGCACCATCGAGTACTCCTATATGCGGAAGGGACGCTATTTGGAGGGGGTTGCAGACGTGTCGCGTATCGACCGCGTCGATCTCGACGAACAAGACAATCCTATCGGAGGTACCTCGGTCGCCAAGTTCATCGGTGGCAGATGGGTTCTTACTCCTTAAGGAGGTCCGCTCAATAAAAGCTTGCCCTTTGGGGTTCAACTTCATTGGGCGGCTTTTGTTTTTATACAAACCTCTTTTCCCCCTATTTCCATACTTATGTTTTTCCAATCCAAATTTCTAAACACGTCCAACAGGGGGAGCCACGTTAAAATAATCGTCACTCTGCCTTCTGGAAGAGGCGGTTTTTGTTTGGGTGTTGAATTCTCCGGAAAACGTAGTATACTTTTTGGTACACACTGGAATTCGGGAGGTTCGAGATGGGGATGTTCATTTTAAGGGGAGCTCTTCTGGGCTCTCTGATGTTCGTTGGTATTGCTACAGCGTACGCTATCCGGTCGTTTGTTCTTTTCTGGGGAGATGGGAGGCACATGGCGCTTGCCGTGGGCGCGTTGCTCTTTGCAGCAGCGCATGCGCTTGCGGCAGTTGTTAAGTATCGTGTTGCCTTTCTTCGTAGCATCTCAGCTCTTTCCACTCTGACCATCCTGAGTGCGGTGGTCTGGGGTTTTATGGGGGCAGCTGCAGGATTTTGGCTGGCGTCGACTTCTTCGTGGGAAGTGATGCTTCTCACAGTGTCCGCGCTCGCGGTAGCTGGCGCATACTTCGGTGCCGCCCTTGGCTTTTCCGTGAGCTATCGGTTGTTGGCTGGCGCGCTCCAGGCGAAAAGCACGGATGCTGCTGGCAGGCAGCTCATGGGTCGGATTCTGTGGCAGAGCGTAGTGCCATTGGTAGTTCTGGGTGGGATGGGGGCTGGATATCAATTTCTGTCCAATATCTACCCAGATCCGGTCAGTGGCACGATCACCGTTGGAATGATATTCCTTGGGTGGTTCGCTGTTGCGCTGGCCATCTTCCGGTGGGTATTGCTTCCTTGGCTGCAAGAGAAGCGCCGGCTCTAGCGCTAGGTACACGGAGCAATGAGGGCGTGGGTGTCAAATCCAGTCCTCTTCTTTTTATAAAATTCAAGAATCGCCGCCGAGGCGGTTTTTTGGTAGGATCTCTTGATAATTGTATATACCGCGTTATACAATTAGGAATGAAGGTTTCCCGAGAGCCAATTGAGTTTGAGTGGGATTCGGGGAATATCGACAAAAACTTAATAAAACACAGGGTAAGGGATGAAGAGTGTGAAGAAGTATTTTTTGACCCAGGCAAGCGCATGCTGCGCGACGTTGTCCATTCAGCCAACGAAGAACGGCATATCCTCATTGGGAAAACAAAAGGGCAAAGGGCATTATTCATTGTTTTTACAGTAAGAAAAAAGAAAGTCCGGGTGACATCTGCCCGTGACTTGAGTAAGAAGGAATTGCGTGCATATCAATATGAAAAAGAATCTTAAAGTTCCAAAGTTCAAAAGCGAAAACAAGGAGAGGGATTTTTGGGCAAAGGTGAATCTGGCCGATTATTTTGAGCCGTCTGATTTTGAAAAGGCGTCTTTCCCAAACTTAAAGCCGACTTCGTATTCCAAGCCACATTTTAGTTCGATTAAAAGAACATGCCAACGAGATAAATGTGCCTTACCAGTCTCTCATTAAAGAATATATTGCGGAAGGCATAGTGCGCGACCGATCTGATTCCGTATATAAAGCATAAAGCTTACGATCCCGGAGAATCGTCCTCGATTCCACTCAGGGCGGTTTTTTGGTAAAATAAATAATGAGTAAATTTTTAGGGTTTGCGCCGTCCGGCTTTCCAGCGACGGGAAAAACAGGTTACGTTTTTCAACGCCATAAAAAATTGTAAAAAGTAAAGTCGAGGTCCATAATTTCTATAATAATCATTAATAAAAGTTTTTATGAAGCATAATTTTAGCATATTTCTTTTGATAACGATCGTACTTTCATATTATGCAGCGGATGCCAGGGCGGAGGATTTGCCTGATTTCTACATTGAAAAACTTACGTTCGCCAACGATGGAGAACTATCGTTTACTTGGGGAAACAAAGGGAAGGGGAAAGTCGCAGCCCCAGTTGTTGATGTTTACTATGAATTCACTAATTCTTTGGGGGTAGTAGTCGGAAGCCCTATGAAAATAATTCAGAACTCTGGTAATTCATTTCTTATCCCCGGGGCCTCACAGCTCGTGCACCTTAAAGAATCTGATTCAAGTGCAGAAGCAAAATATATTTTCAATCCCCCTCAAGGGGCTACGACTTTGCTTATTCGAATGGATGCAGAAAAGAAAATCGCTGAAACAAATGAAAATAACAATCTTGCGAGCGTTGCCGTTCCGCTTCCGGATATTTTCATTGAAAAAATGAACTATGGCACTAGCGAAGTATCGTTTACCCGTGGGAATAAGGGAAGCGGAAAACTCAGTATCCCAATTGATGTTGTCTATCAGTTTCTAGACATTTCAGGGGACCCGGTCGGCAGTCAGCTTAAATTTTTTGATAGTCCTACGAATTCCTTCTACTCTCCCGGTGGCTCGTCGGTGAAGCATATTAAAAAAATTGATGGAAGCTCGGAAGCCGCATATATATTCAACCCTCCGCAGGGAGCTGTTTCTTTGCAAATCCAAATGGATCCGGGAAATAAAATTAATGAAGTTCCATCCAGCAAAGCAAATAACCAAGCAAGCATTGTGATTCCTATTTTTCCCGATCTTACGTTCGGCGCCATAACGTACACCGAGGGTAAGTTCACCGTGGAAGTCAAGAATATTGGCGAGGGGGTGGCGGCTACCAAAACTTCTGACGCAATCGTTCTTTTTGGTACGTGGCTGGATGCAACAGGTAAAGAAGTGGAAATGCCCGCAACTTCCGTTGCGGCTGGTTTTGAACCTATTGCTGGCAAATCGTCTTTAACAAAAACATTTGAAGAATCCGCCGATCCTAATTTTTTCACATTTTTGCAGCCGCCGTCAGAAGTAGTGAAATTGCGCCTTACTATTGATTTTTATGGAGAAGTAGAAGAGCTCAATGAAGAGAATAACACAGTGTATCTGAATCTCACATATCCCGACATCGCTTTTGGCGCCGTGAGCTATACTCCAGAAAAATTAGAATTTGAGATTAAAAACATCGGCAGCGCCTTATCGGGCAAAGTTCTTGTTCAAATGTCATGGGTAGACAAAGATGGAAACGAAAAAGGCATAGGTGCCAATCCCAATGCTTTTCATAGCGCCGAAATTTCAGGTCTTGCGCCTAATGCCTCTAAAACTTTTGTCCGCCAGTCTCAAGATTATCCTTACCTATATAGTCCTCCGGCAGGGGGAAAGAAACTTCGGCTGAAAATTGTTTCTAATGAACCGCCGGAATTTGTGCTAAGCAACAACGAGACATACCTTGAGGAAATCAAACTGCCTGATCTTGCTTTTGGATCCGTAACGTACACGGAGGATGAGTTGATTGTGGAAGTATGGAATATTGGGAACGTTGTTGCCGATCCTCCTGGCGATAACAGTATTACTTTCTATGGCACTTGGATTAGTGCCAAGGGGAAAGAGCTGCCATCGCCGGAATCAGCATATGGTTTTGGAGTGACTTTAAGTATTGCCGCAGGGGAATCCTTTATTCAGACGTACACGAAAGCTGACTTCCCAAATTTAATGACATTTCTTCCTCCACCGCCAGAAGCAAAACTGCTACGTCTAAAACTAGATCCTCTTAATAAACTTAACGAATTGAGCGAGAAAAATAATCAGGCGGACTTATTCAAACTGGAGGGAGAGACCACCGGTGAGGAATTAGCCGAAAAAGATGAAGATTTAATCGTTGACGAAGTCGCCCAAGATATCGTTGAGGATTCTGCGGATGAAAAAGAAGAATCAGATTCAGCAAAAGATCCACGAATTCTTCCTGGCAACCCCCTCTACACATTCAAATCGGCTTTCGGGGAGATAAAATTATTTTTCACTTTTGACGAACAAAAGAAGGTCGAGCTGAACTTGAAGCACGCAAGTCAGAAAATGCTTGAAATTAACAAACTGGTTGACGCGGGAAAAATCAAGCAAGCAGCGAAGCATCTCAAAAAATATGGAAAAGATTTAGAGAAGCTCGATGGTCTGCTTGAAAAAGCGGCAAATAAAGATGTGGAACGCGCAGCGAAGCTCAACGAAAAAGTTCTGCGAAGCGAACTGAAGCATCAGTTTATTATTGGAAAACTTGAGCGAAAAGCGGAGGAAGGAGAAAAATCAGCTATTGAAGAAGAACGAAGCAAAATACTTGAGCACCTTGCAAAAAACATAACTGCTTTCGAGGATTCTGCGAGAGTCGAGACGGTATTGCGCCGTTCATTCAGCAACAACGGAACTCCACTTCGCCCAATGAGAAATCTCGAAGTGTTGAAGGCTGTTGAGGAAAGGGTTCCCGAGGAGGCAAAAGATGCCATTCGCCGGGTCCAAGAGGATTCCCTCCAACGGCTGGCAAACCAGCTTAGTATGTTGCCGGAAGAGCGGCAGCAAATTCTCCCCGAATACGTCAGAAGGGGAGGAGGTAGCGAAAAAGGATATCTTGACACACTGGAAGATATGAGATTGAGGGATAGTACCTCCGAGATACAATCAATAGTAGATAGGGCGGAGGAAGAAATTTTCCAAAAGGTGAGAGACCGTGCCGAGCGCCTTAAGAATTTGGATGAGTTAAAGAACATAGAAGAGCGGAGAAGAGAAGTGGAAGCCCAGAGGAGTAGAACGCTTTCGCCAAGAACTCCAATGAGAACAGATGAGATGGTGCCCGAACGCGTGCCATCCGACGATCAATCAAGGCCGGTCAAGCAGACTGCATGCACCCAAGAATACAATCCGGTATGCGGAACTGACGGGCGGACTTATCCAAACCGTTGCATCGCGGAAAGACAAAACCGTATAGCTGTCCGGTACGAAGGAGAATGCCGTTCGAATATTGATTCTGCTCCGCGCGATGGTACTTCAAATAGCAGAGATTGATCCCAGGGGGTACTATACAATACCAGTGAAATACGAAAGCCGCAGGGTTCACGCCCCGCGGCTTTTCTTTTTTGCTTGCTATAGGGTTGTTGAATGGATAGAGTAAAGAAATGAGTTTGATGATTGAGAAGGCGCGAGTATTGCTTCTCTCCAACTATCGGCATACGGGTGGAGAATATGTGTGCCCCGCGTGGCCGCATTATCCGCATCAATATGCATGGGACTCGGATTTTCACGCTATTGTGCTGGCGTTTCTTGGAGAAAAGGAGCTTGCAAAGCGGGAAATTTTCCGGCGTCTTGAACATCAGCGGGAAGACGGATTTCTTCCCCGCATGATTTTCAAAAAGAGAAGGTATGGCTGGCTGCGGGATTTGGAGAGTTATTTTTTTAATGGGCGATGCCACAGCGATTCTTCTCAGCCGGTGGTGATTGCGCAGGCGCTTAAGTGGATAGACGATGATGCATTCACGAGAGATGTGTTCGAGCGTGTTTTAAAAGTATTTCTTTATTTCATAGAAAAACAGGATCCGGATGGAGACGGACTTATCTCCAGCTTTCATCCTGTGGAAACCGGACGCGACGCTTCGCCCGAATTTGATCGTTTCATATGGCGTATTCCCGGAAAGCATCGTTTGCTCAATACGGCGCTTCAGATTCTTTCTTGGGCAAAGTGGAGTGCGAAATATCGGCTCTTGGGATGGGATGTAAAAAAAATATGGCAGAGTGGGGGAGTCGACATTGAAGATCTCATGGTCAACACCATCTGGGTGGATGGAATGTACCTTATGGCAGAATTTGCGCCGCCAGAAAAACAGCAGAAAATTCGCCAACTTGCTTCGCGCACAGAGCAGGCGATTCTCAATCTTTGCTGGGATAAGGAAGATAAAATGTTCTACGCGCTTGACCGCGAGAACAAGTTTATTAAAACGCTTACTGTCGGGAATCTGTTCCCCTTGCTTCTGCCAAATCTGCCGCGGGAGCAAGCAAGAATTTTGGTAGATAACCTTACTGATCCAGCAAAATTTTGGACTCCATATCCGATACCTTCTGTCGCAGTGAATGACCGCAGATTCGATGGAGCAAACAAAGGGAAATTTCTTTTATGCAATTGGGATGGTCCCACTTGGATTAATACCAACTGGTATTTGATTCAGGGATTGCTGCGCCATGGATATGGCGAGGTCGCGCGTGAAGTTGCGCAACGGACACTCGCGATGGTTGAACGGGAAGGGTTTTGGGAATTCTATAATCCCTTTACTGGCAAAGGCATGCGCGTGAAAGATTTTGGTTGGAGTACTCTTGCTGTAACATTCCCGCGCCTCTTTGACTAGAGGCAATATATATGGTATTCTTTTCATCATATAAGCCTCTTCCCCAGAGGGAAACCTCTGGGTTTTCATTATTGTATATGCCAAACGGAGAAGTACTATTGAGATTTGACGAGGTTTCTTTTCAATACGGACAGAGCAAGCCCATTTTGCATGAGGTGGATTTTACAGTGCGGCGGGGAGCGAAAATAACGCTTATGGGTCAGAACGGCGCCGGGAAAAGCACTATTCTTCAGCTCATTACTCGATCTTTGGAGCCAGATTCAGGAGCTGTTCATAGAGCGCCCCAATTGACCATTGCCAGCGCGAGCCAGGTAATTGCGCGCGATCAGCTAAATCTTACAGTGCGGGAATTTTTCGAGAAATGTTTTTCAGGGAAGATATACGACATTGATCCGCGGATTGATGAAGCGCTTAAGATTGTAAATCTTAAGGCTGATTACGGTAAGGCCATTAAATCGTTTTCAGGCGGCCAGCAGGCGCGCCTGCTTCTGGCGTCTGCCCTTATTCAAAAGCCAGACTTGCTTCTTTTAGATGAGCCGACAAACAATTTAGATACAGAAGGGATTGCGCACCTTACGAAATTTTTAGTTGAATACGACAAGACGTGTATTGTCATTTCGCACGACGCGCAATTTCTCAATGCGTTCACGCAGGGAGTTTTGTATCTCAATATATTTACCCATGCAGTAGAGCAATATACTGGAGACTATTTTGATTTGCTTAAAGAGATTTCCGCACGCATGGAAAAGGAAAACAGGAAAAACGCGCAGCTCGCCAAAAAAATTCAGGAAAACAAAGAGAAGGCAAACTTTTTTGCGCAAAAGGGAGGCAAGATGAGGTTGGTGGCAAAGCGTATGCGAGAACAAGCTAGGGAGGCCGAAGAAAATAAAGTGGACGTGAGAAAAGAAGATAAAACCATCAGACGATTTATTATTCCTGCGCAAGAAGGATTGTCTGGGGAAATCGCGCATATCTCCTCTTTTTCCCGAATAAAAAACTATGTTCCGGTGGCAAGGGAAACGAATATATCGTTGCGAAAGAACAATCATCTGTTTATTGCAGGCCCAAATGGAATTGGCAAAAGCACTCTTTTGGAGTCTATCGCTTCCAAATCTGTGAAGGGCGTATTTGTTTCTTCTGACGTGCGCGTTGGATATTATCGCCAGGATTTTTCAACCCTTGATTTTGAGAGCACGGCGTATGAATCTTTGGTTTCGGCTGGAGAAAACCAGAGTGAGGAGCAAGTCCGCGCGGTTGCCGCCGGATTTCTTATCACCCAGGAACTCTTATACGCGAAAATAGGCACGCTCTCTGAAGGACAAAAGGGGTTGGTTGTTTTTGCATGCCTTGTCCTGCAAAAGCCAGGCCTTTTAATTCTGGACGAACCGACCAACCATATTAATTTCCGGCATTTGCCCGTTATCGCCGCGGCTCTCCATTCCTATGAGGGGGCTATGATTTTAGTGAGCCACGTTCCCGAATTTGTGCAGCAAATCCGTATTGACGAAATCCTTGATTTGGAAAAGGAAGAAGAATACGCGTTGCGCTAAGTCTTTCTATGAACGCAGAGGAATTTGATGTGATTGTGGTGGGAGGGGGAGCGTCTGGCATGATGGCAGCTGGAACAGCCGCGGCTCGCGGCAGGAAAGTGTTGCTTTTGGAAAAAAATAAAAACCTGGGTGAGAAGTTAAAAATTACAGGCGGCGGGCGCTGCAACATCACCAATGCCGAGTTTGATGAACATGTGCTATTGAAGCACTATGGCAAAGCGGAACAATTTTTGTATTCCGCTTTTTCGCGGTTTGGTGTGCGGGAAACTTTCTCTTTTTTTGAATCAAAGGGTTTGCCGCTTCTTTGCGAGGATTATAAACGCGCGTTTCCGCACACAGAGCGTGCGCTTGATGTTTGCAACGTGCTTGAGAGGTATATGCGGAGGAACAAGGTTACCATTAAAACTGGATCCCCGGTAACGCGCGTTGTTTTTGAAAATAGGAAAATAGTGAGCGTGGTCTCCGGCCAGCATGACTATAAAGCACAGTCTTTTGTATTCGCAACCGGCGGTGTGTCGCATCCGGAAACTGGATCAACGGGCGACGGCTTTTTGTGGTTGGCACAACTTGGGCATACGGTTTCAAAGCCCACTCCTACTATAGTGCCGCTTGCGGTGAAGGAAAGGTGGGCAAAAGAATTAGCTGGAGTTTCGCTTGCGCTCACGAAAATTACCTTTTTCGTTGACGGAGTAAAGCAGTTTTCAGAAACCGGCAAAATTTTATTCACCCACTTTGGCGTTTCTGGCCCTCTTATTCTCAATTGCGCGCACAAAGTGAGCGCTTTGCTCCATAGTGGTGTTACGACAGCAACGCTGGACGCGTTTCCGGATACAGATTTGGGTTTGCTTGAGCGCAGAATCGTGGCAGTATTTGATAAGAACAAGAACAAGATGCTCAAGAATATTTTTAAAGACATAGTCCCCGCCGGCACAAGCTCTAGTATTTTGTCTCTTGTGAGGAAGATCGTTGACCCTGAGAAAAAAGGGCATAGTGTGACAAAAGAAGAGAGAAGATATATCGCGCGTATTCTTAAAGCATTGCCGCTTACTATTACCGGGCTCATGGGATACGACCGTGCGGTTATCGCAGATGGCGGTGTTCCACTTGCCGAAATCGATATGAAAACCATGCGGTCTAAAAAAATTGAAAACCTTTCCATTACTGGTGACTTGCTGCATATCAACCGTCCTTCGGGCGGCTACTCTTTGCAGCTGTGCTGGACAACGGGATACGTGGCAGGGTTGCATGCGTGATGTTTTTATCGCTTTCTCCCAAACCGGTTTTTGTTTGGGGGAAATCTGGCTTGTTGACAGCATTGTTTAATTCAGATACGATGTCATAATCCCAAGAGGAGGTGGCATAGTTGCATCCCCTCTTAGGCGTCCCTCGGAGTGAGACGCACTAGCCGAGGGATCGCCGCCGCGCCTGCACCTCTTATATGAGAGAGCCGCTTCAAAAAGGCTCTCGATAGCTCCCTCCGGGAGAAAACGAAAAAGGCGTGCAACGCGCGGGTGATCAAGGGGCGGAAGCAGCAATGCTCCCGCCCCAAACCATTTGTAAAAACACAGAGAGAGCCGCGAGGCTCTCTTTTTTGTCAAAAAAATTGCCCTAGCGGGAGAGAGTGCGTATAATAAGATAATGCCAATGCAAGAAAAAGTGATTCTGGTGGACGAACAGGATCAGGAAATCGGAGAAGAAGAGAAAATGCGAGCGCATAGAGAGGGAAGGCTGCACAGGTCGTTTTCTATTTTTATATTCAACTCCAAGGGCGAGATGCTTTTGCAGAAACGCGCCAAAAGCAAATATCATTCGGGTGGACTATGGACTAATGCTTGCTGTGGGCACCCGCGGCCTGCCTCGACTGGGCAAGGCGGGCCCGCCTCGCAGCGAGGCGAGCCGGGCGAAAAAACTCAAGAGGCGGCTGCGCGCAGGCTAAAAGAGGAAATGGGGTTCGACTGCGAGCTCCAGGAAATTTTGGAGTTTACGTATAAAGTAAAACTCGACCATGATCTGTGGGAACACGAGTTTGACCATACGTTTTACGGTGTGTACGACGGGGAAATTCGCCCCAATCCAGAAGAAGCAGATGATTTCAAATGGGTTGGACGCATAGCTCTTTTGCAGGACGTGAAAGAACATCCCAATCACTACACTGAATGGTTCAAAATCGCCCTTGAGCGCGTGATTGACAGAACGCCCCCTCCAGCTCTACACTAGGAATAACATGGAAAAGAAGAAGAAAGCCCGCCTTGTCCAGTCGAGGCAGGCCCGCTTGACCACTAGACGGCCAGAAAAGAGGTCATTTGTAAGAGGGGGGAAGAAGCCCGTTGCGAAGGGAAAACGGAGGGCCAAGAAAAATTCGCTCGCCTCGCAGCGAAGCGGGCAGGCCCGCCTTGCTAAGTCGAGGCAGGCTGCGCTTCCTTTTTTTGAAAATGTTCACCGGGCAAAAATCAAGGTGATTGGCATCGGCGGCGGCGGCGGGAATATCGCAGCAGAAATTTCTTCTCGGGTACAGAGGTTTGATTTTGTGGGAGCGAACACCGATAGCCAAGCCTTGAGAGAGTTGTCTCGGAAGGTAAAGAGTTTCTCCTTCGGGCAGGAATTTACGGGCGGACTTGGCTGTGGCATGGATGCGGAGTTAGGGGAACGAGCCGCGAAAGCGGAGAAAGATAAGATTAAACGGCTTTTGGAAGGGAGTGATGTTTGCATTTTACTCGCGACCCTTGGAGGAGGGACAGGTTCGGGAGCCACAGCCACGTTTGCTGAAGTTGCGCAGGAATTGCGCATTCTCTGTATTGGTATTTTTACCCTTCCCTTTGGCTTCGAAGGAGAACGAAGAGCACAGATCGCCCAAACAGCTTTAGAGAAAATTAAGCCTCTTGTGAATGCGTATGTGGTCATTCCCAATGAGAATATCTTTCGCGTGGTTGACCAAAAGACCCCGCTTAAGGAAGCGCTTTCCGCGGTAAACAGAAGGCTTGCGGCCACACTGGAGGGATTTATGGAGACGATCGCACTCCCCGGCCTTATCAACATTGATTTTGCCGACGTGCGTTCTACTCTCGAAGGAAGGGGACGACTTGCCTTTATCAATAGCGCGGAGGCCTCTGGAGTCACCAAGGCGCAAGAAGTGGTGCAGGCGGTATTGGAAAATCGCCTCTATGATTATACTATAGCAGGCGCAGATAGAATGCTTTTTAACATGACTGGCGACCGGAATATAAAAATGCAGGAGGTGGCACATGTGAGTTCTGCCATTTCAGCATACAACCCAAAGGCCCGTATTATTTTTGGGATCGCGTGCAACTCTCGGGCAAAGGATCGGCTCAAGGTAACGCTGTTTGCGGTTGGATGCGAAGAACCGGGGAAGCAAAAAGAGAGTCGCCGAAAAATTCAAAGTAAAAAAAGAAGCGAAGACAAAGGAGAAAGCTCATCCAAACTCAATGGAGAAAAGCAAGAAGTGGAAGTATCTGAAACATCTCCCTCGCCTTCACAAGAAGGTTCTCGTAAAGATACAGTGAAACGAGAAGGCCGTAAAGGAAAGGTTCCTGAACAGGAAAAGAGCGTGCGAAAACCTCCCGCGCAAAAAGGAAGGGTAAGGCGCAGCGCATTGGATTTGAAAAAAGCGGTAGACGAAGAGCTCAAAGAACTTGAGAAGAAAGAACGGGATTGGGATATCCCCGCTTTTCTTCGCAATAAACCATGATTACCAAGGCAATTATTCCTCTCGCGGGTTTGGCTACAAGGCATCTTCCTCTTTCTAAGGTGCTTCCCAAAGAATTTCTTCCTTTGGGCGACAAGCCTTTGCTTCACTATGTGGTTCAGGAGGCGAAAGAAGCGGGCGCCGAAGATATTATCTTTGTGGTGAGCTCTAATAAAAAGATTGCGACAGACTATTTTAAAAAGGCGCCGCAGCTCGAAAAGATTCTGGAAGAAAAAAAACAGGTGGATTTTCTAGAGTCTCTTTCTGAAGTTGAAAAGCTGGCGAATGGTCTGACATTTTCCTATGTCATTGACAAACCGTTGGGCGATGGCCATGCGGTGTTACAGGCGCGCAAGCTCGTTGGAGAAGAACCTTGTTTCGTGCTTTACCCAGACGATATTGTTGAGGCTGCCACGCCTTGCGCATCCCAACTCGCGCAGGTGTTTCGTACATCCGAGAAGCCCATTCTGGCACTGTTTGAGCTTCCCGCAGAGAAACTTTCTTCCTACGGGGTGGTGGCTGCAGAGAAAATGGCAAACCGATTGTATAAAATTAAGAGTATCGTAGAGAAGCCTCCAAAGAACGCCTTGCCCTCTCGGCTCGCGATTATGGGCAGAAGCATTATTACTCCCGAAGTTTTTGATTACTTGAAAAAGGCAAAGCCGAACAAAAAGGGAGAAATTTCCTTGACCGAAACCTTTGGCCAAATGGTAAAAGATGGTAAGATTATCTATGGGTATCAGTGTGAGGGACGATGGTGGGAGTGCGGCAACAAAGAGGATTGGCTAAAGTCGTTTGTGTATTTTGCCGCAAGGCACCCCCAATTTGGAAAAGAGGTGAGAAAGTTTATGAGAGAAGAAAAACTTGCATGACCTACGAATTACGAATCATTACGAATATGCGAATTCGTAAATTCGTACAAATTCGTTATTCGCAGGAATAATATGCATACTATAACGGGAAACGAAGTTAAAAAGCTATACCAGCCGAGACCTACAGACGCCAGAAAGTATGACTATGGCTTGATGCTCGTCATCGGTGGGTCGGAATACTATACGGGTGCGCCGGCCTTGGCTGCTTTAGCTGGATTTCGCGCGGGCTTAGACATGGTGAGGATCATCGCGCCCCAGCGAGCTGCCGATATTATCGCCTCGTTTTCCCCGACGCTTGCCGCGTACGGACTGAAGGGTTCTCATGTGGAGAAGTCCGATGTCGCGTTTTTGGTTGCGCGCACCATGGCCGCAAAAGAAATGGCGCGAGGGAATGTTTCAGTGCTGATAGGAAGCGGCCTAGGGAGAGACGAGGAAACGCAAGAGGCCGTTAAAGAATATCTTTCGATGATTGACGTGCCAACCGTGATCGACGCAGACGCTATTCATACGGTGGCAGAGCGGCCCGAAGTAATAGCCGACAAACCATTTGTAATTACGCCCCACAGTCAAGAATTTTTGGAGCTTACAGGGAAAGCAATCTTCGAGCTGACTCAAGAAGAGAAAATAGAATTGGTGAAGCAGGAAGCGGCAAGGCTGAAAACAACTATTTTGTTTAAGGCACATGTTGATATCGCTTCCGACGGTAAAGAAGTAACGTTAAACCAAACCGGCACGCCGTATATGACCGTAGGCGGAACAGGGGATTCGCTTGCGGGCATTCTTGGCGCTCTGCTCGCGCGCGGCATAGCTCCGCTGGAAGCCGCGGCAGCCGCGGCTTATATCAATGGAAGAGCAGGGGAGTTGGCGTCCAAAAAATTCAAAGATTCTCTCATTGCCACTGATGTCATCGAAGAAATCCCTCACGTGATAGGGTAATTGTTTAAAGTCCGACATTAAACATATGACAAAAATTGCGATTAACGGATTTGGAAGGATAGGGCGATTGTTTTTCCGGCAGGTCTCAGGAAAACGAAACCTCCAAGTGGTGGCCATTAACGATTTGGGCGATCGGGAAAACCTGGAGTACTTGCTCAAATACGATACGGTGTATGGCAGGTTTGAGGGCAAGTTGCCCGAGCATGTGCTGCAGGAAAAAGACCCGGCAAAGTTGCCATGGGGCAAGCTTGGTATAGATGTTGTGGTGGAGGCGACCGGTGTGTTTGATTCATACGAGGAAGCACAGGCGCACTTGCGGGCTGGAGCAAAGCGCGTGGTGATCACCGCTCCTGCGAAAGACGAAGACGGGGAGTTAGGTAGAACCGTACTTTCGGGAGTAAACGAGAAAGATATGAAGGCTTGCCGTATTACCTCGAATGGATCTTGCACCACTAATTCCATAGCGTCGGTCATTCAGGTTCTCGACGAAGGAATTGGTGTCGCGAAAGCGTTGCTCAACACAACCCATGGATATACCGCCACGCAAAGTTTGGTGGATGGGCCGACGCGAGGAAAAGATATGCGCAGGGGAAGAGCGGCCGCCCAAAACATTATTCCTTCTTCGACGGGAGCCGCAATTGCCACAACTCGCGCTGTGAAGAGCCTAGAAGGAAAATTCGACGGCATTGCGCTCCGCGTGCCTGTGCCCGCAGGATCTATCGCAGACATCACATTTCTTGCCAAGCGTCCGACCACGGTGGAGGAAGTAAACACAATTCTTACTAAGGCCGCTTCTTCTCTTAGGTTCAAGAACGTGTTGCAGGTTACGCAAGAGGCTTTGGTTTCTTCTGATGTCTTAGGCCAGCCATACGGCGCCCTTGTGGATCTCGAAATGACGCGCGTGGTTGGAGGAGATTTGGTAAAAGTGCTTTCTTGGTATGACAACGAATGGGGGTATGCGGCAACCCTCGTGCGCCACGTGGAAGTTGCTGCGGCGGCATAGGGCTCAATGATATGAGGAGGGCAAATGTTTTCATTGTTTCAGCCGTTTCTGCCGCTGTAATTTCTCTCGGGCTGTTTTATGTTTTGTCTTCCAATGGATCTTCCAGCGGTGTCGAGCAGAATATTCCCCAAACTACCATTCAGATTGGCGACGCAGTTCTTTTCGTGGAGGTCCTCGATACCCAAGAGCAGAGGCAAGAAGGATTGTCGGGAAGAGCGGAGCTGGCAACAGGCGCTGGAGCGCTTTTTATTCACGAGGAACCGGGAATGCATGGATACTGGATGAAGGATATGCTCTTTCCCATAGATCTTATATGGATAAGCGGGGACTTGCGCGTGGTGGAAGTGGCGCACAATATTTCGCCCGACACCTATCCTGCTTCTTTCCGCCCTTCGAGCGATGCCCTCTATGTATTGGAAACAAACGCGGGTTGGGCAAGCGCGCATAACGTTACGAAAGGCTCAGAGGTGGTTATCCATATCCCTTAAAGACAAAGTTGTGCAGTTTGCCTTGATTTGATATAGTAAGAATATGCAAATCAAGGTATTCGTGGAAATCCCAAAAGGTTCCCAAAATAAATACGAGCGCGACGAAAAGACGGGAGAGATGGTGCTCGACCGTACGCTGTATGGTCCGCATTACTTTCCGTTTGAATACGGTTTTATTCAGGATACACAAGGGGAAGATGGAGATCCGTTAGACGTGGTGCTTTTGACTTCGCATCCTACGTTTTCAGGATGCGTCGTGAAGGCAGAGGTTATTGGGTATTTGGAGATGGAGGATGAGGCTGGAATCGACCACAAAATTATCGCGGTTCCGATAGAAAAAATTGATCCTCGGTGGAGCCACGTAAAAGATGTAAAAGATTTAGGCGTTCATCAGAGAGCAGAAATCAAAGAGTTTTTCGAAACCTATAAAAGACTCGAACCCAACAAGTGGGTGAAAGTTACTGACTTTAAGCCCCGCGAAGAAGCAGAGAAGCTTATTGAAAAGGTTCAGGCTCGAGAGTAGCGCTTCTTGCAAAATTTGGGGAAACAGCTATAATCTTCTTTATGTTAGGTTTAGTATCTCAAAAACGGAATAAAGAGGAAAAAGTGTGCTTGCTGCGAGATCAGGGGTTGATCCCGGGAGTTTTGTATGGTCCGAAAACCAAGGCGGCGCCGGTAAAGGTAGATGAGAAAGAATTTCACAAGATATACGAAGAGGCAGGAGAAAGCTCGCTTATCCAGTTGAAGTCAGCGGAAGGCGCTTTGCCCGTCTTGATTAAAGAGATCCAGCGAGATCCGGTAAGGGGGCAGATTATTCATGTGGATTTTTATCAGCCGCCTCTCGATGAAAAGATTGAAGTTCGGGTACCTCTGGTGTTTCAGGGAGAGGCTCCGGCGGTTCGTGATTTGGGAGGAACGTTCTTGAAAAATACCCAAGAAGTGGATGTAAAAGCTTTTCCGCAGAATCTTCCTCATGAGCTTATCGTGGATATTTCCGGGCTCAAGACTTTTGAGGACAAAATTCTTATTCGGAATTTAGTGCACGATGAGGAAGTGGAAATTCTGCATGATCTGGAAGATGTGGTAGCGCAGGTTGTGGAAACGCAAAACATAGAAGCTGAACTTGAACAGCCAGTGGTGGAAAATGTGGAAGCGGTGGAGCAGGTAAAGGAGGAAAAGAAAGAGGAGGTTCACGAAGAAACAAAAGAAGCTCAATAGCCATAAAAGCTGGGTTCGGCAGCTTATATGCTCAAAATCTCTCAGCTTATTGCATATTTTATTCTTCTCTCGGCGGTTTTTTTGTTGCCTGCTTCGCTGCGAGGCGAGCTGGTTTTTTTGTCTGCTCAATCAGAAGTTCTGACCCAGACGCAAGAGAGAGAAATTTTGGAAAAGCAGTTACGGGAGCTGGAGGGGCAGATCGCGAATATTGAGAACGATATCACGAAAACCCAACAGGAGAAAGATACTCTCAACAATCGAATTGCCATTTTGCGGAATCAGCTCCGCAGGCTCGATCTCCAAATCGAACAGAGCAACATCCTTATTGGTGACTTGCGTTCGCAGATTCAAGATACTTCTTTGTCTATTGAGAGGACTTCCGCGGAAGTTGAGAAGGCAAAAGATCAGATTGCCGAGGTGCTGCGCCATATGTATGAAGAAAGCCAGAAATCAAAAATCGAGATTGTGTTAACATCGGGTACGCTCTCTGATTTTTTCTCCAGCCTGGCAGCATTAGCTGCCGTGAACGTGCGCTTGGATGAACTGCGGGGAAACCTGGAAGAGCTGAATGATTATTTGAACAATCAGCAGACTGCGCTGCAATCAGAAAAGGAATCAGAGGAGAATTTCGTGAAGATACAGCTTCTGCAAAAGCAGGAGAGTCAGGCTTTACAGGTGCAAACGCAGCAACTCTTAACAGAAACGCAGGGGAGGGAGGTAGAGTATCAGAGAATGCTTGCAGATACGCAGAGACGGGCCAAGGAGATACGAAACCGTATTTTTGAATTAATCGGCGTGCCCGATGCTCCTACGTTTGGAGAAGCGGTTGAAATCGCAAAATGGGCTGGCGCGCAGGCAGGGGTGCGGCCTGCGTTGTTGCTTGCCATACTCACGCAAGAGTCAAATTTGGGAAAGAATGTGGGCCAGTGTAATGTTGCCGACACCACAAGCGGCGCTTCCGTAGGAATCAATACAGGAAGGCGGTTTTCAAATGGCATGCATCCAAAGAGAGATCTTCCGCCGTTCCTTGTGATTACCCGCGATCTCCAACGAGATCCTTTGAGTACTCCGGTTTCCTGTCCCATCGCGGGGCTAGGAGGGTATGGGGGAGCAATGGGGCCCGCACAATTTATACCTTCCACGTGGATGCTGTATAAGGCGCGTTTGGACGGTCTCCTTGGCAGGCCCGCTGACCCTTGGAATATAAAGGATGCGTTTCTTGCTTCTGCCTTGTACCTCGCGGATTCCGGCGCCACCACGCAAACATACAATGCAGAGTGGTGCGCGGCTCAGCGCTACTTTTCTGGAAGATGCGGCACGACCTATCGTTTTTACGGAGATTCTGTTATGAGTTTAGCTGCTCGTTACGAGCAGGACATCAAGACGTTGGAATCGGCGCGATAATGGGTTACGCCATGCCCGTAAGCGTGCTTGTGATCTCCTCAATATTGCCCTGCAGGATTTTGTCTATGCCGTGCCAGGATTGTTTGATCCGGTGGTCGGTAACTCGGTCTTGAGGAATGTTGTAGGTGCGGATTTTTTCCGCGCGTTCCGCGGTTCCGATTTGCCCTTTTCTTGCGCCTGCAATTTTCTCGCCTTCAGCCTCTTCTTTTCGCTGAAGGAGTTTTGCTGCCAACAGCGTGAGAGCGAATTCACGATTTTGTTGCTGATTCCTCGATGCCTGGCTTGCCACCACCAGGCCGGTTGGCAGGTGGGTTACGCGGACTGCGGTTTTCCTTTTGTTCACGTTTTGGCCACCGGGGCCTGAAGCATTGTATACGTCAATTTTTAAGTCCGCGGGATTCATGTGGACTTGGGCTTTTTTTGGTTTTGGCAATACAACCACAGAAGCCGTGGAGGTATGAATGCGACCGGCTTTTTCCGTTGTGGGGATCCTCTGCACCCGATGCACTCCACCTTCGTGGCGAAGTTTTTTGAAAGCTTCTTTATTCTGAAATTCGATGGAAGCTTCCCTTAGTCCGCCCACTTCAGTTTCGTTTAGGTCGAGGACCGTGCATTTCCAGCCTTTTTGCTCCGCGTATCTCGTGTACATACGGAAAAGATCTCCCGCGAAAAGCGAGGCTTCTTCTCCGCCGGTACCGGGTCGAATTTCTATAATAATGGCATCGGGGATATCTTCGGATTCTTCTTGGAGCAATTCTGCGAGTTTTTCCTCTGCTGTTTCTTTTTCCTCGAGCAGAGAATTGAGTTCTTCCTGCGCGAGTGCGCTTAATTCTTCTTCCTGCGTCGCAATAATTTGATTGTTTTCTTCGATGCGTTCTTTTAAGTCTTGGAGTTCCTCTGCTTTCTTTACGATTTTCTCAAGTTGGCTTCTGCGCTTGGAGAGTTCCTGAAATTCATCCCATCGTGAAATAAGCTCAGGGTCAGTAAGCTTATCTGAAACTGATCTATATTCTTCTATGATTTTTTCGAGGTCAGCCACAAACCATTATTTTTTTGCCCTTTTTTTCGTTACGCGCGTGGAGCCCTGCTGCTTGGTTTCGACAGCAGAAGTTTTTTGAGTTTTCTTTTTCTTGGGTAGTCTAGGAGCCTCTTTCTTTTCGAGTCGTTCTCGGAATTTTTGAATACGACCTACCTTATCCATAAGTTTGTCTTGGCCCGTGTAGAAAGGATGGCACGCAGAACATACCTCTACTTCAAGAGTTTGCTGTGTGGATCCTACGGTAAACGTGTTCCCGCACGCGCATTTCACCTTCGCGTCGGGGTAATAGGTTGGATGAATATCTGCTTTCATAATATGAACATCATATCAGATATTCTGAATAAATCAAGGGAATGCCGGTATCCTCTTGCCTCCTTATGCGTTTTATGCTACAAAGAAATGTATTATGGTAGAACAAGCGACGCTAGAACAAAAAGAGGAAAACAAGGAACAATTCAGCCTTGAGGAAATGATGGCGGCCGGTTTGCACTTTGGGCACAAAACATCAAAGACTCACCCTCGCATGAAGCCCTATGTTGCAGGGGTCAGAAACTCCATTCATCTTATCAACCTTGAAAAAACCAGGGAGAAACTTCGGGAGGCGCTTGAGGCCCTACGCGACTTGTCAGCAGCCGGAAAGGTTATTCTCTTGGTAGGGACAAAGGTGCAGGTGAAAGGCCCGGTGCGGGAGCTCGCGGAAGAAACTGGTTTGCCCTACGTGACCAATCGATGGATTGGAGGTTTGATTACCAATTTTGAGATGATTGCCAAGCGCATTGAGCATCTCAAAGCTCTGGAAAACAAAAAGGCAAGCGAGGATTTTGGCAAATACACAAAATGGGAACAGCACGAAATGGAAGAAGAGAGGGAAAGACTGGAGAGGAAGTTTGGAGGAGTGAAGAATCTGGAACGATTGCCCGACGCCATGTTTGTGTTTGACCTCGATGAAAATCAGATTGCTTTGAGAGAAGCAAAACTCAAGGGTATTCAGGTATTTGCGCTTGTGGACACGAACTGTGATCCCGCAAGCGTGAACTACGCGATTCCCGCGAATAACGACGCCGTCAGCTCTGTGAAGTATATTGCGGGGAAACTTCGCGATACGCTCTTACAAGCAAAAGGAGTCTAATGGCAACTATCAACCAAATCAAAGAACTTCGTGAAGTAACCGGTATTTCCATATCCGAATGCAAGAAGGCGCTTGAACAAGCAAGGGGAGATATGGAAAAAGCAAAGACGCTTTTGAAAGAGTGGGGGAGAGAGGTGGCGGAAAAGAAGCAAGCGCGGCAGGTTGGGGAAGGACTTATTGTTTCCTATGTGCACGGGAATGGAAAGATAGGTTCTCTTGTCGCGGTCAAGTGCGAGACCGATTTCGTGGCACGTTCCGAAGATTTTAAAAACCTTTGCCATGAGCTGGCTCTGCAAGTAGTATCGTTGGAGGCAGAAAGCGTGGAGGATTTGCTCGCGCAGCAATACATTCGCGACTCTTCCAAAACAGTAAAAGATCTCATTGGTGAGTATATCGCCAAACTTGGAGAAAATGTGGTCGTGGAAAAATTCACGCGATTTCAAATATAAACAATGGGCCAATCTTTAATTTTCCTTCTTATTGCGCTGGGAAGTTTGGGCGGCATTGTCTTTATTCTGTACCGGAAAATTCCTGCGTTGCTTGTATTGAATCAAGAAGAGATGCGTATGCGGGATTTTGTAAGGCAAGGAATTAAAAAAATACCAGTTCTTCAGAAGATAAAGCCAGAAGAGATACTGCGCGGCACCTTTATGAAGGTTCGTACCATTGCTTCTCAAACCAAAATCCAAAAGACAGAGTGGTTGGAAAAACTGCGGGAAAAGACAGACCAGCGCAAAGAAGGGTTTTCTGAATCCTATTGGGATCAGCTGCGGAAAAAGACGAGAAGAAAGAAGTAAGGGGCCTAAGGTACCCGGGCATTTTCCAACGGATTGCGGTCGCCTCAACGGCGACATCGCAATCCCAAAATGCCCCACAAAATTCAAGCAGTTGGTGAGGACGCCTGGACATTCTTTAACGCTCACCACGGAGGATTCGCTAGAATGCCCCTTAAAGCCAAGCAGTTGGCTTTAAGCCAGCGTAGCTCAGCGGCAGAGCAACAGTTTTGTAAACTGTAGGCCGTCGGTTCAAATCCGACCGCTGGCTCATTCGTAAAGAGGTAAAAAGAAAAATGGAAAAAGCCGTCAGCGTATTTGGCAATCTGCCCGATATAACTCGCGAACCTCGTTTTCGCGTTCGGGTGACTGCAAATAAAGAAGTTGCGCCTGATGTAATCATACTCTCTTTGGAGAAGCCTAAAGAGTTTGCGTTCAAGCCAGGCCAGTATCTGTGGCTTGTATTGCCAAAGCGCTCAAAGCAGCTGGGGATTATAGATCGCAGGGCTTACTCTATCTGCTCAAGTTTGAATAGCGCAACACTTGAGTTGTTAATTCGTATTACTGGGAGCGAATACTCGTCTGAAGTGAAAACATTGCTGGAAGGCGACGAGGTTGCCATTATCGGCCCAATGGGATCTGCTTTTGTCCCGCCGCCCCAAGGTGCCTTGATGATAGCGGGCGGTACGGGTGTGTCACCCTTTCTTTCCATTTTGCGATCGGGTACAGCCGGAAAATTTTCTTTACTTGCGTATAACGCTCAAGAAAGACCATCCCATTGCGCAAAAGAACTGCAAAAACTTTCGCGTGCGTATCAGGTAATTCTGCGCGAAGGCAATCCCAACGGCGCTGATCTCGCCTTTATTGGCAAAGAAGCAGACAGCAGGCCTATTTTTATTTCGGGACCCCAAGATTTTGTGGATAGGGTTACTGCGATACTCTTATCGCTCCCTATCGCGGCCGAGAAGTTGCGTTATGAGGCGTTGTATCCTTCAAACGAGGCAAGTAAGGAGATGCATGATTTGTTCGCAAACAACAAGCAATCAGGAGGTGTTTTACAAGACTTCCCTCAATTAGGAGATTTATTCTTTCTCGTTACGCGGCAAACAACAAATCACGCGGTTTTGACAGATCGCAATGGAAGGATATTATTTGCCAATCATGCTGCCGAGCAAATAACCGGCTACACATTTGAGGAGATGAAAGGGCAAACGTCCAGACTATGGGGTGGCCTTATGCCTCCTCCTTATTACGCCGAAAAAGTATGGATTCCTTTGCAGCAAGGCGTTGCGGTAAAAAGAGTTTTAACTAATCGTCGGAGGGATGGACGGCTCTATGTAGCGCTTGCCACTATTACGCCAATTTCTTTCGATGGGGCAATTATCGGTTATATCGCCACAGAAGAAGATGTAACATATCTTAAAGACATAGATAAGGCAAAATCAGAATTTGTTTCTTTGGCCTCGCATCAGCTTAAAACTCCCGTTGGGGCAATGCGATGGAGTCTCGAAATGCTTCTTGCTGGAGACTATGGCAAAATTACACCAAAACAAAGAGATGTGCTGCGGCAGGTTTGGATGATGAATGATCGCATGAACGAACTCGTTAGTAGTTTGCTCAACATTTCTCGAATTGAAATGGGGGTATTCGTTATTGAGCCAGTGCCCACTGACTTTGTCGCTATTTGTAAAGAGGTTCTCGTCGAAATGGAGTCGCGCCGCGCGAAAAAAGGGCATACAGTAACCAAAGATTTTGAAGCAAGATTGCCGAGGGTGAGTGCAGATCCAAAGTTCCTTCGGATAATTTTTCAGAATCTTATTTCAAATGCTATTAAATATACTCCGGCCAATGGAAAAATCAAAATATCCTTGAGAATCGATGGTAATAACATTATGTGCAGTGTCGCCAATAACGGTGCCCCAATCCCGGTATCAGACCAGCCAAGAATTTTCGAAAAAATGTTTCGTGCCAGTAATGCGTCAGAGCAAGACCCAAGCGGCAATGGGTTCGGACTCTATATTGTTAAACGTATTGTAGAAAACGCGGGTGGGCGCATTTGGTTTACTTCAAAAAAGGGTGAAGAGACTGTGTTTTATGTTACGTTTCCGCTTAGTGGTATGATTCGAAGGGAAGCGGATAAAAAGATTTCTTAGTATGAACGTATTGTTACTTGCGTTAGCGAGCGCTTTTTTTGTGGGAATGAGCAGCGTGTTGATTCGTAAGAGCCTGGATGCCACTTCAAGAACCCAGGCGATTTTAATTTCTCTTTCTACGAGCGCTGCCATCCTCTGGATATTGAATATTGCGTTGGGTAAGTTTACCTCCATTTTGGTGCCGGCTGCGGCCCTGTTTTTACTGGTGGGTCTTGTGGGCCCTGGTATTGGTCGAACGCTCAACATTATCTCCCTAAAACGCATTGGCGTTTCTCGAAGCATACCCATTACGGGAGCTGCTCCCTTCTTTGCTACCATATGGGCAATTCTGTTTTTGGGCGAGGAGTATTCTTCTGTGATATTCGTGGGTATGGCGCTCATTATCTTTGGCATTTTCGTGTTGACGAGACGGAAAGAAAATGGGGTTCGCGTATTTGATAAAAAGGATTTGCTGTTTCCGCTCGCTGCTGCGTTTTGTTTTGGAAGTTCCATTGCCTTAACGAAGAAAGCAATCTCGATTCTGGATGATCCTTACATAGGAGTGGGCCTTTCCACGACGGCCGCCCTTTTTATTGTATCTGCGTATATCCTGTTTTCGGGGCGCATGAAAACGCTGAATTTTACGCGCAGCCAAATCAAGTTTCCTATACTGGCCGGGTGCGCTGCTGCAGCTTCTTTCTTTCTTAATTTCACCTCGCTTCAGGCAGGAGAAGTATCTGTGGTTGCACCTATATTCAGCACGTTCCCTCTGTTTGGAGTGTTCCTCAGCCACTTTTTTTTGAAGGAACAAATTACCGGTCGCACCTGGCTTGGCGCCGCCATCATCGTTGCCGGCATCGTC
>Ga0209541_10004810_pt1 | contig 23830 bp, 26 predicted proteins | sample RifCSPlowO2_01_FD_184027 | JGI IMG/M metagenome (GOLD analysis project Ga0209541, IMG submission 184027) | Groundwater microbial communities from Rifle, Colorado - Rifle CSP2_plank lowO2_0.1 (SPAdes) (version 2) | ecosystem: Environmental > Aquatic > Deep subsurface > Groundwater | place... | reverse complement strand
GATCTTTGTGTTTAATTATTGCCATGTAAGCAATCCAAATAAAATTATAATTCTACGAAATACGAAATAGTCTCGTTAGCTTCTTCATAATTTTTACCTAATGAAGCTAGTGAAGCTAAAAGCTAGCGAAGCCTATTTGAGCCCCAGTTCTTTTACGGTTTCTTTGTATTTTTTTTCGTTATTTTTCTTCAAATATCGCAAATGTCTTTGGCGATTAGCAACCATTTGGAGAAGTCCCCGGCGAGAATGCTTATCCTTGCGATGTTTTTTCAGATGAAGCGCTAATTCTTTGATTTGTTTGGTAAGAAGGGCGACCTGGATCTCCGGAGAGCCTGTGTCACCTTCTTTTCTGGCAAATTCCTTTATAACCACAGCTTTTTGTTTTTTCGTGAGCATGTGCTTAATAGTGGCACAAAAACATCATTTCTGCAATTTTTACTGGTGAATTTTGTGCATTGACGCTGTACGGGGCCCGGCCTTGCACGACAAAGATGGGCCCCGTACAGCGATTTGCCGTGTCGGCGTGGTGTCGCCAAAAGATAGATTATACAATATTTTATGTCGCACAATATCTGCTATACTAGAGATATGTCGCAAAATATTGACACGCTAAAACGCGAGTTTTTGGAACATATTGAGATAGAAAAAGGCAGAAGTCTTAAAACGGTTGAAAATTATGGGCGCTATCTTGAGCGATTTTTAAAATTTTCAGAAATCAAAACAGCGGATAAGGTTACAGACCGGATTATTCGCGATTATCGACTTGCTCTTAACCGGGAAGGGCTTTCAAAAAAAACACAAAACTATTATTTAATCGCCATTCGCAGTTTTTTAAAATTTCTTGCATTGCGCGGAGTCCCGTCTCTTCCGCCAGAAAAAATAGAGCTTGCCCGGGCAGCCGACCGCGATTTAGACCTTATTTCATCGTCTGAGCTTGAACGGTTATTTTCCGCGACAAGAGGAAGCGGTGTAAAAAGCTTGCGCGACCAAGCGATTCTCGAGCTTCTTTTCTCAACAGGGCTTCGCGTGTCAGAGCTCTGTTCCCTTTCTCGCTATATTGATCTTGGGAAAGATGAGTTTTCCGTACGAGGTAAGGGCAGTAAGGTACGTCTTGTGTTTCTCTCGTCCCGAGCGAAAGAAGCGCTTAAAAAATATCTGGATAAACGGACCGATCTTGATGAAGCTCTTTTTGTGTCATTTCCTAAAAACTATAAATTAAAAGCTAATGGCTCGCGCCTCACTCCGCGTTCTGTGGAGCGTCTCGTAAAACGCTACGCAATAAAAGCGGGCATTGATAAAAAGGTAACCCCGCACGTTATTCGTCACGTCTTCGCGACAGACCTTTTAGAAAATGGCGCAGACCTCCGAAGCGTGCAAGCTCTTCTGGGACACGCAAACATTGCAACAACACAAGTGTATACACACGTAACAGACAAACATTTAAAAGACATTCACAAGACATTTCACGGAAAGAAAAGAAAGTAGAGATTTGAAATGAGTAAATACAGATTGCTAAACACCGGATGTCAAACGTCCGATGTTTTTTTAACCGCGAATCTCGATTAGCTAAATGAGCGGCAACGCCCGAAACTTACGCGCGACTCCGTAAAAGAATCAAGAGCTTAGCACCACCTCCTGTGGTGTTTTGTAATTAATACCCATGTGGGTGCGTTCGTTGTTGTAATACGGCAAATATTCAGCGAGCGCTTTTTTAAATGAGGGAATGGTGTGTGCGGTCCGGTCCAAACACTCTTCCTGAATGGTACGATTGAATCGTTCCACATGCGCATTATCGTTTGATTGACGCACCCGTGAGTGCCGGTGCTTCATTCCCATGCGCCAACATGCATGAGTAAACCATGTGGAAAATTCAGAACCGTGGTCGGTTTGTACCATTTCGAATCGAAACCGTGCTGCCTTTTGTGCGCACCTGACAAACAATACCGACGGGTGCGCCCCAATCTTTTCCACTACCTCTGCGTATGCCCACCGTGAATACAAATCAATCAGCGTATAGATATATATTCGCGAGCCATCAGGCGCAATGATATGCACGGTATCAGCCTGGAGCAGAGCTCCAGAATGGGTAACTTCCGGTCGCACGGTCGTATCGTGCGGCCGCTTCCAGGAACTCCGCTTCTTCAGAAGCTGACACCGGTCAAGCGTTCGTTTTACGCTACTGAGACTCACTGCAACATCTCGATTCTTGAGCGCGTGGTATACATGCTCGGCACACCGTCTGCGACCGACACGTTCTCGAATGATCTCACTCACGATCTCACGCGATAGAGCATGCGGACTTGTGTGTGGTCGAGACGAACGCGTTGGTATCGCTCCGTATCCTCTCTTTTTCGTAATACGAACCCATTTCATGACCGCCGTATGGTGGAAACCAAGATATCGACCCGCCTTTCGAGCGCTCCATCCGCGACGAACCAATTCAACCGCTTGAGCCCGAATTTTGGGCATATGCGGATTTGTTGTGTAAGACATATACATGATTGTACCGATGGGGTGGTGCCAAGCTATTGAACCATTACGTGCGATTGACACAATAAACGAACTGTGCTATAAGAGTACTAGTAGCACATAGCAAACTGAGGAGTAACAAGTAATGAATCTTACGATAACTTATCCGAGAACCAATGAAGCGTACGATAGCAGAAATTTTATTTCAGACGAGTACTATGGTTGTTCTGCGACACATGACGTCCCTGCCAAAATGTTGGTTGAGGACGTAGAGGGCAATTTGATTCCCTGCAATTACCAGTACTGGTTTTGGGGAGACGATCATGGTGTCGGCAGTGGAAATAATTACGTTCCCTCTGGCGAACAGCCAATTGATCCCGAAACTCTCAGTGTGATTAAGAGAGAATCTTTCGAGAGTGGTGGGAGTAGTGGAGGCGAAGGTTTCCACGACTTCATTCGCAATCTGATGCATAATCCGCCGACCGGCGTGCAGTTTATCAGATACGATGGAGTTGAAGAGGTAACTCCGCCACAAGAGCACTGGCACTTTCTTGGCATCAAGATCGCCAAAATGAGACGGACTCGTTTTGTCCATAGCTTCTCTCTATGCAGACTTCAGACACCGCTTGACGAAAAGTACGAGGCCTGCATCGCAGAGAAGAAACGTCAAACAGCAGAACGAGTGTCCAATCTTGAGAGACTCGATCAAGAATTATTTCAGTTTTCTCTGTGCGATTACTTTAAGATATCTGGTAAAGAAATCAGTTCTTTCAACGTCGTCCCCATCGAACACTGCGAGAAACGGATGATTTCTTCCGACATCTCACTCACATCACTCGACAAAATAGTAAAGTCGGCGAGAAGCAATTTCGTCAAGAAATCACCTCACCGAACAGAGCGGATAGTCGCCGTGCAAGAGGAAGTCGATGAGATTCCCCCAACGTTCTGGGAGAATGGAAAGCAGAGGGTTACATATCACGGCCTTGCCCTTGTACCTAAACATTAGCGCAAGCCACAACTAGCCAACCAGCGCCTTGCGGATAAATTCGTTCATTACGAATTCCGCAAGGCGCTTTTTCTTTTTCTAAAATCTTCAAAGAACAAATTTTCTTAGCAAAAACATCCTTACATTCTCAAGTTTGTAAGGATGTTTTTTGTGTGGTGTAATGCCACCATGTTCATAATATTGACATTTATTGTGTGAATTGACTATCATCTGTACAGAATAAATTGAAATACATAGAGGACACCATTTTGAACATAGCTAGTTTTATTGACCATACTGCATTAAAGCCCGATACAACCGAGGATCAGATACGCACGCTTTGCGGGGAGGCAAAAGAACATCGCTTTGCAACAGTTTGTATAAATCCAACATGGGTCAGGCTGTGTGCAGATTTGCTAGCTCAAACAGGCATTGGAATTTGTACGGTTGTAGGGTTCCCTCTTGGTGCAAACATGAGTGAGATCAAGGCAAAAGAAGCGGGAACTGCATTCTGCCTTGGCGCAAACGAGATAGATATGGTTCTTAATATCGGCGCCTTCAAGTCGGGGGATTTTAAATTGGTGCGGAATGATATTCGAGCCGTGCGAAATGCTGTTCCGGAAGCCACTCTTAAAGTAATTATTGAGACGTGTCTGCTTACTTACGGTGAAAAAATCGTGGCATGCCGGATTTCACAGGACGTTGGGGCTGATTTTGTCAAAACCTCAACAGGATTTTCTGCGAGCAGCGCAACAATCCGTGACGTACGTCTCATGCGACAGACTGTTGGCTCCTTAATGGGCGTTAAGGCCGCCGGAGGTATCAGGGATCTCGCTAGAGCAAGAGCGATGATTGAAGCGGGTGCAACGAGAATCGGATGTTCAGCAAGTGTTGCCATTGTCAAAGATGAAATAAGCGAGAGAACTTACACTGCAGATAAGCTCTAATTCCCGATTTATAAAATGCCATTACGGTGAGCATCAGAAATGATGCTCTTTTTTATTGAATTTTTTCTCAAATTCTTCAATCACAAAGTGCTTAAATAAGAAAAGGCTCTTTTTAAAAGAAAATAGAAGCGATGCACGCGAAACCGCCATATGTGTGTACACATTACCAAAAAAAATTGACTTTTTTATATGGTTGTGGTAGAAGATAGTCAGAAATAACTGATAATACGATTCATTGACAAGGTTCTAAAAGGAGAAAACGCTGTGAAAATGCCAAAGCTGAAAATGCCAAAAATTCCGAAACGAAAGATGGATTTTGTAGGTATTCCAAAACAAGAGGGAGATCCTATAACACCCGAGGAGGGTATAAAAAAAATAGGAGAAATTGCGAAACCTCCTGAACATTCGATTGTGCTCATGGTTGTTATAAATATTTTCTTTTTTGCGCTTGTATCTATACCGCTTCTCGCGTATTCAAAGTTCAATATTTTTACCATTATAGCTGTTATTATGGCGCAGATATCTTACGCTAAGTACTGTCAAAAAAAAATTCCTAGCGGTTATATAGGATTGCCGCGTTTGTTTGGATTCAGAAATGCAATGTGGTCATGGGTTTATGGCGAAGGAGACATATTCGTGCTTCGCCCTTTCCAGAGCGTGTCAACAATAAATATGGGTCGGCGAGTGCTTGACCTGCATGATGACAAAAACGATCATGAATTTGCGGTAAATGCCGCAAGCGGAAAAAATAAAAAAAGCGAGAAAACCGCGAAGGAGGCGGGAGCGGATCCGTCTACAGGCGGAAACGATCCCACAAAACAGCTAGAAACAGAAGTTGTCCCGATGCTTATTGACGCATTCGCCGAGTGGCAAATCTGGAATCCGTGGCGAATAGAGTCTGTGGGAGAAGAGGTTATCGAGCGAGGACTCGCAAATCATATCATTGCATCCATTCGCGATGCAGCTACTGATTTTACCGAAAGCGAAATGCGAGGAGATAAAAATAGCCTTGAAGAAACAGCCCAAAAAGCGGCTGATGAAAAAACCGATGAATATGGCATATGGGTTAGAGAAATTCCCATAAGAAACGTACGGCCGAGTTCAGAGAGAGTCGTGCAAGCGCATGAAAGCGTCGTTATCGAGCGAAGAAGAAGCAATGCCGCGGCGTATGTGCTGAAGGGCGTTAGGGAATTCAATAAGTTTGGCCTTAAACCACTTGATGCCGTTATGGCGTATGACGATGGTGCGGGACGTGCTCACAATCGCCGTCAGGTTATTGTAAGCAATGGGGGCGGCGAAACGGGTCCAAAAGATCCTCATAGCCTTCTGCCTGCCACAGTAATCAACTCATGGAAAGACGGCCATGGTGATAAGCAAGAGGATGGCAACTAATGCATAAGATCGAAAACCCGGAGAAAAAATCATTTCTGTTTTCTTTTTGGTGGATTTCTGCAATTTTATTACTTTTTGTATTTGGTATTTTTAATAAAGAAATTTCTGATATTTTCGTTGACGTTTTTGTTGACAAGAATACTAAACTGGATAAAACCACCGCAGTGTATTCCAAAGAATCGGAAAAATCTGTCGGGATTGCATGTCCGTCAAGCGGAGAATATAGTGTAAAAGTAAATATTTCTCCGCAATCTCAGGAGTGGAAAACAGTTCAAATCGCGCCTAGGTGCGATTTCAAGGTATGGTTTTACGATGAAAACGACAGAAAAAAAACTACCGTACTGATTTCACCTGGTGGCAAGCCGGTGAACGCAGAAGAGTTAATGTTTGAGGAAGCCGGACACCTCGCAAATGTGAGAAGCATCGGATTCAAATCAAACGCACCCGTTACTCTTACGGTCGCATTTTATCCGTTTGGAATACTTTATAGATAACCCAAAACGCCCCATACCATTTCTGGTACGAGGCGTTTTTTCTGTCCAGTTTTTTATTTTATGACAAGCCCATTCGACAGGCTCATGGCAAACCGGGCGGGGTAGGCGCACCAATCGTGTTTACGATAATCTTCATTATGGCAAATACCGCAAACATGATGAAAAGTCCGATAAGCCCCCAGAGCATGTGACTTTTGCCTTTCTGTCTCGCAAGGTCGCTGTCTGCCTGCCAGAAAAATTCAACAATTCCCCAAAGGAAGAGAACTAACGCAAGAGCGAACAGAAGCCCGATAATCGGATTTAAGATAACATCATTGAATCTTGTAACAAAATCTCCGATTGCAGAATTTTGCATAGTAAAGAAGTCTCCCGTTCACTCGATTAAAAACCATTCTCCTGTTCTAGACTAAGATACCCTAGGGAAGATTAAAGACCAAACGTGCTCTAGCCCATTCCGGGAACTTGAGGAATCGACGGAGGCGTATTAAGCGCTTCTGTGCCGGTAAACTGCTGAAGCAAAACAACAATGCCCCAGATGGATACAATGAAGAAAAGACCAATCGCTCCGTAGATCATTACATCCCTAGCTTTTGTTTTCTTCTCTTCGTCATCTGCGGTAACGTATTGCGCAACACCGTAGATAAAGTAGATAAGCGCAAGAGTAATAACAATCGGAACAACAGCGCCTAAAATTTGGCCGACTTTGTCCAGTATCGAAAGAAACGGGTTCACCGTCCCTGTTGAAAACTGCGCAAGCGCCAAAAACGGAACTGAATAAACTCCTATAATACCAAGGATTTTTTTCATAATTAATAATTATGCTAATAATGTAAAAACGTAATAACGACCTTTATCTTATGTTATATAAATACTTTTTTATTAATAATAACACCAAAAAGAAAGAATATCAAACAAGTTTCTCCACAAGGTCGAGCTTTTTCCCGCTCCTCGGGGACTCCTAAAGATCCGACCTTGTGTTACCACTACGGAAGCGTTGGCGTTATTGGTGCCGTACTGGTAATTCCAAAAGTGCCTGTCAAAATCGCAACAAGACCCCATACCGAAATCATAACAAAAAGAGCAACAATACCATAGAGCATAACATGACTCCCTTCTTTTCGTTTTGTCGGGTCATCTGCCGCCAAAATATATTTTGCCGCCCCCCACAAGAATCCTATAAGCGCAAGGGCAATGATGAGCGGGATAAGGGCGGAGAGAATATCTAAAAATCTCCCTATTAGCTGTTCAAGATTTTGAGGCGCTTGAGCAAAAACTAAAATGGGCGCAAAAAATAGCGTTATTCCTAAAAAACTGTACTGGATTAGAATATTCATGTTTAAGGTCAATATAATCCGAAACTACGAAATAATATGACTTATTGTCATATTAAGAGCCTATACGCCCAGGTCACTAATCGTTCCTCCAATAACGTCTGCAAGGACAGAAGCCCCGAGAAGTATAGCGGCGCCAATGAGAGTCCAGACAATAGCTGTCTTTGCGGTTTTAAGCTCTTCCGGATTGCCTCGCGCTTTCACAAAAAGAAAACCTGAATAAATGATAAAAAGAGCAACAATGGGAACTCCGATCTGAACAACGATATTCAAAATAGATGCGATAAATTCGGGAATCGTGTTAGCGTTGAGCGGGTTTGGCAATGTTCCTGAAGGTCCAGAAACTCCAGAACCTTCTGGTCCAGAAACTAATGGGCTGCTTCCGCTTTGCGCCAACACTCGCGACGCTGAGACTATAAAAATATAGGCCCCGGCACCAAGAGCGCGGGACAATACTCGGCATTCGCTACGCTCGCGTAAATGCACGGCAAGCCCGCGCGGCATTAAACCTATATTAGCTTCTCGACTTAGAAATGTAAAAACTTTATTTTTGTATTTCTCTAGCTCTACGTCGCTAATAAAAATAGAGATCAAAAATGACCTTAAAATCATTTTAAATAGAGACCATGTACGGGTAAACATTCCTTTAATTATATAGCGATTTTTCAGTTAAAAAATAGGGGGTTGTGTGGATAAACCAAAAAGACCGACACCTGCTCATCCCAAAAGAGAATAGCCTTCTTTAAGAAGTGCGCCTGTTATTGTGCTTATAATAAGCCAAGCGGCAAGTGTAATAACGATCCCACACAATACCGTCCAGAAAATTCCATGCGCTTTAGAGATTTTTCCCGAATCTCCTGCCGCTGTTAGGTATAAAAATCCGGCGTACGCGAACATAATAGCCGCAATAGGAGCTGTAATTATAAGTAAAAAATTGATTGTATTCCGAACAAGAACAATAAGGTCGTCAAAGCCACACTCTGTTCCGCTACATGATGGCACAAGCGGAGCCGCAAATACAAAATATGGTATAGAAAAAAGAGTTAGCGGCAGGCCAAAAAGAACTACGATTCTGGCGATAAGTGTAAATAAAATCATGGAGTTTGTTTAAAAAGATTACCAATCTCTCCGTGCGCTCGCGTTATTGCGTTTTCAGGCGTTTCTCTTCCAGACGTAATAGCTCCAATCATTGACTCGAAAATTGACGCTGTCTGCGCTGGTAGTGGATCGAACCACCCATTCGATATAAGTGCGGACGGATAAAGAACACCCCCGAAGGAACCATGTGTCCGCTCCGTGAGCAGATCTCTGCGTACAGGAGGCAACCCGCTTTCGTTCGAAAATGCCTCAATAAAACTTTTCCCTGAGAGAAGCGAGGCAGCGTAAAGCGCGGTTTGAAGATTCGGAGAACTTCGAAGAGCCGCTACTCCAGTCATCCTGCCAAATGTCACCTGTTTCGCGTCACTGCCACGGACTTGTGGCACAAGCGCTACGTCAAAATTTAAGTTCGGACTCCGAGCAATTATTTCCTTTATTTCGCTAGCGTACCCTATATAGACACCGAGGTCGTTTGAGACAAAAAAATCTTTTGATTCCGGCAATGATCTGTTCCACGAGTAAGCCGGCTTTAATGGATTAGAAAACTCGGTATAGAACCGAATGACAGACTCTGCAGGAGTAACCACGAAACCGCGGCGATTGCTTAAGGTTAGGACAATGCCTTCTTCTTTTATTTCGGTTATAGGATTCCCTGCCTGAAGAATGAGCATAGAAATTATATCTTTGGCATGTGTCACATTTTTAAACTCTCCAAAGGCAATAAGGCTTCTGCTGACATTCAGCGCCTCGTCTTTTACAGTAACAGCGGGGGCAATGGTTAAAAACTGGTCCCAGAAAGCCGGCGGGGTCGGTATTGCTTCAGCGTTAAATATATCTCTGTTCCAAAACAAAATAAGTGGATCGACAGAAAGCGGAAGAGCCGAGATTCCTTCTTTTGTAAAATAAAGCTCCCCTTCCTCGATAAACGTATCTTTAAAACTTCGAACAGACATTTGTTCGTAAGAAATAGGAAACACCTTGTTGGAATGTCGCACAATAAGATCCTGCGGGAGAAGAATCATGTCGGGCCCTCTTTGAGAAGCAATCGCTTCAACAAGTTCACGATCAAATGTTTCTTCATTCTTTTGAACATATCGAACGACAAGGAGCTTGTCGTTCGCTCTGTTAAAATCGGAAAGGGAGTTTGATAAATAATCCGCCGGGAGTGTCCCCCATAAAATAACGGTCCCACCAACACCAGATGGGCTTGCGCCAAAGAAAGGTATAATACCGGAAAAAACGAGAACAGCAAAAACAATAAAAACTATAAAAATTCCGGTAACAATAATTTGAAACAAACTCATGTCGCTAGACTCTAGGCTCTAGGATTTAGACTTTAGGAAACACATTTTTCTTTTTCCTAAGGCCTAGCGCCTAATACCTAATTATTTATTTTTTTTAAATATCACCCCGTAATGATGTTCCCCTGCTTCTATTCCATGTTCATATTCAAATCCTAAAGATTCAAAAAGCTCGCGGGCTTTTTCCTTGGAAAAAACACTTTCTTGCGCGGGACCTAGTCCTCCGAAAGAATCCGTCCAGTCAACAACAAGCACTCTTCCGCGCGAGCGAAGGACCCTTTTTGCCTCTTCAATAACTTTCTTTTTCTCTTCAACTTGAAATAAAATATTCGCAAGAATAACTGCATCAACCGCATCTTCTTTTAAGTGACTGCCACCGGGCTCTTCTACATCCCCCCATACAACATCGACGTTTGACAGTCCGGCTTGCTCCGCGTCTTTTTTTATTTTAGCGAGAAGACCTTTTTGAATATCAATCGCATAGACACGCCCATCGTGGGTATATCGAGCCGCACCGAGCGTGTATCCGCCAGAGCCGGCTCCAAAATCAGCGATACGCCAATCTTTCCCAATGAAAAACTGTTTTAAAACTTTTTCTGGTTCGGAAAATGGCATGCAAAAAAAATGAATTAAGAATTTTGAATTAACAATTCTTTATCGTCATATTTCGTTCATAATTCATATAATCCAGTATACTATATTTACGTATTTCTCAGTAAATTATGAGCCTGAATCAAAGGCTAAGATTCCTTATTGGCACACAAATGCCGCCACGGAGTCCTGCGGGCGCAGTTTCATGATACGCACACCCTGTGTTTGGCGCCCCAAAAGAGGGATCTCTTTAAGAAGAACGCGGATAACGTTGGAGTGTTTTGACATTGTGATAATTTCAGACATGTCATCCGTTACCACTTTTGCGACGATAATATCTCCTGTTTTTTCTGTTACGCGCGCGGTCTTGATTCCAGAACCTCCCCTGCCCTGCACCTTATATTCCCCCAAAGACGTTTTCTTGCCGTACCCTTTCGTTCCCATCACAAGAAGGGCCGGATTTTTAAAATCTTTGTTTACGACATCGGCGCTGATTAAAACATCTACCTTTTTAAGCCGCATCGCGCGGACACCAGCGGCGGTTCTTCCCATTTCACGAAGTTTAACTTCTTTAAATCGTATTGCTTGGCCCCTGCCGGTAACCAAAATAATGTCATCGCCGCCTTCCGTAAGGACCGTTTCAAGAAGCATGTCGCCGGATTTTAACTTAATCGCGATGATACCGCTTCTTCTCACATCAAAAAATTTCAAAGCAGAAACTTTTTTGACCATGCCGTTTGCGGTAACCATGACAATGGAAAGTTTTTCTTTATCTGTTTTCTTCTTCGGAATTTTTAAAATAGAGGCAATAAATTCATTCTGCGTAAGAGGCAAAAAATTCATGATTGATTTGCCTTTTGTGGCGCGTCGTCCTTCCGGTATTTCATGCATTTTTGTCTGATATACTTTTCCGTAATTCGTGAAAAATAAAATGCTATCATGCGTAGATGCCGTTAAAAACTTGGTTACGAAATCTTCATCTTTTGTGTTTAAGTCAATAACGCCAATACCGCCTCTTTTCTGGCGTCTGTATTCTTTCGGATTAGTCCGCTTAATGTACCCTCCTCGCGTCAAAACAAGGATACTCTCCTCCTCGGGAACCAGGTCTTCGGCATTAAATTCCTTAATACCGCCCTTCACAATTTTTGTTTTTCGCGGATCACCATATCGCTCCCCCAAGTCGTGAAGCTCGCCCTTAATAATACCGAGAATTTTTTTTTCGCTTGCAAGAAGCTCTTTAAGCTCCGTTATGAGTTTCTGTTTTGCGACAAGTTCATCTTCAATGTTTTTCCGCTCAAGACCCGAGAGCTTCTGCAGTTTCATTTCAAGAATCGCAACCGCCTGAACCTCCGAGAATCGGAATTGCTTCATCAGGTTTGCGCGTGCAATAGAAACATCCTTAGACTGCTTGATGATTTTTATAACTTTATCGATATTGTCAAGCGCCTTCTTAAGGCCGAATAAAATGTGTTCCCGCTCCTGCGCTTTTTTTAGGTCAAATTCAGTCCGTTTCCTTACGACGACCTGCCTATACGCGATAAATTCTTCCAAAATACGCTTCAAGGAAAGAATATGCGGGACACCGTCAATAAGAGAAAGCATGTTGTAATGAAAGACTACTCCGAGATCGGTATTTTTGTACAAGTAATTAAGCACCTTCTGCGGCTGTGTGCCGCTTTTTAGGTCAATAGCAACCCGAGTATCTCCACGTGCCGACTCATCACGAAGCGCTCGCACACCTTCAACTCTTTTGTCTTTCACGAGTTCGGCAATTCGCGCAACAAGTTCAGCCTTATTTACCCGATAGGGCAATGACGAAATAATAATTTGAAATAATTCCCCTTTTGTTTCTACAATTTCCGCTTCGCCGCGAACAATAACACCGCCTTTGCCTGATGCATACGCATGAGCAATATCTTTTACGTTAAACGCAATACCGCCTGTTGGGAAATCAGGGCCTTGAACAAATTGGAGGAGATCGTCTGTCGTTGCGTCTTTGTTGTCAATAAGATAAGCGGTCGCATCAACAACTTCCTTAAGATTATGCGGCGGGATATTTGTTGCCATTCCAACGGCAATTCCTAATGTGCCATTTAACAAAACATTTGGAAGCGCGGATGGAAGAACAACCGGTTCTTTCTTGGTGCCATCATAATTTGGGCGCCATGGCACTGTTTCTTTTTCCAAGTCGCGAAGAAGTTCGCTTGATATCCGCGACATTTTTGCTTCCGTGTATCTCATTGCAGCCGCTGAATCTCCATCAACAGAACCAAAATTACCCTGACCCAAAACAAGCGGGTATCGATAGCTGAACTCCTGCGCCATTTTTACCAATGCATCATAGACAGATGCATCGCCATGTGGATGGTATTTCCCAAGCACTTCACCGACAACAGCGGCCGATTTCCTGAACTTTCCGGAACTCTCCAGTCCGAGCTCGTGCATCGCATATAAAATACGCCGATGAACAGGTTTCAGGCCATCGCGAACATCGGGAAGTGCACGTGAGGTAATTACCGACATTGCGTAATCGAGATATGATTCTTTCATCTCGTTTACAATATTACGGTCAATAATTCGCCCTTGCGGCTCAGGTTTTATTTCTTTGATTGGGGGTTTTGGAGACATAATTATATTGAATCAGGAGTCATTAGAATATCGCTTGTGTATTTGAATTATTATATCATAAAAAGCGGAGTTTTAAAGATGTTTAACGACAAAAATGCGGTAAAAATCTCGCCACTGTGGGCGAGCTTTGATTGAGGATACCCTCTTTTATTCAACAGCAAACATAAAAGGCTGGCTATGGTAAGTTGGTGTTCTCAAAAAGATTTTTCCATAATAAAGAAAAATCGTTCTTTAAAATATTAAACGGTACAACATTTTGGGGTTTTGGTGATTCAAGGCCTTCGCCGGCTTGATTTGAAAAACCAGAGAGTTTAGCAGCAAGGGTTACAAGCCAAATAACTAAAACCATAAAAGTAATTACTATGGCGCCATATAATGCGACTTTTCTTCGCTTTTTCAACGATTCTTTTTGCAATCTTTGAATAAAGTGGAGCACGGAAAAGTAAGATTACGATTTAAGATTTTAGATTTATGATTTAAGAATTTGAAAAATAAAACCTAGAATCTGACATCGGGAATTTATCCCGTTAGAAGTTCTGCCGAGACGTTGACAATGCACATTTTGTGAGCGAATTCATCGCCAACTTATTTTGAAAAATAACACACATAACTTCGAACTCCCTAACGTAATTTATTGTGCTTCGAGCACCACGACCTCTCCTTCTTTACCGTCTAGATCACTCTTTTTAACGATAAATTTTTCAAGAGGTTTTACCTTTTCCTCTCCGGCTTCTTTTAAAAATTTCCTAAGACTGTTCTCTCCCCCGGGAGCATAATGTATCGGAATAATAATTTTTGGTTCAAGCGATGATGCGAATGCATACGCTCGTTCTGGAGAAAAAACATCCTTATCTCCTATTGGAACAAAAAAAATGTCGGCGTTGAGGGCCGCCTCTTGTACTATTTCATCATCAGGAACAACATCTATTGCGCCGGCGAAGCAGAGCTTTATACCGAGCGCTTCAAGCGTATAAAGAGTGTTTATTCTTTCTTCTTCTCCACCATAATGGCTCTTCGTAGTATATCCCCTAACGGAAATACCGCGACGCTCATATTCCCCCGGGCCAGAGACCACAAAGGGGTTTTTTCCTCCATGCGAGAGATTCTCAATGCCGTTAAAATCCGGGTGATTAAGAGAGACAAGGGCGATGTCTGCTCCAAAGTGCGGCGGTTTTGCTTTTGATGCCGATTTCTTGGAAGTCGGATTATATGCGATGGTAAGATCGCCTTGTTGAATTTTTAAAAATTGAAGTCCATAGTAAGTGATAATCATACGATTAAGTATAAAGTATTCGTGATTTTGTATCTAGTGCCCTCGGCCGATACGTGGCTCATGCACCCTTGACAAAAAATACAATGGGCGTATAATATAAACGATTTGGTGTAGTTGTTACCAAATTATTGTTTATCGCCAGGTACCATCATACAGGACATGAGGAACCCATGCCGAGAGCAAGTCCACTATTCTCCCGAAATAATTCCCGAACACCACGGCGCCCTGGACGTGGCCTGATCCGGCTACATCTCCGGGTCAGCAAGAAATGCGAGTATAAAAATAAAAATCTCGCACGCCACTAACCCCCTTTTGCGGCGCGTATGCCGCACCCAACCGACTGGTCAAGACTAGTCGGTATTTTTTTGACTTTTTTTATGATTTACATATACTTCTGTAATACGATTATAGAAACAAATCGCAAAATTATAAGCAGGTTTACGGCTAACCTCGTTCGATAGAAAAATCCTTGGTGCGGATATTGAATGAAACCGGAAACAATATATACATTCAATGGCATTACTTTCGTTTAGTTTTGGAAAGAAAAAGGGGGAAGATGAAAAAAAAGAAATAAAAGAGGAAACCGCAAAGACGATTAAAAAAACAGAAGTTCCTCAAGAAAAATCAGTTGACTCGGTTAATCCGACAGGGCCATCTCTGCGCGGGCCGTGGGCAAGATATTCCACAGAAGAAACGCGGGCACGAAACACTACAAATCCAATGGTTAAGATATTGGAAGAGACCCCGAATCCGCCCAGGAAGGGCGACCTCGTTTCAGGAAAGGTTATCGACATCCACAAGTCGGCGCTATATGTTGAAATTACTCCTTTTGGAACCGGCATTATCTATGGCCGCGAGTTTATAAATGCCCGCGAGCTTCTGAAAAAGACGGGCGTGGGCGACAGTATTACAGCACGCGTTGTTGATTCAGGAAACGAAGACGGCTACATTGAACTTTCGGTGAAAGAAGCCAGACAAGCACTCGTGTGGGAAGAGGCGGAAGATGCCGTCAACAAAAAAACGATTTTCGAACTTCCGGTAAAGGCCGCAAATAAAGGAGGACTTATTCTTGAGTGGCAAGAAATCCAAGGATTTCTTCCGTCATCGCAGCTTAAAGCAGAACATTATCCGCGTGTTGAAGATGGCAATAAAGAGCGAATACTTGAAGAGCTTCAAAAATTTGTCGGAGAAAAAATGTCGGTTTGCATTTTGTCTGTTTATCCCAAAGAAGGAAAGCTTATTTTTTCCGAGAAAGAGACGGGGCAAAAAGAAAAAAGTCACCTTGTAGAAAAATATAAAGTAGGAGATATTGTTGACGGGGAAATTACGGGTATCGTGAATTTTGGCCTTTTTGTCAAAATCGAAGATGCCCTCGAGGGACTCGTGCACATCTCAGAAATGGATTGGGGGCTTGTAGAAGATCCAAATGCGATGTTTAAGGTTAGAGAAAACATAAAAGCACAAGTCATAGAAATAAAAGACGGAAAAATTTCGCTTTCAATAAAAGCGCTTAAAGAAAATCCGTGGATTTCCGCAAAAAACAAATACAAACAAGATGACGTGGTACAAGGCGTTGTTATAAAATACAACAAACACGGTGCGCTTGTTTCTATTGAGGAGGGTATCGCTGGCCTCGTGCATATTTCTGAATTCGGAACCGATGAAAAGCTAAAAGAAACAATAGGGCTTGGAAAAGCATACCCCTTTAAGATAAAGTTTTTTGATCCGACGGCACAGCGCATGACACTCTCTTATCTTGAAGCACAAAAAAAACCAAAAGAGGAAATCGCTGTATAAGGCTACGGGCTTACGCCGCTCTATCTTAATCCCGCTCCAGAAGGAGTGCCGTCTATCTTTTCTTATTTAAATATCATAATTTTGGAACAGGGTTCATTTTGGGAACCCGATGTTTTGTGTCTGGAAACCCTAGATTTTGTTCCGATGACTCCCCTTTCACCACGCCAGAGTTGGAACAAGCAGGAAAACCATGTCATCCTCTCTGTTTCGTTGTGCCCCATAACAAAAATTTCTGCTTTGCGGAGCGGGGAATGAGGGCCAAATTAGAAATCTTATGTAGCGTGACTTAATTGAACATGTTCATTGCCACCCCTCGGTTTTGAGAAACAACAACACTTATTGCTTCGCAGATCTTTTTTGAAACAATGCGAATCTTTTTCGTTTCAGATGGTGTAAAATTTCCTAAAATAAAATTAATAACCTTTTCCTTACCGTGAGGTTTTTTTGTCTTTCCCGAAGAAATCGTCGGTGCAATACCGACACGAATGCGTACAAAACAACGGGTCTTTAAGACTTTAATTAAAGACTCAACACCCCTGTGTCCAGCTGTTCCCATATTAAAAGAGATTTTGAACGTCCCAATCGGTAAATCAAGATCATCATGAACAACAATAAGCTTTTCGGCTTTTTTCTTGTTTGCTATAAGTCCCCTTATGCTTATGCCTGATTTATTCATAAACGTTTCCGGTTCTATAAAAAGCACTTTTTCTTTTCCGATACCTCCGCGAGACACGCGGGCTTGTATTTTTTTATCAAACTCCCACAGCGAAAGGCTGAGCTTTTCTCTACAATACTCAAGAACGATGCGCCCTGTATTATGCCGGGTTTTTTCGTACTGCTCACCAGGATTTCCAAGACCTACAATGTAGTAAGGCATAGTTAAATATAGTTAAATTGAGTCAGTAGTTAATAGGGAGTAGAAAGTGGAAAACATAACGTAGGTTTGTGATTTGCGCTAAGTCCGTCATTCTGCCGTCTACATTTTATAAACAATTCATTCGGGTTATTATATCATATTTGGAATCTACCTAGATTTATATTACAATGGGTCGAATGACACTTAAACAAGAAGAAAAAAACGAGGGTGTTCGAGCTTTTTTGTGGGAAATAGCGCAGTTTGTCGTTCTTGCGCTTATCATCGTTGTGCCAATTCGCACATACATAGCTCAACCATATATTGTAAGCGGGAGTTCTATGCATCCAGCGTTTGAAAATGGGGACTACCTTATCGTTGATCAGCTTACATATAGATTTAAAAAACCGGAGCACGGCGATGTAATTATCTTTCGATATCCGAATGATCCTTCAAAATTTTTTATAAAACGAATTATAGGAACACCGGGCGACACATTAAATCTCCACAACGGTGTCATAACCATAACAAATAGCGTATATCCCGATGGTATTACCTTTGAAGAGTCGTACATAGCGTTTCCGCTTAACGAAGAGATCACCGCTACGCTCAATGAAGATGAATATTTTGTCTTGGGAGACAATCGCCTTGCAAGCCTTGACTCGCGATCATGGGGACCGCTTGAAGAACGCCTTATTGTGGGAAGAGTATTGGTACGCCTATTTCCCGTAACAAAAATTGGCTCTTTCCCAGGAAAATTAAGCCCTCTTGAAATGCCAATCTAAGCTTTTATAACATGCCAAAAGATAAAAAAACAAAAAAAACAGAGATAATATCCCGCCAGAAAGGAATGCGCGATATTGTTGGAAACGATTTTTACGCGTATCAGGGTTTTTTTGAGAAAGCCGCTGAAATCGCCATGTATTATGGCTTCAAACCAATACACACGCCCGCCGTAGAACAGCGAGAGGTCTTTGCATCAGGAATTGGATCTGATTCAGATATCGTCAAAAAAGAAATGTATTCTTTGAAATCACGGAGGGGGGCAAATTTTGTTTTACGGCCAGAAGGTACCGCCGCGGTAATGAGAGCATACGTAGAAAATGGTATGCATACCGAACCGCAACCAGTTATGCTTTATTATTATGGGCCATTCTGGAGACACGAGCGTCCACAAAGAGGTAGATTTAGAGAGTTTTTTCAGTTTGGTCTTGAATCCCTGGGAAGCAGTCAAAGCGTTTTAGATGCGCTCGTTATACAAATAGTAAATCTTATTCTTGAGGAGGTTGGCTTTAAAAACAATACTATTCTCATAAACAGTATCGGGTGTAAGGATTGTAAACAAAATTATTTAAAGGCGCTCACAACATACTATAAAAAGAACATATCTTCTTTGTGTTCAGACTGCAAAGAGAGATTAAAACGCAATCCTCTTCGCCTTCTCGACTGCAAAAACGAGAACTGCCAAGGGCTAAAAACTGGTGCTCCAGAAACTGTCGCGTATTTATGTGAAGCATGCAAAACGCATTTTAAAGAAGTTCTAGAATATCTTGATGCGCAAAAAACAACATATAAAATTGACAATACGCTCGTTCGCGGAATTGATTATTACACGCGAACAGTATTTGAGATCATAAATGAGAAAGAAATTACAGAAAAAAAGGAGGACGACTCGGAGAAAAACGAGATTCTCCAAGATAAAAAAGATGTAGTTGAGACGAAAAATCCCGCAAAAAATCCTCTCTCTCTTGCGGCTGGGGGGCGATATGACTACCTGGCAAAAAATTTTTATAGTAAGCGGGATATACCCGCTGTCGGCGGAGCAATAGGTGTAGATAGGGTTGTTTCATCGCCGCTTTTCAAAAATGTCGCCCCGCGCATCATTAAAAAACCTAAGGTGTATTTTATTCAGATAGGTTTTGAGGCAAAAATAAAAAGTTTTGCGGCAATTGAGATACTAAGAAAAGCAAGAATCCCGATTGTACACTCGCTTAGCAAAGACAAATTATCGGTCCAGATAGCAATCGCTGAAAAATCAAAAATTCCGTTCGTTGTTATCTTGGGGCAAAAAGAGGCTCTCGATGGAACAGTGATTGTTCGTTCAATGAGTTCCCGGTCACAAGATAGCGTAAAACTTGAAAGGCTTGCAGAATACATGAAGAAAAAGCTGTAGAGAACATTTGATCTCGTGGGAATTGCTACAAGTCGTCAAACGCCGTGTGTCAAATGTCAGGCGTAATTTAATTTTCGGATTATTATCGGGTCTTGCAAGATTTATATCTCCGTAGTAAGATACAAACCCATGGTAACAGTAAACGTTGAGGTAACAAAAAATCAAAACGAAACGAGCGCAAGCCTTCTTCGGAGATTTAGTAAACGAATGCAGGAATCCCGAGTGCTTGTGCGTGTTAAAAAGAACCGTTTTCATGAACGCCCCCTATCGAAGCTCAAGAGAAAGGAGTATGCCTTAAAACGAATCGTCAAAAAAGCTGCTATAGAGAAACTAAAAAAACTTGGAAAAATCTAATTGGATAAAATAAATAACGAACAAATGGTCGCTTCGCTCTATATTTTTTGGCATGAAATCTCTTCGGAGCACGTTTTCCATAACAAAAAAAACAAGCGGTAGGATTCCAAACCTGCCGTTTCTTCGTATTAAGGAGAGGATTCTTGGGATTCACTATGTTGCAAGTATTGTCTTCTCGCCACCAGCGCTTTCTAAAAAACTAAATAATCGTTATCGTAAAAGACCAAAACCCGCCAATGTCTTATCTTTTCCCCTTTCGAAACAAGAGGGGGAAATATTCATAGACACAAAACAAGTAAAGCGTGATGCTCATAAATTTAAAAAATCATACAAGGCGTTTCTTCTCTTTGTTTTTATCCACGCCGTTCTTCATTTGAAAGGGTTCCGACATGGTAGTACAATGGAAAAAGAGGAGAAAAAATATCTAAGACAATTTTCCTCTAGTTTATAATCTTTATTGTCGGGAAGATGAAGATAAATGGTGCCTAGTGGCTGATGCAAGCCAAGCCCCGCCACGGCAGATGGCCTAGGGACTAGGTGCTTTTATGTCTGAAATTTGCCTTCGACCCTGATGGAAGAGCCCTTCAGACTGAGACTCGAACGAGAAATCTAAAATTTTTAAACAATGTCTTCAAATATTTCAACAGGAATCGATATTGGCTCTCACAATACGCGGGTCGTTGTTTTGGAGCACGAAAAAAAGAAGCACGGTTTTCGCGTTTTGGGCATCGGATCAGCCAAATCACAAGGAGTACGCCATGGATACGTCATAAATCAAGAAGAAGCTGGGTTAAGTATAAGAGAGGCCGTTGATGCCGCTCAAAAGTCGGCAAACATAAAAATACGTCATGCTATTGTCTCAATAGGCGGACTGGGCCTTGAGTCCGCAATTGGTTCTGGCTCTCATGTTGTCTCAAGGGTTGATGGAGAGGTTGGGGACCTGGATATAAAACAGGTTTTGCAGGCAAGCGAACAAGGAGCGGAGTTCACCAACAAAAAAATTATTCGAGAATTTCCTCTCTTTTTTAAGCTTGATGGCAAAGAAGTTCTTGGAGACCCGCGCGGTATGCGTGGACACAAACTCGAGACAAAAGTGTTCTTTGTAACGTCGTTTGAACAACATTTTGATAGCCTTATAAACGCAGTGGAAAATGCTGGCATTGACGTTGATGATGTTATTCCGGCTCCTTTTGCTGAAAGCATCGTAACTCTCACTAAGGCACAAAGAACGGCTGGTTGCGTTTTGGCAAACATTGGCGGGGAGACGGTCTCTATCGTTGTATTTGAAAACGATAAGCCAGTTTCACTCCAAGTTTTTCCTATAGGTGGCGCGGATATAACAAACTATATAGCTTTAGGACTTCGAATCTCTCTCGATGAGGCGGAAATGATAAAAACAGGCATCCGAAATAATAAAGAATACCCGCAAAAAAAATTGGATGAAATGATTGAATCTCGTCTTAGGGATATTTTTGACCTTATAGAAGCGCATCTTAAAAAACTAAACAAGAACGAGCTTCTTCCTGCGGGTATTGTGATTACCGGTGGAAGTGCTGCGCTTCAAACAACGGAAAGCCTTGCGAGGGCCTCATTAAAACTTCCCGCGCGAGTAACCGCTCCTTTCATAGGAATACCTGGGGAAAGAAAGCTCGACACTTCGTGGGCAATAGCATACGGACTTGCCATTTTAGGTTTTGACGATTCTTATGCACGTTCTTCTTTCTCACAAAAAACCATTGGGAGAAGCACTGGTTCATTACTTTCGTGGTTTAAACAATTTCTTCCTTAGTTCAGAATCTAAAACAGATGTTATGTTGACTTTTGTCAATCTTGTCAGAAATATAAAATGTTTGGTATTGTTAATAAAATAACGAACGGGGTTAGTATATTTTATTAAACCCCACACCAACATTTGGCATTATGTTCTTGTCGCGTACCGTCTAGAGAGTAACACATTCATATCCCGACAAACATTCGATGATTGCGAGAAAGATTATGAAAACATGGTGCAACAATGCCAAGCCAAAGTTCATGTAGCGATACTCAAAAATTATAGTCATTATTCACTGCCGTTCATAATTTCTTAATTTTTGGCATGCAAAAATTAGAGCCCGAAATCCAAGCCTTTGCGCATATAAAAGTTGTCGGCGTCGGCGGAGCAGGAGGAAACGCCGTAAATCACATGATAAACTCGAGGGTTCGGGGTGTTGAATTTATTGTCATGAATACCGATGTGCAAGACCTCCATAAGATACCGGCACGAAAAAAAATACATCTCGGAAAAAATTTAACACGCGGACTCGGAGCCGGAATGAACCCAGATATTGGAAAAAATGCCGCGGAAGAGACAAAATCTGAGGTACAGGATATGTTAAAGGGCGCTGATATGGTTTTTATCGCTGCAGGGTTCGGCGGAGGAACTGGAACTGGCGGTTCGCCTGTTATCGCAAGAATCGCAAAAGAAATCGGCGCACTAACGGTGGCGGTCGTTACCAAACCGTTTTTCTTTGAGGGAGCTCGACGGATGCAAATAGCCGAAAGCGGGCTTGAAGAGTTGCGCAATGAGGTAGACGCACTTATTATTATTCCAAACGATCGGCTTCTTGGCATTATAGGTAAAGATGTCACAGCGTCAGGGGCGTTTGCCATGAGTGACGACGTGCTTCGCCAGGCCGTTGAGGGAATTTCTGATTTGATTACCACTACGGGTCTTATAAATGTTGATTTTGCAGACATCCGAGCAGTTATGGCAAATGCCGGCTCCGCTCTTATGGGAGTTGGAAAGGCTATCGGCGAGAAACGCGCAGTGGAGGCGGCGAAAAACGCCATCAACTCACCGCTTCTTGATATTTCCATAAACGGAGCAAAAGGCGTCCTCTTTGCAATTGCCGGAGGAGACGACATTACCATGTTTGAAATACAAGAAGCGGCAAAAATAATCACAGAATCAATCGACAAAGACGCAAAAGTTATTTTTGGCGCCATAAAAGATCACAAGCTAAAAAAGGGGGAACTTATGGTTACCGTTATTGCATCTGGATTTTCAGAAAATGCGCGCACTAAACCTCTTTGGGGAGGACATGTCGGGAAAAAAACCGATTTGAATGTGAACGAAAAAAAAGAAAGAACCGAAGAATTTGAAAATAAGATTGAAAAAAACAAAAACGATGATGACGACTGGGACGCGATTGTTCCAGCGTTCTTGAGACGCGGCAAAGAAAAGAAATGAAACCGAGACCTTACAACAAACCCCACGGTTTTTGAAAATCGTGGGGTTTGTTGTAAAAAGTTATCTATTTGACGAAAGGATGAATCTGATAAGGGCCTTAGTATCCTCGTGATCTTTTACGCCAACGGTGAGGATCTTCGCCTTCTTAACTGCATAATCATTGCCTCCCTTATGTAGCGCGTCCCCAATAAAAGCAGTGTCTTTAGGCGTGATGCGCAATAATTTGATCAACTGGCGCACACCATATGCTTTATCAATACCCCTCTTGGTCACATCAATTGAGGTAAGTCCGCCAAATCGAATTTCAAATCCTGATAAACTTCTTTCAAGAATTGACAGGAGCTTCGGCCGCACATCAGCCACTTTGTTCCACCTATATTTTTCTTTAATAGGCGCCTTTTGCCCCAAGGCAGAAAAAGTGATTTGACTTTTTCTGTCTTCTATAGTATTCCCGTATATTTTTTTCGGATGGACATAAGAGGTACTCTTAAAGGCTTCGGCGAACGCTTTCATAATCTTTTCCTTTTCAGAATCTGCCAATGCGTGCTCATATATTTTTTGCCATCCGCGCAGACCATGCCTATAAAAACTACCACCAGATACAGGAAGGATAAAAAGGTTTTTCAAAAGAGGACTTCCTGCGTGTAGGTATCTAAGAAGCTGGTTTTTAAACTGTGTATAGTCTCCGCCACCAATAACCCCCACCTTTTTTTGCTCAAGAAGCGCCTTCAGAAGACATGCCATTTCTGTATCAAGTGGCGTTTTGCTTTTTGTAAGGGTTCCGTCTAAATCAAAAATAATCGCTTTTTTTTGAAATAAAGTAGCGCTCTTCTCGAGAAGATTTATTCTCCGCGCGTGTTTGTCCAAAAGCCATGAGCTTGATTGGATTTTGCCACCTTTGCCGACATTAAAAAC
>Ga0209541_10004808_pt1 | contig 23833 bp, 25 predicted proteins | sample RifCSPlowO2_01_FD_184027 | JGI IMG/M metagenome (GOLD analysis project Ga0209541, IMG submission 184027) | Groundwater microbial communities from Rifle, Colorado - Rifle CSP2_plank lowO2_0.1 (SPAdes) (version 2) | ecosystem: Environmental > Aquatic > Deep subsurface > Groundwater | place... | reverse complement strand
GACGGGGGTTCTCAAAAATTTTCTCGACTCAAACATAGAACGAGAGCTTCTGGGAAGTTTTCTCTCGGGACTATTTTTTGTGTCAATATTTACGGCGGCCCCCGCGTCGGTGGCGCTGTATGAACTGGCCCAAACCACGCACCCGTTCGTGCTCGCTCTGTTCGGCGGACTCGGGGGACTCGTGGGCGACCTGCTCATCTTCAAATTCGTCCGGAACAATGCCGTCGAGGATATCAACTACTTTCTCTATCATTGGAAAAAGAAGCGGCGAATCAGCATCTTTGAAGTAAAAATTTTGAAATCCCTGTTTCCCTTCCTCGGCGCTCTTATCATCGCCTCTCCCCTACCCGATGAATTCGGCATTGCGCTCATGGGGCTGACCAAGATGCCCACCGCGCAGTTTGTCCCGATCTCCCTCTCCCTGAATTTTCTGGGGATACTGATAATCGCGGTGATTGCCCAACACTAATCATTCACGCCGCGTCTTTGGTTAAATACAAAACTGTCGATCCGCTTGAACCGACAATCCTCGTCATTTTCGGCGCGTCGGGGGAGCTGACATCGGAACGTCTCGTTCCCGCGCTTTTTCATCTGTTCAACCACGGTCTCCTGCCGCGCGGCTTCAAGCTCGTCGGATTTTCCCGGCGCGCTTTTTCCCATCAGGAATTCCGCAAACGCCTCGCGATCAGACATCGAAACTGGGAAAAATTCGCCAGATCAATTTCCTATCACCCGGGCAATTTCACTGACCCGGCGGACTTTCGCTCGCTGGCGCAGTACCTGCACGAGATGGAGGGGCGAGGCCACACTTGCGCCAATCGCCTGTTCTATTTCGCCACTTTGCCGACCCATTACGACACGATTTCCGAAGAACTAAAGAAATCCGGACTCTTGATCGGCTGCGGACGGCATAAGCGCGAAACTCGCGTTCTGCTGGAGAAACCGTTCGGCTTTGATTTACGCTCCGCGAATCGCCTGGATCAAACTCTCAACAAATATTTTCGTGAAGAGCAAATTTACCGGATTGATCACTACCTGGCGAAAGAAACGGTGCAAAACATCTTTGCCATGCGTTTTGGCAATACGATATTCGAACCCTTGTGGAACCGGTTGTACGTGGATCATGTCCAAATATCGGCACTCGAGGACGTCGGCGTCAACGAACGAGGCGCTTATTTCGAGCGGGTGGGGACAATCAGCGACATGTTTCAAAGCCACTTGCTGCAGCTGCTGGCTATCATCGCAATGGAGCCGCCGCGTGACTTAACCACCGCGTCCATAAGAGCGGCCCGCGGAAATGTCATAAAGGAAATCAGGAAGCCCGCAACTAAGGAACTGATCGGCAATTTAGTTATTGGTCAATACCGAGGTTACCATAAAGAACCAAATATCACCGCCGGATCCGCGGTCGAGACATACGCAGCGCTTAAACTTTTTATAGACAGTGAGCGCTGGGAGGACATACCTTTTTATCTGCGCTCCGGCAAAAGAATGGGCAAAAAAACCACGACTGTTTCCGTGCACTTCAAGCCGAATGCCACGCCTTTGTTCGAAAAAGCGGGACTGCGCGGCAACACTCTGATTTTCCAAATCCAGCCCGATGAAGGCGTATACCTGGAAATTATGGCAAAGTACCCGGGATTCGGGATTCGCCTGCACCCCATTCGCCTAAAATTCGGGTATGGCGATTTTATGGCCCCGCAAACCCCTGACGCGCACGAGCGCTTGCTTCTCGACTTCATGCAGGGCGACCAGCGGCTCTTCGCCGCCACAGAAGAGATTGAGGCGGCATGGGAGTATATTGATGTTTTGAAAAAGTATGCGAGGGGCAAAAAACCCACGATTTACGAACCGGGGGGTGAGGGCCCGAAAGAGGCGGAAAAATTAATCCAAAAGGATGATCGCCAATGGCTAAAAATATGACGCTTGGCATGCTCGGTCTCGGGCGCATGGGTATGCAGATCGCCAGGCGGCTGCATAAGAATAAATTTAGAGTTGTCGCGTGGAACCGTAGTCCCGAACCGCGGGAAGAGTTCAAAAAATTCGCCCTTCGACCTGGCTCAAGGTCTAACCAGAGTGAGGTCGCGGAGACTCCAGAGAAACTAATTGCCGCCCTCCCCTCCCCGAAAATTCTATGGTTTATGCTCCCCGCCGGCGACCTGCTCGACGAAATGCTCTTCAAACAAGGCTTGGTTGAAAAACTCTCAAAAGGCGATATCGTAATTGACGGGGGAAATTCTTTTTATCGCGACTCCCAGCGCCGCGCAAAGGAACTGGCTAAAAAAGGTGTCCACTTTTTCGACTCCGGCACTTCCGGAGGGGTGCATGGCGAAAAAAACGGATTTTCAATCATGGTGGGCGGACCGAAACAAATCTGGCCCATTATTGAACCCATGTTCAAAGCTTTGGCGGCGGGCGAGGGGAAAAACTACGGATTAGTCGGAGAAAGCGGGGCCGGGCACTTTGTTAAAATGGTCCACAATGGCATCGAGTACGGGATGATGGAAGCAATCGGCGAGGGCTTGGCTGTACTCAAAGCCTCGGAATTCAAACTCGATCTCTCCCAAGTGGCGCATATCTGGAGCCGTGGGTCAGTAGTGTCTTCATGGCTTATTGAGCTGGTCAAAAAAGCGCTCGACACCGAAGACCTTGAGAAAGTCGTGGGCTACATTCACCACACTGGCGAAGGGCAGTGGACCATCGAGGAATCAAAAAAACTCGGCGTGGACGTCCGAGTTATCGAGGATGCTTTCAAGGTGAGGCAGGAATCAAGCGACCCCAAAAACCAAGAAAAGTTTTCCAACAAAATCGTGTCGCTCTTGCGGAAGCAGTTCGGCGGCCACGAGGTGAAGTATAAAGAATAAATTTTTATTAATTATTATTTGATGATATCCTTAATTTAATAATATGAACCGTGAAAGAGAACATCTAGGGAAAATCGAGCCGATAAGGGATCCATTTACCGAGGAGTGGGACCAAAGGCTAGATCAGTTTATAGCCTCCTCACCGGAGCTCCAGGCAAGGATTCAATCACTTCAGAGCTCGCATTTAAGTAAAGAGGGCTTCTTTAAAATGATTAGCACCTGGAATGAGAAGAACCCGGGCCTTTCAGGACCCTACAGAGATCGGGAATTTCAGGGTACTAGTGGGCACAGACTGACTGTGAAAATGGACAGAGAAAGCAACGTCGAATTAGGAGGCCACTCCGACTGACATTCATAGGAGCAGGTCATCCCCTAGGCCTCTACGTCCAAAGAATAGCCCGGACTGGGGAGCCGTCTCCTCCGACAAGCTTCAGAGGCAATACAACCAGGTTGTAATGACCTGGTTTTACTTTACGCAAATCGAGACCCTCAACAATCACAATTCCTGCGCGAAGCAGGGTTTTATGGACTGGGTGGCCGGGACTGCCTTTGGCTTCGATCCCGAGATAATCAATGCCGACCAAGTCTATTTTCTTCTGAGCCAATACTTTTGCAGCGGCAAGCGAGAGAGACACGTAGTCAGCAGTGAAGACCTTCTTGGAAACTAGCGAAGCATTCCTAGTCTTGAATAGGATCTTGTCGCCAGGGTTGATTTTTACCCCTGCGAAATCCCGAGGCTCAATAAGTTTTTTTGACTTCGCGGCGACAACTTTTGCTCGCCCGATGAGTTTTTGCGGAGGGATTTGGTCTACAGAGGAAGCATTGAAAATAAAATGTTTGGGCGCGTCAATATGGGTGCCGGTATGCGAGGACATTGTAATTCTGGAAACGATCGCCGTCCCCCGCGATTCCTTTCGGAAAAATTTGGTGTCCCCTGCCCAGACAACCATCCCGGTTTTGAGAGGCAGACTAATATCGTAATACTTCATAAATATTTAGTCTTTGCGACCCCGAGCGAAGTCGGGTTCCCGAAAAATCTTTGATTTTTTGGGTGACAAGTCGAGGGGGAAGCAATCTCAAACTCACGGAGATTGCTTCGTCGCTCTACTCCTCGCCTGCCTACCGCAGGCAGGCAATGACAATAAGCGGAATTTCATGTTTGTGCGGATTTTTGCAGAAATAAGGACAACAACAATTTTGGCGATTCCTCGGAAGTCTTGAGACGCAGGTCAATGGCTTTGAGGTCTAGAAGCATTTTCTGCAGTCTTTCGCTGGTGAACTTCTTGGATAACTTTTGGTTGATCCACACACGCCCCTCTTTCCAGCCCAATATCTTGGCAATCTCCCCCGCTTGATACCTGCTCTCCAGATCCTTGACCAGCAGAAGGGAGCGCAGTTGCGCCGCCAGTGCGCCCACGATCTGGATGGTCTGGCCCTTGGTGTCGCTCAAATTGCCGCCCTGGAGCAACCGCTCCAGAAAAACTACGGCCGCACGAACGTCGCTCGCGGCAAAAGCGTCGGTGATGCTAAACACAGTCTGGTTGAAACTCGGGGTCACCACCGCTTCAACGTCCGCGGTGGAAATACTTTGGCGTGGGGTGGCATATAGCTTGAGTTTTTGAATTTCTGATTCTACCCGCCAAAGAGTCGGCTCGGGCCCCAAAAACTCCAGAAATTTCTGCAAGGCGGGGCTTTCGATGCGCAGTCCTTCCTCGGCCAAGCGTTTCTCCACCCACTTCGGGAGCTGCTGCGGGGCGGGAACTGCGAATTCCTCGGTCTTGGCGAGTTTGCTCAGTTTTTTGAAAAACTTGAGCCGTGCGTCGGCTGGGACAATTTCCACAAACACGACTGTCGTTGTTTTCGAAAGCCCGGGCAAAGCCTCCAATAAATACTCCTGGCTCTGCGGAAATTCCGAAATTGCACCTACCAAATTACGCAAAACCACAAATTTCTCCTGGGCGAACAACCCCTGGTTTTCCAAAAGTTCCTGCAGGCGGGAACGAAGAGCTTCGTCCTTAATATCGCTTCCGGGTTCGAATTCTTCGACCGCCTGCGGATGAGATTTTGCCAGAAACTTCTTTCGCAAATCGCCAACTTCACGCAGAAGGGTCAAAGTGTCTTCACCGTATAGAAATAGTATCATTTTAGAAGAGAGTCCCCTCTTTACCCTTGTTCGCGCTAATCCTTTGGTTGATTGTCTTCTGTAAATCCGCTGCCCGCACTTTCCACTCCTTCCCAATCTTAAATGCCGGGAGTTTGCCCTTTTTGCACCACTCCCAAATCGTCTTTTCCGCGACGCGGAAAAAGGCAGCCAGCTCTTTGGAATTGTAAATTTTCTCTTTCTCGTCAGTCATATCTGTACCCCAATTATACCACTTTCCATTGAAAAAAGTAGAGAAATTTTCTATACTGTTAGGGTTCCCAATGAAATACGCCCTCGTAGCTTAACGGATAAAGTACTGGTCTTCGGAACCAGTGATGGGGGTTCGATTCCCTCCGAGGGCAATAGGGCGTTAGTTGTGAATCAAATGGGGTCCCCAAAAATCAGGAGCGCACCCCGAGCGCAGTCGAGGGGGAGCACGGATTTATGGGGAGAGCGGGACGCGAGTGGAGATTTGAGAAAACCCGCTCGCGGGGTTGCGAAAATCGCAGCTCCGCGTCACGCGAGGGTCGGTAGCTCAGTCGGTAAATCCGTCGGCTGACGGACTCTAAGCAAACACATGGAATACTCAGTTTACGCCATTGAAAACAGTAATGGTAAGCTCTATATCGGTCAGACCCGCGATATAGAAAAACGGTTGAAACGGCACAATCAAAAACTTCCTGCAAAGAAAAATGGATTTACTGCCATAAATAAAGGGGACTGGATGGTAATTTATGAAGAAAGGTTTGAGACCAGAGCCGAAGCGATGCGTCGTGAAAAAGAATTAAAAACTTCTAGGGGGCGGGGCTTCCTGAAACAATTTCGAAGATATATTTAAACACCATGGGTCGGTAGCTCAGTCGGTAGAGCAGTTGCCTCTTAAGCAAACGGTCGTGGGTTCGATTCCCACCCGACCCACCAAATAACTCTCTTCGACAACGATCGGGGTCGGTAGCTCAGTCGGCAGATCCGTCAGCTGACGGACGGACTCTTAAGCCCAAGGTTCTGGATTCGATTCCCAGCGGGCCCACCAGTAAGGAATTTGCAAGCGGTTTTGGTTCGCCTCGCTTCGCTCGGCGATTAAATTGTAAGGGATTTTGGGCGAAAAAATCAGTTGGCGATTTCGCTCGGGGAAAAGAAAAATTTTTAATCATACCTTTGAAAACTATGTTTGGGGCATTATTTAAAGCCATAGGGTCTATACTTTTACTAATTTTTATTACGTATGGATTCATCGCGCTTTATAAGAAGACATCAAAAATTACTTTTGAAAAATATCCAAAACTTTCTAAAGTTAAAGGTTTAATATCTGGCGTACTGATTTTGATTTTTCTGATTGTATTCGTGTTGGTCATAGTTTTTATTCAAGAGATATTTAGCTTATCATTACTTTAATTTTTAAAGGAATAAATTTATGAGAGATAAATTTAAAAATTGGTTCAATAGACAATCTAAACAATCAAAAATTATTTTGCTCATCGCGTTAATTTTAAATTTTGGCGTTGCTATATATAAAACGCCCTTTTATTTATTATCACAATATGGATTTGGTGCATTTTCAGGTAGATTGTTGGGGCAACTTTTAGGAGTATTGATTCCAATCTTTTTAATAGCGGTCATAATGGCCTCGATTCTTTATTTAGTTTTTAGAAACCTTGCCGAAAAATATAAGAATTTTTTCGATTATTTTACGATTGTGTTTTTGATTGTCTCTGTGATTTTATTATATTTCGGAAATTTTTATAAACCATTTTAATCATAGTTTTTATGCATTGCGAAGAAGGCGAAAAACTTTTCAAATCTGTACAAATGGCTAAAGATGAAGCTGGGAAGTTTCGGCTCCCCCCGGCCACGAAGCCACTGGGTGTCGAAACTCCACCTGGGAATCCTATTAGCTCGGAGTGGAGGAAAAAGAGAAGAGAGGCAGAGGATAGTCTTGAAAAAGCTACTAGTTCGTATCAGAATCATATTGTGGGTTGTGTTACTTGTCATAAATAATTTGCCGCCAAAGAAAAACTTGAAATTGTTAGCGGTGCGGCTCCGCCGTATTTTCAGAATTTCGCGGGGGGTTTTCCTCGCCGCCGCAGGCGGCGAAATACGTTCGGACTAATTCAAGAATACAGCACCAACACAGTACTTTTGTAAGTCAGTCGGTAGATCCGTCAGCTGACGGACTCTTAAGCAAACGGTCGTGGGTTCGATTCCCACCCGACCCAAATGTAGTAAAAAAATCGAAGGGCGCGAGTAGAGACCGAGCAAACGCAGGTCTCTGTGTGTAGCGCCGGGGGCTTCGGAGTCGGAGCGAGGAGGATTCCCACCCGACCCAAAAAAAACTGATAAAAAAACACCCGGTAGAGGGTGTTTTTGCTTCGTATTGGCTTTAGTATTCCAAAAAAGGATTCTCCCGGCCCCGGCCGCCGCCCTGCAAAGTATACGCCGGTAAAGAGTACGACTCATGAACAGAAATCCACTCCTGCGCTGTCTTGTAGGCCACCGGGTTGATTGAGTACTCTTCGCTCACGACGATTTCCGGCAGTTGCGCGGCAGTTCGAAAATCAAGATAAAAAGTTTTGAAAAGAGTAAACACTTCCAAGATGATGATTATCAAAAAAATCACTGAGAGCGCAACCGGCAAGCGGAGCTTAATACGAATTTTTGGTTTTTTTAAATTCACTGCTGTTTGATAAAAAATATTCCGCCCAAAGTCCCTGAACCTGCCCCTGTATTTAGTAACCCTCCCTCACTTCCAACCTGCTCTGTGTCCGCGGTAATCGAAAGTTTCTGGAAATTCGTGACTGCTAAAGAATTTTCTATATAAAACAGAAAATCCAGGATCTGCCGGTAACTCCCGCCGATTTGGAGTTCGAAAGGAACCTCTTCAATTCCGGAAAGCCCCGCTATGGCCGGCTCCGCTGGCGTTGCCTGGGACCCCGCCCGATTTCCAACTCGGAGAGCCTCCTCTGTTGAATCAAACAAATCCAAAGTCCCTTCCGTCGCCGCGCCACTCATCGAATTTTCGAGATTTACAACCAGCGAGACCATTTCCTCCCGTGCAGGGAACATAGCCGCGAGGGTTTGCCGTTCTTTCGCGTACTGTTCAAAGCTTGTCTTCAAGTTTTGAAAGCTCTGCGACTCCGCACGGATTTCCGCCAACTCCTCGTATACTGCCCTGATATTCTGGTTGGTTCCCGCGATATCCCGAAGCAAAGGGATCACTAAAAACACGATGAGCAGTATTGCGGCGGCTGCGAAACCAAGCGCGGTGATTACAATTTGTGCGGAGTGAGAGCGGAGTGAGTCCATACTATTGTGCTAATGCTTGGGGGCGAATGTAAAACCGATAGCTCCATTTTAGATCGGCTGCATTCTCCAAGTTATCCAATGGGAAGTTGACCTTTTGAAAATATGGGGACTGCAGAAGATTTTGCCGCAATAACAAAACCGCATCCCTCGAACCTGCTCGCCCATTTAATTCCACTTTCAAATTTGATCCGTCAATCGCTATTCCGTCCAAAGTTATCTGGGTGGGCAATAACCGGGCAATTTCCTGCAAAACTTGAGACCAAGCATGGTTTTCTTTCAACAATGTTTGGAAATTGCCCAGATTTGTGTTGAAACCCGCAACCTCGGCCCGGAAATCGTCCACATGAAGTTTTTCCAGATCTTCACTTTCCGCCGAGACTTGGTCCGACACCGTTTCCTGCTCTATCTTCAAAAAAATTTGCCCCAAAAACAAAAACAAGCTAAGAACAAGAAAACTGGCGACCAACCAGGTCCCAAAACCAACTACCTGAGCGTGCACGGCGGCTAAACGTAATTCGTGCTGCTCCGTCGGCGGAAGAAGGTTGACCGCTTTTTTCATGCCTACTCCTCCGCTCCCCGCATCGCCAACCCGATGGCTGTCGCAAAGCTTAACGAATCTTCCCGGGATAAAGGCGGCATTTCGCTCTTTTTTAGAATATTTACCCAGGGGTTTCCCAACTCCACGCGCAAGCCAGACATCGATCGCAATACGTGCTCACCATCTTGCTGCTGTGACAATTTCTCATGCAAGAACGAGGGCAGATGCTTCAACTTGCTGGAGCTGCCGCTGAGAAGCACCCTCGAAATTTTCCGTTCGTGATCGGTATGTTCCTCATAAAAACGGATTGTGTTTTTAATCTCCGTAACCAGGCTGTTTAGCACCGGGAGAAAGGCCCGTTTCAGCGCGCCTTTATACGCTTCCCCGTCCAAACCCAATTCCCGTTTGATCTCTTCGGCCTCCTTGAATTCGAGGGATAAAGCTTTCGCAATACTTTCCGTAAACGTATCGCCAGCGATGGGAACCGATGAGGTAAACTGCAATACCCCGTTCTCTAGAATAATAAAACTGGTGCGAATGGTATCGATATCCGCGATTAAAACGGTTTCTTTCGATGATGGAACGAGACTTCTCGCCGTTGCCTGCGATTCCACTTCCAAAGCGCGGGGCTGCAAACCCGCAATTTTGAGCAAGGTAACCAAATCGTCAACATAGCCTTTAGGAGCGGCGGTGATTAGAACATTCAATTTTTTTCCCGGCTCGCCTTCGGTCGCGCTATCTGTGGCCGGGGCTGGCCCCAAAATGACCCAGTCGAGATAGACTTGACTTATCGGGAGCGGAATATATGTCTCCGCTTCCCAGGGGATGGCCTCTTTTGCCTCCTCTTCGGACATGATGGGAATTTGGATAATTCGCACAAAAGAGCGAGTTTCGGGAATTGATGCAACAACGTTTTTCGTAGTGATACGGCCGAACTTTGGATGCGCCGCCGCCTGCCGAATCAACTTTCCGATGACTTCAGGATTTTTGAATCTTTCTTTTCCAATCGTGTCCCGGGGAATCGAATAATCGGAGTAAGCATGAATTCGAAAACGGCCAGCTCTTGGGGAGATCTGTATCAATTTCAAAGAAACGTCGCTTATGTCCAGACCGACAGATGGTTTTTGGTGATTAAAAAGCCCGAGCATTATAAATTTTTTTTGGTAGGTGGTTTGGGTTTTAGTAGGACGCTATCGAAAAAATATTTGTTTCAGGTACCCCCGAAAATACTCAATTATTATACCAATCTTTTCCCAAAAAAACAAGTTTAATCAGTTCGACGCAGCGTCCCCCGGACCACTGTCCACGATGCCCCTGGGCCGCCGGTGAAGGTTAAATCTGCCAACCCCGATTCGTAAGTGATGACCGCGTTGTTGGAAAGCTCAAGACGATACCCCGTGACCTCTCTAACCAAGGCGTTATTAGAAACACGGACAGTCCCCGCCGAGGCATAAGCAATCAGGGCATCAGCGTTGTTGGAAATCGTGTAAGCACTCGAGCCGGAGTTGGTAGTCAGCATTAAAATGTAGCTATCAGGACCAGCACGCTCAAAGACCGCGACATTTGATACATCGACAGTACCGTCAGTCACCACAACCTCGCTCGTATCGCCATAAGAAGGGTCCAGAGCAAGGATTGCCCCATTGGAAATTTGAATGGCACCTTGGACCCAAAGTGGGCCAGTCAGGGTCAAACGGGCGTTGTTTGATAAAGTTAAACTGCCCGTGATTTTTTTCGGGCCCAAGGTCCCCTGGGCTCCGTTCGACAAAGTGTAGCTGCCGCTAATCGTCCCTCCCGCCGCGGCGCTGTCTTTCCAGTCGGCAATCTGCTGATCAGAAATCGGCAACGGCAAAGAGGGTGGGTCAGGCTCTCCCGCGTAAGGAGTGTTTTGGGAACCGCCGATCGTGCAAAAAGTTTTAGTTGTGAAATACGCATTCCCCCCAATCGTGCAGTTTCTGATTGTGTTGAAAAACGCATTTCCCCCCACCGTGACATCGTCCAGGATGTAGCCATAAGCGTTGCCACCGATGCTAACGTCATCGTCAATTTGATGAGCGTAGGCGTTGCCGTCAATCTGTAAGTCTTCAGTAATCCGCCCAGCCGCGCCAGCGGAATAAGCAGTCCCCGTTATCCTCGCCCCATTTCCGCCTTCAATCGGGCCGTCGCTGTAAACACTGCCGTTAACTCGGGAGTTATTTTCCATTTCCAAGCCCCCCTCTCCCACCTGCACGCCGTAATTAAAACTCACTGAACTGGTCGAAATTGTTACCTGCACTTTGACTTGTCGCGTCGATTGTGGGGCAACCTTGCTAGGGACATAGCCCGTTGCCGTAATCTCTTTGAGACTGCTGGAGAGGGTCGTCACCGCCACGTCAAAGACCCCGGCACCCAACACCGTGCCGGTTTCACCGGTATAGGCACCCGTGGTTTCGTTGAGCTGCCAAATCGCCCTATCCACGCCGGCTTCAGCCAACTGCATCGCCTGCTCCCCCGTCAGGCCGAGTCGCGTGCCCCGCACGTTTTGAAAAACTAGCCCCAATAGGGCACCGGCTATTACTAAAACCACCAAAAAAAACAGCAGTACGATAATCAGAATCTGTCCGGGCGATGAATTTTTTTCTGCCATATTATTTGTTTCGTAAAGTCACAGAACCGCTGATTTGTTCCTGGCCAGGGCTCCGGCCGACGTCGGTGACGAGGATCGTATAATCAACGCGTCGCGTCAAAGCGAAGTCGGAGTTGTCATAAACAAAATTCACAGTAGTCAATTTACCGCTTAAAAGCAAATTTCTCGCTGGGCGAGAACTGCCGAGCGCGGGATCGACGATGAGTTCCAAGCGGCTCGGGGTATTCGGATTGGCCCCAATAATTACGTAGTCGTAACTGCCGGGAATAACCGCATTATCGATGTCTAGAGACGAAATTTGAAAGATCACTGTCTGCCCCCCCGTGATGTAGGAAGTCGAACTGTAAGTGTAAGAACTCACTACGGCCACCGCCTGCCGGCCATACTCATTGAGACGGTCCGCGGCCTCCCTGGTAGCGTTGACGGAAAAAATTTCTCCCGACTGGGTTTCATAAAACCGGTTATTATAGATGAGTACGCCTGCGCCGGCAGAAATAATCAGCACCATCAACAGCACAACGACCGCAACCTCTGCCAAAGTAAACCCCGTTTCCACTGGTTTAAGTTCGCTGCTTTTATCTGCCTTCGGGTTTTGACGCCATTTAGCCACGGGATTATGACTACGAGTCTCTGGTAACGGGGTAAAGCCGAGTGACCTTCCGTGAGCCGGGGTTTTCATGGATTCAGCCCTATTTCGGAAATCAAAGTGTCCAGAACGACGCTCCGGGGACCGGAATAGTCGTCCCAAGTCACCGTGATGTGCACTTCTTTGATTTCTGAACTTCCCTGATGATCCTGCAATGCCAGGCTTGCCGTACCGCCCGGGAGATTTGCCAAATCAGGATCGATAAAACTCCCCGCCGCCGGAAGTATCGCAAAAGGGGTGTTGCGCAGCTCTTCAAGTTTCTTTTCCGCGATGTGGTACGCGATGTTCTGATTCCGTGCGCCTTTGGTCAGCGGCAAGGCGTTTACCGCCACACCAAATACCAACACGGTTACGAGTAACAAGGCCATGGCAATAATTATTTCCAGAAGTGAAAAACCCCTCATATATTTTGACCGATATTGTAGATCGGTAAAATCAAACCCACGGCCAACACCCCGACCACCGCCCCGATAACCATGACCAGAATCGGTTCGATTATGGAAGAAAGGTTTTTCACCGTGTCCTCAATTTCCGCTTCGTAGAAATTGGACACCTCGACCAGAACTTTTTCCATAGTACCTGACTCTTCCCCGACCTGGATCATTTGGGTAACCATCGGCGCAAAAAGTTTCGGATATTTTTCTAAAGCAGTGACCAAATCTATCCCAATTTTTACTTTATCGGACGCGTCCGCCAAAGCGCTCTGGTAATAAACGTTTCCCACGGTGCTACTCGTGATGCGCAGGGCCTCGACGATCGACATTCCGGAACGCAAAAGACCGCTGAAAATGATGGTAAAACGGGCCATGTTTAGTTTCTTTACCAATTTTCCAATCACCGGCAAACTCAAATTTACACGGTGTAAGACAAGCCTCCCGCTGGAAGTGCGTTTCCAATAAATAAATCCGACCAACAAGGCAATGAGCACAAACACCACAAATATCGAATACTGGGAGAATATATCGACCGTGGCAATAATAATTTTGGTAAGCGCCGGGAGTTCGGTATCAAATTCTTTAAAAGTCTCGGTCAATTTCGGTAGAACATAGGTAAACATGAGATACCCGATAATCACCAAAGCGACCATCACCACCGCCGGATAAGTCAGAGCCCCTTTTGTCCGGCGGAGCAAATTGTAATCCCGGGAAATCTGCGTTCCTAAATACTCCAAAGTTTTATCGAGATCGCCTGATTCCTCCCCGACCCTGACCATGTTCGTGATAATCGGGGTAAAAACGCGGGGATACGCACTCATACTCTCGGCCAGACTTTTCCCGGTTTCCACGTCGTGGGCGATAGCGGCAGTGATGTTGCGAAAATATGGATTGGGCATTTGTTTGGTTAAAACATGCAAGGCTTTCGAAACTGGCAACCCGGCGCGCATTGTTACAGCGAGATTATTGATAAAGGTTAACTTTTCCAAAAGCGACACGTGGGCGAACATTTTCTGGAAAGTAGAGCCGATCTGAAAAAGCCTCGCCTGTTTTTCGACGATGGAGGTGGGAAGCAAACCCTGGGTCCGGAGTCCGGCAGCGAGAACTTCCCGGGAGGCGGCGTCAGCGGTGTCGCTAACCACGCCTCCGTCTCTATCCCTGGCAGTGTAGGAAAAAGTCGGCATTTATTCTCTCGATACGCGCAAAACCTCGTCAATGGTCGTAAGGCCCATATGCGCTTTGATAAATCCGTCTTGCCACATCAGCACCATCCCCTCCACGGTTGCCTGGGCCTGGATTTGTGAAGACGTGGACCGGGTCATAATCAGCTTCCCGATACCCTCGGTAACATCGAGTACTTCGTATATGCCCATGCGGCTTTTGTAACCGGTATGCCCGCACTTCTCGCAGCCTTTGCCTTGAAAAAAATCAACGTCTTCAATATGTTTGACTTTTTTCTCGAGAACTTCCTCCCGCTTCATCACCTCCACGAGATGCTCCAGATCAAAATCCGCCGCGAGGCTTTTGACCGCTTTGTCGTCGAGTCGAAACGCCGTCTTGCAATCCGGACAAATTTTTCTCACCAGCCGCTGGCCGACGACGGTATTGAGCGTGGAAGCAATCAGATAAGGCTCCACTCCCATATCCAATAGTCGCGGCATAGTGCCGGCCGCGTTGTTGGTATGCAGGGTGGATAGGACGATGTGCCCGGTCATGGCGGCGTGAACCGCTTCCTCGGATGTTTCCAAATCGCGAATTTCACCGATCATGATGATGTTCGGGTCCTGGCGCAACAGGGCCCGCAGCCCGATGGCAAAAGTCAAACCGATTTTTGGATTGACCTGCATCTGGTTCACTCCCCGGATGCGGTACTCGATCGGGTCCTCGATCGTGCTGATGTTTACGCCCTTGGTGTTTAATTTGCTCAGAATGGTGTAAAGCGTGGTGGATTTTCCGCTGCCGGTTGGACCGGTCACCAGGGTCATCCCGTGCGGCCGCGATAAATTCCTTTTGATTATTTCCAGGGAGGAATGGGCAAATCCAAGTTCCTCAAAGGTCAGCGCTTTGGCACCCTCATCCAACAGCCGCAGGACAAGTTTTTCACCATCAAAGACTGGTATCGTCGAAACGCGGAAAGAAATATTGTATTCGTCGGTCTGAAGCTTGAACCGCCCGTCCTGTGGGAGCCGGTGCTCATCAATTTTCAAATTGGACAAAACTTTGATGCGGGCGACGAGGGCAGGGTGAATGACTTTCGGCAAAGTCATAACGTCGTGCAAAATCCCGTCAATCCGGTAGCGAACAATGACTTCCCTTTCTTGCGGTTCCACATGAATGTCCGAGGCATTCTCAAAAATGGCATATTCCAGCAAAGTGTCTACTACCCGGACCACGGGTATCTCCTCGGCCATTTTTTTCAGTTCCGCTCCCGGCTCCTCCTCTTCTTTCTTTTTGTCCTCTTTTTTACTGGTGAGGATTTTTTCAAACTCCGCTTTGAGGCTGGAGTGATACTGCGAGAGGACCGCGTCCATGCTCGTCTTGGTGACCAGATGAGGTTTGATCACAAAGCCGGTCTTTTTTTTGACAAACTCGCGAGTCTGCAGATCTTCCGGATCAATCATCGCCAGATCAAGCTCCTCCCCCTTTTTTTTGAACGCCACCACCTGGTGGCGGCGGGCGATCGGTTCAGGAATAATTTTCAAGACTTCCTGGGGAATTTTGGTGTCGGTGAGATCTATCAAAGGTACTTTCAAAAAATCGCTGACCAGTTTGGCCAAGCGATCCTCAGGGATGATTTTCCGCACCACCAAATAATTCGCCAAGGTCTGCTTTTTGTCCTGCGCTTCCAGAAGAAGCTGGGCAAAATCACTATCCTTGATGATTTTCTGGTCTACCAGAATTTTCTTTAAATCGGCTGTGGCCAGAGCCATTTTTGTTTCAATAAAGCGACACGAATGTCCCTAGTTACACCCGATGTCACGAATTCGGGTCATTCGGGTGTATTCGTGTATTAGGATCGCCGTAATTATATCACTTTCCGCAGGCCTCTTCCAGTTGCCGTAGAAACTCCTGCGCTTCAACCACAAACGAGGAGTCTAAACGCACTGCCTCATCCACCGACAAACGGGCTTTTTCGACCTGACAAATATCTTTGTAGGCCACTGCCAGCTTGGCACGGTAGCCGGCATTTCCCGGGTCTGCGGCCACCGTCAGCTCGTAGTATTCAGCGACTTTTTGTTTGTTGCCCGCCTGAAAGTAAGCCCGGGCAATACTTTCATATTCCGACTCGCGCAACTCGTACCCAAGCTCTTCCAAAATTTTCTGCTGCTCAACGACGATGTTTTCCCGACCCGCGATAATTGCGGCCAACAGATAGTTGAAATGCGACTCCTTGGTTGTGGGGCTCAGTTCCACGGCTTCGACAAACTGCTCTAACCCGAGGTCATACTCACCTTTATTGAAATGGGCCTGCCCCAGCTCAAAATAAAGTTGCGGGCGTGTTGCCGAGAGCGGGATCATTTCCTGGCCCAGACTGATTACCCGGTCAACCGCCTCCGGGTTATTAGGCAAACGGTTGAGCATGCTCATCAAGTACAAATGATGCTTGGCGTCGCTTGGGGTTTCCTTGAGAGTTTTTTCCAGTTCCGCAACGGTGAATTGGAACATCTCGTTCTTCTCTTCGTCGGAAAATTTATCAGGTGGGGCAGAACTAACCGCGTCCAGCGTCATATCTACAAGACGCTGACGGAATTCCGCGTCCATGTAAGTCCCGTAGGACAGGGCGCGTTTGAAAGCTGGCTCGATAGCCCGGTAGTCTCTGAGTTTTGAGGCGAGGATGCCGCTAGTCACCGCGCGGTTGGCGACCGCCGGTTCAATATTGACAAAATAAGCGGCGGCAAAAACTAAAGTGGCGACAATGGCAGGCGCGATATAGCCCGGATAATAACTTGCCCCGGGAGTGGCCGCGCCGGCCAAATACTTCTTGTGAAGGTGCACAACCAATGCCAAAACGAGGAAAAACATCAAATATGTCGCCTGCGTGTCGAAAACAAAAAGGTTCTGGAAAAAATACACCATAAGCAGAATCGCCAGTGTTGTCGGTTCCATCCAGTCCACATCGCTGCGGCGAAACAATCGGACCAAAACCCACAAACCAGCAACAAAAATTCCCAAGTAAACCGCCAGCCCGATGAAACCAGAGGCTACCGCGACATCAAGAACGATGTTGTGCGCCCGGTCAAACCAGATTTGACTCCCCTGATCCTTGAAAATCCGCGCCGGAAAATATTTGTTGAAACCGACGTTGTAGTTCTCGTACCCATATCCCAAAATCGGCCGGTCCTGCAAAGCCCGCCATGACGCTCCCCAGGTGTCGAACCGCGACTGGGTGGTCACATCGGACGGGGAAATCGAGGCCAGTCTCTCGAGGGTGTTACTTTTCTTTATCCATCCGGCGTCGCGATTGAAATAGATCGCCAAACCAACCGCTAGCAAAAGCCCCATTAGCCCAAATGACAACGCTTTGATTTTGAACTTCTTTGTCTTGAAAAGCGCGATCAAACAAAAGATAACGAGTCCCGCGGCCGCCGCCAAAACCGCCCCTCTGGTTCTGGTCTCAAAGACAATATAAAACTCAAAAACCACGACCACCCATAGAAATACCTTCAGAAAACGGTTCGACGCGCCCCGGGTCAAGTACAAGGAAAGGAAGGCGCCAAAGAGCACGAAAGCGGCAAAAAACGCTGCATTGCCGATGGTGGCGGAAATTCTCGTCCCTTGGGAAGGCAACAAAAGGGAACAGATGGAATCGCCGGCCAAGGGATTAAACCCGTAACACTGGAGCTGCGCAAAACCATATAACGCAGTAAAGGCGATCATCATCGCCGCCGTAAACAAATACCGGTACCATTCCTTATCAGTGCGCAGAACATTGGAAAGGATCATAAAATAAAGCACAAAATGCAGAATCGTCACTACTCCCTCGCCCCGCTCCACGGTGCCCCAAAAACTATGGGAGAAGTCGACACCAAAAATACTCGCGACGAAAATTACTCCGAGATATACCAAGACAGTTCTGGTGAGCCAGTTCCAGCGGGGTCGAATTTCGGGATACTGAAGCGCCAGAATCAGATAAATCCCAAAAGCGATTTCCACCAACAGCCGAAAATATATGATTTTTGTGGTGATAAACGGAAACAAAAAACCGCTCCAAACCAAAAGCGGCATCGCAAGAGCGGCGTAGAGGACCCCCTTCAAACCCCAGAAAGAAAAAAGTGAGTCTAAATCGGTTGAGTAAGATCGTGCCATAGTGACTACGCGATCGCGAGGAATCTCCCCCGGAGTGCGTAAATTAATTTAACCAAAGGAGGGAATCACACTAAAACCCATAGAGATAATTTACCTGATTTCGGGGGTTGGGTCAATCGGACCCGTGGGGGTCTGGGCTTTTTTTCATGTGGATTTTTTGTTATACTTCGGGTTACAAATGATATTGAGTAAGCTAAAAAAACTGCTTCTTGTCTTGGGAGACTTTGGGGTCCTCTATCTCTCCTTATATTTGACTTTGGCTCTGCGTTACCGGCATCTGCCCGGAGCGGAGATTTGGAACCAGCATTTTATGCCCTTTACGGTATTATTCTTGCTTTGGGCCCTGACATTGTACATCAACGGCTTATACGAAAACGCCACCAGTAAAAACGATATCGAATTTTACAACAAGCTCCTGCGAAATCTTCTAGTTAACTTCGCGCTCGCCGCCGCTTACTTTTATCTGCTGACCAACCGGCTGTTCAACATCAAACCCTTCGCCGTATTTTTCATATATATCGGGGTGTCCCTTGTTTTGGTGTCGCTCTGGCGGTTCTGGTACAACTCTTTCGTCCAGCGGCCAAATCTGCTTCGTAACGTGCTTTTGATCGGAATGAAGGATGAGGCGCGGGAACTCGTACTGGAAATTATCCGCAAACCCCAACTCGGCTACCACATCGCCGCGATCGTTCATGAGGGTTACCGCAACGACGAGGATTTCCCGGGGGTGGCTTTTTACGACACGGGAATTGATCTGAAAAAACTGTTGCGCGAGCATACCATCCAGACGGTTGTCACATCCATCAACCCCCACAGCAACCCCGAGTTGGTGCAGAGCCTCTACGAGAGCCTGGCTCTGAAGATGCAGTTCTATGACCTGCCGACTTTTTATGAAAAATTGACCGGGAAAATCCCGGTAACCACGATTGGGCATGTCTGGTTTCTGGAAAATCTCGCTGAAGGCGATAAAAGCCTCTACGAACTTTTCAAGCGTATTACGGACATCGCCCTTGCTGCATTAGGGCTTGTGATTTCTGCGCCTTTTCTGCCGATTTTTGCTCTACTAATCCAGCTCGACACTAAAGGCCCGGTTTTTTTCCGGCAAGTCCGCATCGGGCTTTTGGGGAAACCATTTGAGGCGATCAAGCTTCGGAGCATGATCGTCGGGGCCGAAAAAAACGGGGCGCAGTGGGCGGAACGAAATGACCCCCGCGTTACCCGGCTAGGCAAATACCTGCGGCGTTTTCGCTTCGACGAAATTCCTCAGCTATGGAATGTACTAAAAGGGGAAATGACATTTATCGGGCCGCGGCCGGAACGCCCGGAATTTGTGGCTAACCTTCAAACCATGATTCCTTTTTATAACGAGCGTCACCTCGTGAAACCCGGCCTCACCGGCTGGGCCCAAATCAACTTCCAAAAAGGCTCCACCGCCGGAGACGCCCTCAAAAAACTTCAATACGACCTCTTCTACATCAAAAACCGCTCCCTGCCCCTCGACATCGGAGTACTTCTCAAAACAATCAACCTGATTCTCACTGGCAAAGGGTGGTGAAAAATCAAACTTGCCCTAGCTGATAGCCCGTCAAAAGCGGCTTTGGCCTTTTCAAACCAGAGCCGCTTTTTTTATCCCCGAAAAACGATCTCGAGCAACTCGGTTCCACTGCCTTGACCGGGGACAAACTTTCTGTTATTCTTTGTTGTTCGCACTGATACCGACATCTCCAAGGAGGAGAATGCATCATGCCTACTGCTCTGCTCGTGGGAAGGGACTTTGCTGGTTGCAGTGGAGTGGACAGACTGGGAAACGAACTTGAAAAACGCGGACACAACGTCAATCGGGCTTTGGGTTTTGGCAAACCCCTTACAGCGACACTCGACGACATTCGGAGAATGGTTGGCACCGCGAGTTTCGTGGTCACCGGGCGTTCGTCCTCGGCCGCGCTCGCCGAGCCCGAGGTCGTCGCTTTGGAAGCAGCTCTGGAAACGAAAGTTCCGGCTTTTATGTTCAGCGACGGCTGGATCTCGCTTCTACCATGGTTTCGAGACTACTACGATAAGCTCGCTCGGCTTTTCGTTCTTCATGACTACTGCTGGTCACAAGTGAAACGAGTCTTTCCCGAAACTTGCTCGACTGTTTCCGGTTGCCCTGAATGGGAAGAGTTCTTCCCGTCCGCAAACTACGACGAAGAAAAAACGCGGGTACAACGGCTCCTGCGCGAACTTGGTGTTCCTGCCGGCGTTCAAGTAATCCTATGCCCCGGCGTCAAAGACCGAAATCTCAACCTTGAACTCTGGGGAGACGTCGCTCGCGCCGCTTCCACGGCATCGGAAAAATTCTGCTTGCTGGCCAGTATGCATCCCGGGGACCTCAATGATCCAGATGAATACAAACGAGAATTATCGGCCCGGGTACGGGTCCCCCTGTTCTTCATCCGCAAGGGAGACGGCGTCAACACGGCACAGTTAGTTCCTCCGAGCGACTTTGTAATCGGTTCGCTCTCTACTCTCGGAGACCGGGCTTGCTGTCAAGGCAAGAGAGTAATCGACTACGTCTCGCCCACTGCTCTCGAAGGGCTCGCTGGACTCAACTCACTCCTCCCAGAGGGGGAACGCAGGATTTGGCCTCCATGCCAAATCGCGGGGGCTTCTCGGCTGGCCTTGAGTTCAACTGAGCTTGAGACCGCTATCCACGAACTGTCCACTCCCGAGGGCTTCGCTCCTTACCGGGAAGCACAGAAACGCTTCTACGGTGAACGAGGACCGCGGCCGGGGAGGGCTGTGGACATAATGGCTGGAGCCATTGTAGCAATCATCTGACCTGCCTTGCGGCCTCGCGCGCAAGACACAACAAAGGCGGCTTTGGCCTCAAACCCGAGAGCCGCCTTTTTCCTTTTACAAAAATACTAGCGCCTCAAGCGGGCCTTGACTTTCCCGATTTTCTTGAACACCTTAAATTTCTTTTCCACGCGATCCCAGTCCTCCTGGGTGTTGATATCCTCATCGTAGAAACTGTCCATGTAATAAGCTTCCTGTCTCTTGCCACCCCAAAAACATGGGTTCTTTTGATACAAAACTTTGGGGCGAAAAACATAGACGATATCATTTTTCACATAATACTTCGATAGGTACTGACTCATTAGTGGCGCGTCCTGGATATTGTCGCCCACCGCGTTGACGAGCTCGGTGTGACCGCCCTTTCTGACTGGCCGAAACACCCACTGCGGATGATGATGCGCGTCCCCCATCTCGCAAGCGGATGACAGGGAGTCGGGCCGTTTTTTCAAAAACAATTCTATCGCCTCATCGATATGACGATAACTACGTAAGGGGTTTGTCGTGTACAGCAAAACCATGATGTCGGTTTTGTAATTCTCGTTTTTCTTCAGCCATTCGATTGCGTGCCGCAAAACCGGTTCCGTGAAGGTCGAGCTTTTTGCCAAAGCATTCGGCCGCATAAATGGAACCTCGGCGCCGTAGCGCTTGGCGATTCGAGCGGTTTTTTCGTCTTCAGTACTGACGATTACCCGGTCCAGATATTTGCTCTTCCGCGCTTCTTCTACAGTCCACGCCAAAAGCGGCTTGCCGGCGAACATCCGGATGTTCTTCCCCGGCACTCGTCTGGACCCGGCTCTGGCCGGTATGATTCCGACGATATTTTCGTGCTTCTTCATAGGGCTTTGATGATGGCGGAGGAATCCTCTTCTCCCAGCCCATTGGCTTTGGCTTCGGCGAAAATATCAGAAACTCGTTTCAGCACGGAAAGGGAAAGGCCCAGCTCCGTTCCGGCCTTCTGGGCCAATTCCAAATCTTTGCTCATCAAAGCAAGGGCAAAAGACGGGTCAAACTTATCGGTCTCGTATTTCGAAATTTTATAACCCAGGAGCGGACTGTTTACCGCCCCCTGGGAGAGAACCTCCAGAATTTGTTTCCGGGTCAGTCCCCATTTTTCACCCAGGTGGATTGCCTCCCCGTACGCCTCCAAAAAAATTCCGGCCACCATATTATGGACCTGCTTGGCGGCTTGCCCCATCCCGCTTTGGCCCATCCAGGTGATTTTTTTTCCAAGAACTTTCAAGGTATCGCCGACCTTTTCCAGAATTTCTTTCTCACCGCCGACGACAAAGGGCAGATCCCCTGACTCTGCGGCGGCGGGGCCGCCCAGGACGGGCGCGTCCAACCAATGAAACCCTGAATTCTCGGCCTGGCTCGCCAAATCTTGAGTAGTTTTTACCGAGATCGTGCCGCAATCGACAAAGATTGTACCGGGATGAGCACCGGCGAAAGCGCCTTCTCTACCTTCAATGACCTGCCGAACAGCCGAATCGTCGCTCAGCATCATAATGATAATTTCGGCGGCTCCGGCCAGTTCTTTCGGAGTGCTTGCCGGTTTTGCCCCTTGATCAACCAAGGACTTTGATTTTTGGGGGCTTCGGTTGAACACCGTCAACGGATAACCAGCCTTGAGCAGTCGCCCGGCCATAAGCGACCCCATTTTCCCCAAACCGATAAACCCGAGTTTTCGATTTACCATGCCGTCCACCCCCCATCGATTATCAGATTGCTTCCGGTCATATAGGACGAAGCGTCCGAGGCCAAAAACAATATCGCTCCGCGATATTCATACTTTTCCGCCATGCGGCCAAGCACGGTTCGCTCCGCGTACTTTTTTATCAACTCGGGTTCCTGTCCGGCGGAGACGCCGCCCAAAGTCAGAGTGTTGACCCGAATGCCGGTGCCCGCGAGATAAGTCGCCCACGCCCGCGTAAAATTGAGCAGTGCGCCTTTGGTCGTGGCGTAACCGATGGACTTGTATTGGCCCTTCTCATAAATCCGGTTGTCTGGCCCGACATTTCCGTAGATCGAAGAGATATTGATGATGCTGCCACTGCCCTGTTTTTTCATGACCGGGACAACGGCCTGGGTGCAAAACAAGGCACCGGTCAGATTCACCGCGAGCTCCTGCCCCCAGAGTTTTTCCGGGATATCTTCATAGGGCAAAAACTGCTCACGCGACTCCGGACTGCCCGGCACGGGATTCATCGCCGCGTTATTTACCAAAATATCAATGCGACCGTGTTTCTTCAGGACGTCGCTCACGGCGCTCTCCACCTGCTTTTTCTTTGTGATATCGACTCGCATATCCGCTGTCTTGGCCACGTCCCACACGATGACAACGGCCCCCGCCTCTTTCAAAACAGCCGCGTATTCCGCTCCCAGCATCCCCGCGCCGCCGGTGATAATGGCAACTTTGCCAGCGAGAGAAAATATCTTTGTGATGCTAGCGTCGCTGCTCATAACTTTACGCTCCAATTTCCGATTTAATTTTTCTAGCCAAAGAGTTGGCATCCAAACCGTGAAACTCCAGAACCTCAGCGACCTGTCCGCAGGCTGGGATCTGGTCCAAGCCAAAATTCACCACTTTTTTTCCCGTGCCGCTAAACGCCGCGGCAATCATGCTCCCCTGACCAAATTTCAGGTAATGATCATCGATCGTAAATATGCTTTTATAATTTTGCGACTCTCCTAAGAGCCAATCCTTGTCAATTTGATTTAACCACGGGAGATTGTAAACCGCAACACTGATTTTCTGGATTTTCAGCTCCGCGGCGGCTTTTACCGCTTCTGCGAGCATGACCGGCCCATACGCGAATACCGCGGCGGCTTTACCATCAACCAGTTTAACACCTCTGCCCGGTTCCATTTTATAGTTGCGGGGCAATTCGTAAGGCAGCTCCCGAGGCAGAGATACCAAACGAATGTAGGTGCTTTGCGGATTGTTCTCCACGGCCCAGCGCAGGGCAAGGCGGGTTTCCAGTTCGCTCGACGGTTCGATCATCGTGAGGCCGGGAGTGGAACCGAGCGCGGAAATATCGCGCACGCTCTGGTGCGAATGCCCGGGCGCGGCCGGCAGGAGTCCGGCCAGGGATCCGACATAAATGATTTTTGTTTCCTCGGTCGCGTTATTGTAT